>Ga0315338_1002678_pt1 | contig 16975 bp, 10 predicted proteins | sample ASW8metaG_FD_204518 | JGI IMG/M metagenome (GOLD analysis project Ga0315338, IMG submission 204518) | Ammonia-oxidizing marine archaeal communities from Monterey Bay, California, United States - ASW #8 | ecosystem: Environmental > Aquatic > Marine > Coastal | place: USA: California | collected... | reverse complement strand
TGCGAATCCTGGTGAGATCTACTTCCGCTACGGTATGTTCTCCGAGCCGAGTGCGACTTGGGGTAAGAGCGGTACACAATTCGGTACACTCACCGGTGGTGGCAACGGTCTGTATGCCGTTTCCCAAGGTGCCTCGACCCGTCCCGGCGGTGAAGGTGGCGTCTTTGGCTTTAAAGAAGGTGAAACCATTGGTGATGGTGACAACCTGATCACCAGCGATACCGTGGGTGCCGATGGTATCCTCCAAGCCTACAGTGGTGGCCCCGGAGCTGGTGCTGTGCAAGCCGATATCGATGGTTATGGTGGCTGGGCCACTGGTAGCCATTACGGTGTTGTCAGCGGTAGCGAACCTAGCTACCTCGGATTTCGCATTGATAACAAGAATGGCTTTGTGAAGATGAGGCCGTTTGCAGGTCAGCGAAATCACCTCGAGATTTTTGGTTGGGGTATGGAAACTGTAGCTTTCATGCCGATTGTCGCCTCCTTGGAAGGTGGCGGTGGCGGTGGCGGTGGCGGCGGTGCTGTCCCCGAGCCTGCTACGATGGCCATGTTGGCGATCGGTGGTGCAGGACTGTTGGCCTTGCGTCGTCGCAGTCGCGGCAAGTAAGACTAACTCGCTAGATTTCAAACTGTTACTAACAAAAAACGGGTGCTGGGTAACCGGCGCCCGTTTTTTTATGGTTGCATGCTCTCGTTCGGGAGTATGATATCTAGGGCCGGCCTCCGGCAGGATTCCCGCAGAACCTAATGAACGAATACGCATGCGACCAGCAACCTCGGTAAGGATAGTAGCTGTTGCCTTGGTCGTTATGGCGGCTGTCTTTGCAATCGTTACAATCTCCCAGCCCCCGGACGATGGCCCGACAGGCATTGCTCAAAGCGGTCGGCAAGATTTGGCTCCTGAGGCCCCACAAAGGTCCAAGGGCGGAACGAAACCACTGCCTCCCAACGCGGTATCCGACCCCGCCCGGCCGATTGCTGCGGAGTCTGCCGCCGATTGGCACAAGTTTGACGACCCGTCACAAGATGGGTGGTCGAGTGAGGCTTTCAGTGAAGCGGCAGCCAAACAACTCAAACAGATTGGCAAACTGCTTGAACATCCAGAGAGGCTCCCTTCAACCGATTATCGCCAACTTGCCAGTTCACAGTTTCGCTGCACCCCACTCCTTCCCCCGGAGTTGGTTTCCGTTTTCAAAGATTCAATTATTGAGGTCCAGCGCCAACCACCCGAATCGTTACCAGCCAACGGGCAACCATTGGTCGGCCCGGAAGGGCTCGGCAAAGCGTTAGAACAGATCGCCGACTCGTTTCGAGATGCAAGGCGACTGCGATCTAAATTCAAGATTTTCCGAGTCCACCATGAGCAACATTCTACGATCACCCACCAGTTTATTGAGATCTCGGGGCAGTTGCCGGAGAGTGCTCGCGAGCAACATGCGACCTGGCAGGCCCATTGGGACCGCAGCGATCCCAAAATGCCCCGCTTGCTCTCACTGGAGTTAATCGATTTTGAGCAGGTTACCTCAAAGACTCCGGAGGGTACGATCTTTGCCGATTGCACCCGCTCGGCCCTAGAACACAATGCGTGCTACATGGACCAATTGATGCGTGGCATGAACCACTGGCTTGCACGGATCCCGGTTTCCCGTTCACTGGCAAATTTCGGCAATCCCGGTTTGGCGATTGGGGATGTCAATGGAGACGGTTTTGAGGATCTGTACGTTTGTCAGGAACAGGGGCTGCCAAACCGGCTTTTCTTGCAGAATTCGGACGGCACGGCTGACGAAGTCTCTGCCGCGTGGGGCATCGACTGGCTACAAAACTCCCGTAGTTCTCTGCTCATCGACCTCGACAACGACGGGGACCAGGACCTGGTGGTGGGATTTCTGGGTGGCGTTCTCATCGCCTCCAATGAAAATGAGTCGCGATTTCGCCTGCGGTCAGTGATCCAAACGAGCGAAGACACGACCTCCCTTTCGGCTGCTGATTTTGACCAGGATGGCGATCTGGACATCTATGCGGCTGCCGATTATGCGGACGATGTTGTCTTCTCAATGGACGAAGTCAGCGGACCGGGTGCTGCACAGAATCTGGTGTATCACGATGCCAACATCGGGGGCCGCAATACTCTGCTGCGTAATGACATTGACCGAGATGTTTGGTCCTTTGTCGATGTAACCGATGCAGTTGGCCTGGACACAAACAACAGTCGGTACAGTCTGGCCTCTGCCTGGGAAGATTACGATAACGATGGCGACCAGGATCTGTATGTGGCAAATGATTATGGGCGGGACAATCTCTACCGTAACGATGGAGGCCGTTTTAAAGATATCGGCGATTTGGCAGGAGCCGAAGATGCGGCAAGTGGCATGTCGGTAGCTTGGTCCGATTTCAACCGTGATGGCTGGATGGATGCGTACGTGGCAAATATGTGGTCTGCAGCCGGCAATCGTATTACTTTTCAGCCGAAATTTAAAGCTACTTCCAGCGACGAAGTCAAACACCGTCTGCAACGATTCGCCCGCGGCAACACACTGTTAGAAAATAGCGCGAATCACAAATTTGTCGACGTGAGTGCAAAATCTGGCGTCGAGATGGGACGTTGGGCTTGGTCGTCACAATGGGCCGATCTCAATAACGACGGCTGGGAAGATATATTAATTGCCAACGGATACTTAACAGGTATGGCCTCGACAGGTGACTTGTGAAGTTTCTTCTGGCGACAGGTCGTGTCGCGTTCCCCTGATGACGAATTGGACCGTAACGCTCCAGGGCGTAATGAGGTCAATCTACTGCTGAGCATGATGATGCTGGAGGGGCGTTCCTTCAGCGGCCATGAACGCAATTGCTGTTATCTCAATTGTGGTTCATCTCCCGCCGCGGAGGGCCGATTTGCCAATGTTTCCGCCACCAGCGGTATCGACTTTCCTGACGATGGACGGGCACTGGTTGTCGTCGACTGGGACAACGACGGCGATCTGGACGTTTGGACTTCCAATCGCAATGCCCCCCGCTTACGCTTTCTCCGTAATGAAATGCCAAAACCGGGTCGATTTGTCCGTTTGCAACTGATCGGCAATGGCACGAGTACAAATCGCGATGCGATCGGGGCACGGGTCGAGTTGGTACTCGATGATCCATCGGCCCAAAGCGGATTAGCAACGCACGCGAATCTGCCCAAATTAGCCAAGACGCTCCATGCCGGTGAAGGGTTTTTGTCGCAAAACTCAAAATGGCTTCATTTTGGAATTGGAGAGGCAGAAAAGGTCCACCACGCAATCGTCCATTGGCCGGATGGAACGCGCGAAGAATTTGGCCCTCTGGCAACGAACACGCGGTATGTGATCAAACAAAATTCGGGGGTAGCGACACCACTGGAGCCTGACGTGCGTCAGCTTGCCCTGCATCAGGAGGACCAACAGGTTCCGCCCAGTTCACAAAAGGCAACGCTGCGCCTGGTCACTCCTCTTGCCATGCCCCCCCTGTCCTATCAGACCCTGACCGGTGAAAACCAGCGGCTACAAACGGAGTCGGGACGGCCGCTGCTCATAAACCTCTGGGCAACCTGGTGCCAGCCGTGTCTTAAGGAGCTAAAAGATTTTTCCGACCATGCACAACAGCTAAGGGAAGCCGGACTTGAGGTAATCGCCTTAAGCGTTGATGGCCTCGGCGAAGACGCATCATCTCCACAACGTGCCGCAAAATATCTTGAATCGATTGATTTTCCTTTTCGCTCCGGCAAGGCATCCGAGATGCTCGTGAGCCATTTACAAAAATTGCATGATCTGCAAACGATGCTGCGGCCCCCCCTGCCACTGCCCACGAGTTTTTTGATCAATAGTCAAGGAAAACTGATTGCGATCTACAAGGGGCCCGTTTCGGTCACTGAAATCCTGGAGGAACTCCGCAGCGAGGGCCAGACCGATGGAGAGCGATTTGAGCATGCCTCCGCCATCGGTGGGCGGGTGGTCGAGGATGCGGTCACCCAACGGACATTCGATATGATCGAGGCAGAACGGCGATTTAATTTTGCATCCTGGCTACAGGAAATTGGCCTCGAGCAGCAAGCCGCGGACCAATACCGCATCGTCATGAAGCTCTGGCCCGATTCAGCAAAGGCCCACATAGACTTCGCCTCGGCAATGATGCGCCAAGGCCAACTCGAGCCTGCCGAACACCACTTCATAAAGGCCCTCTCCATCGATCCTGAATCGAGTGGTGTCCATCTCCGCCTGGGAAACCTGTATCTGCAACAACGCCAGCTTCCTCGTGCCCTAGAGCACCTTCAAAGGGCGGAGCAGCTTTCGCCAGAAGATGTGGGCATCATCAACAATCTCGGTACGATTTATATGCAACTGGGAGATACCCGCCGCGCGATCGACGAATTTACCAGGGCGATCCAATTGATGCCGACAGAGGCAGGCGGCTACAACAATCTGGCATGGCTGCTTGCCACGTGCACAGACGCAAAGTTCCGCGATCCGCAAAAGGCCATTTCGCTGGCAAATAAAGCGTGCGAGCTAACAGACTGGAACCATTTCACCACGCTCGATACGCTCGCCACCACGTATGCGGAGGCGGGCAATTTTAAGGATGCCGTCCGCTGGCAGGCCAAGGCACTGGACCTTGCCCCGGAGTCGCAGAAGGCGGCCCTCCGCGAGCGACTGGATCTCTACCGTCAGGGAAAACCGTACCGCCCAACAACAAAACAATAGGATGCACACAACCGCCTTACCTATGGTTCACGATACACCACCAGGGCAATTCGGTTCCAAAGTGTTGGCAAAGGTTTGAAACCTTCTGAACATCGATGTTCGGTCATCTAAATCCGGGCTCTTTGCCGTGACAATTGTAGCCAAGATTGTGACAAATGGCTGACAGGCTGGACGGACAGACTTACAATAACTTATAATCCTAAAGAGCCCTTACGCACTGAAAACCAAGCAAATAAGACGCATACTGTGAAATGAGGTATCAACGATGGAGTCCTCTGCCGATCAACTCACTGGTGCCAGTTCGGCAACGCCGCCAAAGCTCGAAATCCAAAGTCATGGAAGCCCTGTTTCTCTGTTTCCAACGGCTTGCTTCGTCGTTGAGCACCAGGGCACGGAACCGATGAATGATGAGCTGGTAAGATTCTGTCTCGAACAAGAAAAAAATCAGGCCGGACTTCAGACCGGATCGATACAGGGCTATCATTCAGATCGGCAGTTCTTTGATAACGAGAATTGGGCAGTGCAACAGTTGAAAGAATTGATGATTGGCAATGCAAGGAACTATTTGCAAGAGTACTGGAAAAGTGAGAGCGTGACGCCATTATCAAGTGTGCGAGATCTCTCGCTACAACTCTCAGGATGGTCTGTTCTGTTGCGAGAAGGCGATTTCAGCAAACCCCACACACATCCCACATCTCACATAAGCGGTGTTTATTATGTCATGACGAAAGAATCGAGCCAGCAATCGCAGTCCGATGAAGGTAATCTGGTGCTTGTCGATCCACGGATACGTGCCTCTGGTTCGCCACTAAAGGGCCAGAAAAGCAATGCGATGTTTTCTCCGAAAGCCGGCATGGCGGTCATGTTTCCGAGCTGGTTGGAGCATTTTGTTCTTCCATTTAAGGGAGACGGATTGAGGATCTCTATTGCATGCAATTTCGTTCTCTCCCCGAGTGCCCTGCAGCACGATTGAGATAGCGTCATTCGATAGCGCCATTCGATAGCGCCCTTAGATAATGCCATTAGACAATGCCCTATGGACTTTGTGTGCCGAAATCGCTTCCAACTTTTCCTGCAAACGGTAGCCGAAACACCGCCGAGGGATGGCCGAAGAGAAAGCCGCGTCCGAACAACCCAAGATCATCTATAGAGAATCAGTAGCGGGCTTGCTCTCGGCCAAGGCAGAGAAGGCCACTAACGGTAATGCAAGGCCGGTAATGCAAGGTGTGGACAATGGCGACATTTATCTCGCGATACATCAAGTTTTTTTTTATCGCCGATCTTCTCTTGATCTTGGCCCACATTCTCGGCAAGCAATATTGGCTTGTTAATCTCGACATCGAATACAATATCCCTACCCTATTTTCTAGCTTGCAGATATTTCTTGTTGCATTGGTGATCGGCCAGATATTCATTCGTGAGCGAAACCATCTAAAAGATATTGTCCCGGGAAAATGGATTTGGCTACTGCTAGGTGCTGCATTTGCTTTCCTGGCAATCGATGATGTGGCGCAAATTCATGAACGATTTTTGAGGCGCGAGGTCCAGGATCTGCTTCCACCCGATTCACTCTGGATTTCCCTCGTGCCCTGGCAAATCATCTTTGGCCCGTTTTTGGCCATCATCGGCATCACGTTACTCGTGGTCATCTTCACGAGATTCTCTCAGAAGCGGCGTCTGTTTTTGCCAGCGGTTCTGGCGATTGGATGCTGGGTGCTGGCAGTCGCCCTGGAAGGACTTTCTAAACCATTTTTCATGGTACAAGGCTGGTATCCATTTGGAGTCCTGCTCGAAGAAGGCCTGGAACTTTTGGGGGGAACATTTTTTTTACTTTGCTTCGCTCGATATGCGGAAGCGATCAAGGCCGATTATCGGCCAGAATCTTTTTCCGGTCGCAGTGGCTATATCGTTTTTAAAGCAGCAACAGTGCTGCTGCTGTTCATTGGCGCCGGATCGGCCTTGGTTTTCTTTGCAACAGTACATAATTCCTCCTGGCTCTATCGTCATAACGGAGGTGTCCTCATGCAAAGAGGTAATTACGATCGGGCAATCGTTGCCCTCAAGCGGGCACTGGCAGAAAATCCTGATGATATACCTGCCCTCAATTTGTTAGGCGATGCGTACAGCCAAAGCAAAGACTATCCTGCGGCACTGGCCAGCTATGAAAAGTCGCTTTCCCTGGCCACCAACCAGCCGCGAGTGCAACGCGCGGCCCAACGGTTGAAGGTGACCGCCACGAATGGCAATTCCATCACGAATGAGCTGGACGAGGTGAAGACCGCCGATCGCCTCGCAGCACTCGATAATCCATCCGAGGATGGCTGGGATATCGAGGCCTTTGCCATACTGGGACATAAACAATTAAAACATGTCGGGAAACTGTTGGAAAAAAAGCAGCCCCTCGAGGCAAGTGATTTCACCTCCATCGCAACACCCGATTTTACTTGCGGACCCTTGGTACCGGAAAACCTGAAAGCTGTGTTTCGTGGCGAGGCCCTGACCGTAAAACGGGGTCGCTCGGAGGGGACATCGGAGTCGTTCTCCGGACCCCAGGGACTCGCCAACGCAATCAACCAGATGCTCGCCCCCTTGCGGTCCGCCGAGAGCGTTCGTTCGAAATTCAAGATCTTTCGCGTCAATCAGGATGGGAGCGCAACGGATACCAAGGCCTACGTCGCCTGCTCGGGACGCGTGGGGGACAAAATGATCGAGCAAAACGCAACCTGGACCATTCGATGGTCACATCCTGCGAATAAAGAATTGCCACTGATTGAATCGATTGTGGTCGACGATTTTGAAATGGTAGAGAGTGCCCCCGCAAGCGGGCCGCTGTTTGCTGACTGCACGGAAGCGGTTCTCCAGGCCAACACCAACTACACGCCCCAACTCCTGCGCGGTTTTCAGCACTGGCTGCAGACCAGCCAACGACGACGACATCTTTTTCGCCTGGGCACTCCAGGAATCGCTATCGCAGATGTCAACGGCGATGGGCTGGAGGATCTCTATCTTTGCCAGGAAGTCGGGTTGCCAAACCGATTGTTTCTGCACCAAGAAAACAACACACTCATCGACGTCTCCAAAGAGTGGGAGGCCGATTGGTTACACGACTCCCGCTCCGCCCTGTTTTTTGACTGGGATAATGACGGAGACCAGGATCTGGCCGTAAGTGTACTCGGGGGCGTTCTTCTTGCAGAGAATGACGGTGGACAGCGTTTCCAATTTCATACAGTCCTTCCCACGAGCGATGATACCATGTCGCTCGCTGCGGCCGACTACGATCAGGATGGTGACTTGGATTTCTATGTCTGCGTTTACCGCATGGATCAGAAAACAACCGGGGAAATGCCCTCACTGCTCCCCGGATCGGCGAGTACATTTGTTCAACACGATGCGAACAATGGCGGTCCGAGTGCGCTTTTTCGTAATGACGGCAATGGCAATTTCACGGATGTGACGCAAGCTACCGGCATGAACCAAAATAACAGTCGGTTTAGTTATGCCGCTTCATGGGACGACTTTGACAACGACGGCGATGTCGATCTCTATGTGGCCAACGACTTCGGACGCGACAATTTCTATCGGAATGACGAGGGCTCTTTTGTTGATATCGCCGAACAGGCCAACGTGGAAGACCGCGCGGGTGGAATGGGCATCACGTGGGGCGACTACAATCACGATGGCTGGATGGATGCATATATCAGCAACATGTGGTCTTCCGCAGGCAACCGAGTCACGTTTCAGGAACAATTTAAATCGGATGCTCCCGAGGTCAAGAGGCGGTTGCAGGGACAGGCCAGAGGAAACACTCTTTTAAAAAACCTTGGTGACGGTCGCTTTGAACACGTGAGCGCCGAGGCGGCAGTTGAGGTAGGCCGCTGGGCTTGGGGCTGCCATTTTTTCGACCTCAACAACGACAGTTGGGAAGACCTGATGGTCGCCAACGGTTTTATCACAACCGAAAATTCCCATGATTTGTGAAGTAAATTCTGGCGACAGGTCGTGTCGCAATCACCGGATGATGATCAGGACGATACGAGCGATATGAACGCGAGAAATAATGAACTTGCAGTGATGCTCGATAGCGGGCTGTCGATGAGTGGTCACGAACGACACTGCGTCTTCTTAAACACCGGTGCGGATACTGAGTCTGAGGGGCGTTTTGCGTGCATCTCAGCGGTTTCTGGATTGGATTTCCCCGATGATGGACGTGGCGTGAGTGTGGTCGACTGGGATCGTGATGGCGACCAGGACTTATGGATATCAAACCGTAATGCACCTCGGATCCGCTATTTACGGAATGATGCGGTAACGGACAATAACTCCATCGCGTTTTTGCTTGTGGGGAATGGAACCACGACCAGCCGTGACGCGATCGGAGCCCGCATCGAACTGATCTTGGCGTCCGAAGCATTGGACGAGAGCACCACGGAGGCCCGTGCGGATGAAACTGCCTCCAATGCAGTAAAGCCTGTGGGCGAGACCCAAACCGATTCCAATAAATTGATCAAAACCCTACATGCGGGAGAGGGCTTCCTGTCACAATCGAGCCGCTGGATCCATTTTGGTTTGGGCAAAAGAGCCGAGATCGCAGAACTGACTGTACACTGGCCTGGCGGTGAAAGCGAAACATTCACCGGCCTAGAGGTCAATCGCCGGTATCAAATCCACCAGGGAGGCAAAGCCGTAGAAAGCCCGATGCAGGCAGATCCGCCACCGCCACCGCTGGTTCCCTCGACACCCGAATTGCCACCGCCTGTCGACCGCTTCCGCATTCCTCTGGTGGCCCTCGTTCCGATGCCCGACCTGCCCTACATCGATTCATCGGGCATTACAAAGAATCTTCTCTCAAGGGCTGATGGCGGCATGCTACTGGTCAACTGCTGGTCGACTTCTTGCATTCCCTGCCTCAAAGAATTGCAGGAGTTTACCGATCGTGCCGAAGAGTTGCGCGATGCTGGCATCAACATTCTCGCCCTCAACCTGGATGAGGCAACCGGTGTCGAACACCAGGGAGACTCACCCGATGCCATCTTGAAACGTATGGGATTCCCGTTTGCCACAGGTTACGCTACGAGCAAAGTGGCGATAACCTTAAGCACCATCCACAACGTGATGACGGCGACCGGTGGCGAGTTGCCTGTTCCGACGAGTTTCCTTATTGATGGATCGGGGCGACTCACAGCCATTTATAAGGGACCGGTTTCGGTCGACACTCTGATTGCCGATAAGGAACATTCCTCGCTTCCACCCTGGGAGCGGTTCCGCCGCGCTGCCAACCTTCCAGGCTTGGTTGTTGAGAATGAGGTACTAGAAGAAGCGATTGAAAAAAGCGATCGCTTTTCACGAACGCGACTTGCCAGTCACCTGGAGGAGATGGGTTGGGCACACGCAGCATCGATCCAATACGAAGCATTAGCCGCATCACTTCCTGAATCGGAAGAGAAACGGAATGAACTGGCTAATGTTTTTTTTGAGCGAGGGATTCTTCTGGCTCAACGGAACAATTGGGACCAAGCCGCATCTGCCTTTCAAGCTTCCCTTGAACGTGATCCAGATTCGCCCAAAACCCATTACAACCTCGGACTCGCCTACCAGCGTCTGGGACAAACACAACGCGCTCACGAACAGTACCAGCGGGCAATAGAACTCCAGCCCAAATTGATCCCAGCCCAAGCCAATTTAGCGCGGCTCCTGGCCAAAGAAAAGAATTGGCCGCAAGCTGCCATTCACTACGAAAAAGTGATTCGTGCGCGGCCCCGGGACGAAAAATCGCACTATAATCTGGGAGTCGCACTTGCCATGCAAGACAAGTGGAAAGAAGCAGCCGAACAGTTTCAAGCCGCTCTGAAATTGCGGCCCGACTTTTTTCAGGCGAGCAAATATCTTGAGCGCGCCAAGGAGAAACTGCAGTAAGGGCTGCAGCACATGGAGGAAAAAGGCGAAACTGTAGAGTACGATTGATTTGACACGCTACCATCCACTCCAGATATCTGTTGATGACCATTTCACTAAATATCCGCCTTCCGCTTTGTCTGCTTGCGATCAGCCTGACCTGTCTGCTCGGATGCGGTCGCAAAGACATTCAGCCGGCAGCGGAAGGCCTCGATAAACCGGCGGTCGTAACGGACCTGAGTGCTTCCGGAGACAAAAGTCCGAACGAAAATGAGAACACCGTTGCAAGACACATGGTTCGGGCAGCAACCACAGCAGACGGTATGCAAGTTGATGCGTTGTCCCATGCCGATATTCACCAAGTCGACTGGCTAAAACCGCGGCAGCTGGCGCAGCTGGCTACGGCAAATCAATTCAACACGTTCCATAACTTCCAGTTCCGTGACCGGCAACCAGAGAGCGGGATTCATTTTCGGCATTTTCCAGTCGACTGTGCAACCCGCGAACACAAATCGGCCCATTATGACCACGGCAATGGAGTGGTTATTGCTGACGTCGACAACGACGGGCTATTGGATATTTACTTTCTGACACAAGCAGGCAGCAATGAACTGTGGCGCAACCTCGGCGGTGGAAAGTTTGAGAATATCACTAAAAAGTCCGGTACGGCAGTCGCGGATCGAATTTCCGTGACGGCATCATTTGCCGACATCGATAATGACGGAGATGCCGACCTGTACATCACTACCGTTCGGGAAGGAAATATCCTACTGGCCAACGATGGAAAGGGGAATTTTCAGGACATCACGGCTGAATCGGGCTTGGGCCACCACGGCCATTCTTCCAGCCCTGTCTTCTTCGATTTTGATCGGGACGGCCTGCTGGATATTTTTCTCACGAACGTCGGCGCATACACCATCGACCAGCAGGCTCCGGCAACGGCAATCAAGGATCGTAACGTGGACTATTATGTGGCGTTCAACGATGCCTTTTCAGGCCACTTAAAGCCAGATCGTAACGAAACAAGCATTCTGTACAAGAATATGGGGGAGAACCGATTCCGAGACGTGTCCGCAGAGATGAATCTTCAGGACACAAGTTGGACCGGTGCGGCCAGTCCGATTGACGCCAACAGTGATGGCTGGCCAGATCTCTATGTGACCAATATGCAAGGTCATGACGAATATTATGAAAACGATCGGGGCAAAGGTTTCATCCGCAAGAGTCGCGATCTCTTCCCCAAAACACCCTGGGGATCCATGGGCATTAAAGTCTTTGATTTCGACAACGATGGACAGATGGATATTTTTGTCACCGATATGCATTCCGACATGAGTGAGAACATACCGCCTGATAGAGAAAAGGCCAAAGCGGACATGCAATATCCGGAATCATTCTTGCGGAGTGACGGTCTGAGCATTTATGGCAATGCCTTTTATCGCGGAGCTAAAGATGGCACGTTTAGCGAAATCTCCGACGAGATCGGTGCTGAAAACTATTGGCCGTGGGGATTGAGCGTCGGCGACATCAACGCCGACGGTTTTGAAGATGCGTTTATCACGGCCAGCATGAATTATCCATTTCGGTATGGTGTAAATTCGCTACTGTTAAATGACCGGGGAAAGCGGTTTGTTGATAGTGAATTCATTTTGGGAGTGGAGCCCCGTCGCGATGGGCGGACCTCCGCGATCTGCTTTGAAATCGATGCCGCGACGCGCGAATTTTTCGGACCCGCCAAACCCTATTTGGAAAAGATCTGTGAGGGCCGCTCAGGAGCTATCGACGTCTGGGGGACACTGGGAACACGTTCGTCGGCGATTTTTGATGTTGATGATGACGGTGATCTGGATATCGTTACCAACGAGTTTAATGCCGAACCGATGGTTCTTATTAGCGATCTCACCGAAAAGAAACCGATCCACTTTCTTAAAATCCGCCTCGTCGGTACAAAGTCGAATCGGGACGGACTCGGTGCCCGCGTGGTGGTTTACACTAAGTCAGGAACGTATTTTAAGATTCATGACGGGCAATCCGGTTATCTCGCACAAAGTAGCTACCCCTTGTACTTTGGCTTGGGTGACGATGATTCCGTAGAGAAAATCGAAGTCCGCTGGCCATCCGGAACTACCCAATTCGTTGATGGCCCCATCGCAGCCAATAGCCTAATCACTGTGACGGAAGACTGATGTGACACCAGGGGCTTCGTGTTACCATGTTGTACTTGATTCGCCATCACCATTATTGTGCGTATGCGCTGCTCCTGATCGGTACAATTGGGTGCGACCGTGACGACCCGCTGCCAACCGAGATCCACAAAATACAGATTGAGATGACCGGCCACGATTTTAAGTGGCACAGTCGCTATGCTGGCAAGGACAATACAATCGGCACGGATGATGACCTGCACGCCGCCCAAGTGCTGCATGTTCCTCTGAACGCCGAGGTAGAGATCTTTTTGAAAAGCCGCGATTATTTGTATTCCCTTGAGGTGCCTCAGGCACGTCGCAAGGAAATTGCAGTCCCCGATCTGACATTTTCATTGACTTTTACAGCCGACAAACTCGGGACTTTCAAAATGCCCGGTGACCAAATGTGTGGTTACACGCACCCTGATTTAATGGGCACCCTGATTGTCGAACATCCATCCGACTATGTTCGATGGCTCAACGCACAACGATGACAACATGAACCCTTTGATCCAGAGTTGCCGAGCGACCATCATTGTCGCCATTGCTCTGTTTGCGTGCTCCTGCATCGACTCCAATCCGGAACGTCCATACGATGTCTATCCGGGTGACGACATTCAAGCTGTTCTGGACATTGCCGCCAAAGACCCGACCCGCAAACACGTGAGGGTCCATGCGGGGATCTATCGTCCTGCCCGCCATCATCAAGCATTTATCGCGTTGACTGAAGAGCACGATGGCATTGTTCTCGAAGCGGTGGGAGATGTGACTCTCACTGCCGCAAATCCACAAGTCGCTAACGAGCAAGACGAAGGCTATCCCGCGATCGTGAACCATGTGGTCTATTTCGGCGATAGAATTAGCTCGAAAACGATCCTTCGTGGCTTCAAAATCACTGGGGCCAATAATCATGTGATTATGGAAGAGGGTGAATTCTCAATTCAGCCCGAGGTACCGGGATTACGAAAACATCCCTTGTTTTTCTATGCTGATGGTGGAGGTATAAAAATTTTCGGGCGTTCCTATCCAACCATCGAAAACGTTGAGGTGCACGACAACTATGCAAGTCCATGTGCAGGCGGCGTTTCTATTGAACATGTTTCGGGTGAGCAGCCCGTTCATTTTAAAAATTGCATCTTTCGCAACAATCGCTGTCCAATCAACGGTGCCGCCATCGATATCCTGAGGGGAAGTTCAGCCATTGTGGAGAATTGCCTGTTTGTGGACAACCAATCAAACAGCAAACACGATGCGCGAAGCATCCATGTTCCGCCATGGAGACCCAAACGAGGTGGTGGCACCTTGACCGTGTTTCCAACCTCGAGGGTCATCGTGCGGAATTGCACATTTACGGGTAATCGAAATGGTGTCGATGATTCCGGCGTCGGAAGCATCTACGAAAACTGCATCTTCTGGATGAATGATGCCAAGGGTGGTTGGCTTACCGCCAAACGGTATGAGATTGATATCAAGGATGCGGACGGGGTGCGGGGATGTTTCTTGCAGGGAGAGGAGATTGATCTGCAGAATACCCTGAACAAAAACAACAACGTACTCGGATGCGCAGACCCCGATTTCGATCCATTCTTTCGCCCCAGAGCACACGGATTCGAAAAAGCCGGTTTTCGCCCCACCTCGAGCAAACAATAATGAATCTCTCTAAGAATCAAAGATTCCAGACTAGGCCCTGCCGACATCCATCCTGACCTTAATGCTCCGATCGCCAACAGATGCATTAGGCCGGAAATAGTGGTGGAGCACCAACGCAAACCACTTGGGCCGCTGAGGCCATTGCTGAGCAACTCTTCTCTTATTCGACCAAATGGACCGGACGATCTGAGCGGGCATCCAGCAATTTGCGCTGCTCTTGTTGACGCAGGTTTCCATTTGCATCAAGCAGCACAGACTCGGGACTCAAAGGCAATGCCTTAGGCATGTTGGACCAGAGTTCTACAGCCCGCTCACGAGCCGCCACACGATCTTGCACACTTGCTAGAAAGTCATACACAAATGCTCCAAATCCTGGCAAGCGAGCCAATGAGCGCTGGGCAATATATCGAATCGCATCGTACGGGTCTTCTAATAGCGGAGCCAAATGTGGCGCCATCCATTGGGTTCCAGAAGCTTCATGAGCTGGCTGCCAACCCATGTGCCAAGCCAAGAGTGCCCGTTGTGCAGCATCACCGGAGAGTAACCACTGCAATGCCGCAGAAAGATGCTTTTGCGACTCATTTAATAGTGGCGGTGTGATGTCATACCAGTTTTGCAGATAGTAGGCCGTCCAACCAAGCGATTTATCCAAGTGGCAAAGATTACAGGCATTGGGACGCCCGGTATCAAGCGTAACACGCACGTCCGGACTGTTGATTTGATGGGAACGACTGGTTTTTAATAATCCGTACATCGTGTACGGCATGTGGCAGTTGTAGCAGAGGCTACCATCCGAACTGGCGACATGATGGGTGTGCTCCATAAGTTTTTTCGTTTCTTCAAACTCCGTATGACATTGCAAGCAAGCTCCATTACCGAGTGCCTTGCTTTGTAGCAAGCCATTGGCCCACTGTTTCCGATCACGGGAGTCATCTTCCGACTGGTGCATCGAGTGGCACGACAGGCAGGAAAGTTCACCATGCTGGTAACAGGGTGATGCTCGCACAGCGTTGAACTCGCGTCCGGAGGTACGAACCATGCCATCGGGCCAAAAATGGTTCTCGCCAAACTCACTCTGGTCAATGTGTCGCGATTTTTCTAAATCATCGCCAGGTTGATAAGAAAAACCATGCTGCAAATACTCTGGTTCATCCACCATGGAGGAAACAAGGTGACAGCGTCCGCAGACCTGCGATGACCGCTCGTGCGAAAGAAGTGATGGATTGACAATATCATCTTCTATCAATGGGGATTCGCCACTTTTATGAAAACGTATGTGATTTTCACCAGGACCGTGACACGCCTCACAACCAACGCCAAATTCAGCAACTCGAGTATCCATCTGCATGGCTGCGACACCCGGTACGCCATGTGTTGTATGGCACCGCATACAGCCCCTGTTCCAGCGACCTGGCTCAAAACTAACTTCCGCACCAGGGGGCTGAAGAAATGCCGCGCGACGCGGAATCCAGCGTTGATCCTCCTGTAGATATGCAAAGGGCACCACTTCTAACTGGCGTTCCCAACCCGATGACATCCAACAAACTTGCATAAAATGCGATCCGGTCGTCATCACAATTTGCCTTTCGACTCCGGTATCTTCCATCGTTTGCAAGTGGGCAAAATAATTATCCCCTTGCCTAGTAAACGTTGCCTTCAGATCCTCAACCTCGACCTGCTCACCGTTGAATGGAGCGGCGACCGCTTCTGGTGATGGAATTTGTGTCATGGTCCGGTGGTACGAGGCGTGCCAACTTGCATGCTGCGATTCATGGCATTCCTGACAGGCTTGAGAAGAAACGAACCCGTCACTTTTTACCTGACGAGGTATTTTGTCATGAGCCGTCACCGAATGGGGCGTCTGACTCTGACGATAGAAGATGAAGATGGCCCCCACGACAGCTACCAGAGAGAGAATGCCAATCAACCTCACCTTCCGCTGACGAGGTGGCGCAAGATCTTCGTTAACGGATCGTACTGGTGTAGCGTCTCTCATAATAAAAGACGTGGTTTAAATCCACCTTGGACACCTGGCCCAGCCTTATATGCTCGTACCAAACTGGGCGAGAGAATCAAAGTTAAGTCAATCAGCAGCACCTTGTAAGGGTGAGTATAACCAAGCTTAGAAGATGACAGTCCGACGCCAATACGGCGGTGCTGTATTCGAACAACCGAAAGTCCCTGCCCATTGTAATCTAATTGCCATCCTCGACCATACCATTGGTCTCTCCAGGTTTATGAATAATTTCTCTGCAGCATCCGCTGTTGGTGCTTATCCAAAAATAACTTCATAACATTTGATTCTTCCCGGACACTCTCTTTTGTCCATGCCAGGGTCCTTCTTGAGGAGCCCAAATCGGGCAATAGCAATCTGGCGATAGACGGTCCGGATGATTAGAATGACCATTCCTGTGTTAGCCTTCACTTAAGTACGAGGTCGTTATGGAACGCAAACCTGATGCTGTTGGACTAATTCTTATCGTTGTTATTGTGGCAGCGGCAATCTTTGTCTGGTCCTACGGCAGGGGATCC
>Ga0315338_1002676_pt1 | contig 16993 bp, 16 predicted proteins | sample ASW8metaG_FD_204518 | JGI IMG/M metagenome (GOLD analysis project Ga0315338, IMG submission 204518) | Ammonia-oxidizing marine archaeal communities from Monterey Bay, California, United States - ASW #8 | ecosystem: Environmental > Aquatic > Marine > Coastal | place: USA: California | collected... | reverse complement strand
ATCCGTGAAGGCGATTCGTGGTGGGCCATCGCTCAACGTACCGGCGTATCGGTCGTCCAACTGCGATTGCATAATCCGTTTCTTGCAACACGAGCTTTACGTGTAGGCCAATATATTGCCTATCCACCTGAACCGCGGGATGATCTACTAGAACCATCGACAGATGGCTACGTCGGCTACCGTGCTCGTCTCGGAGACAATTATTTACATTTGGCGTTCACACTCGGTCTCGATCGCGACGTGCTCCGAGCCGAAAATGATCTCTGGCACCTGCAAACGCTACCTGCCGGCCAACAACTGAAACTACCGCTCGCGTGGACCGGAAAATACGATGACTACACCGTGCGCGCTGGAGATACGCTGGGCTCAATCGCAGAAGCGATGGATTCGACGCCTTGGCGAATCATCAGAGATAACAGTCTTTTCTGGAACAAGCCGCTCACGCCAGGAACCGTACTTCGTATCAGACCTGAAGAACCCAAGCCGACCTTCGTCACCTACCGAGTTGTCAGCGGCGACAGCCTTGGAGCCATTGCAACTCGGTACGGTACTAGCGTGAGAGCCATACAAAACGCGAACAATATGGGTCAACGCACCGTGATACAGATTGGGCAACGCCTGCGGATTCCGTCAAGAAACGGGCTGTAGTATTTCATGGAGACTGTTCGTACTTACTGAGACAGATCTCCGGATCCCCAAAAGAGTTTTTACAAGTGGCGTAGTCTCGATTCATTCGTTGGCTGTTGACTCACGGATACTCGCTAGGGCCCGACCGACGGTCAATCCTTCGAGCCGACGACCTGCGTATCGAGCGAGTAATTCAACTGCTTCGAACCACGAGGACTCTGGTAGAGGCGACGCGGCCGAGACATCATCCGCATAGACCAACACCATCACATCATCACCAATGACCACGGGCACCACCAGGGCGTCTCGGTCTTTCGGCACGTCAGCGAAACTGACTCCGCGACTGTTTATGTTCCGTCTATCCGCCGAAGACAGCAAGCATGCCTGCCTCTTGATGATTACGTCGTTCAAGAAAGACACGTCAGCATCAGTAAGGGTCAACGCCGTCACGTCACCAATCTCAGAACTGAAACCCACAAGTCTCCATGGTCGAATCTTGCCCTCCTCTTCAACAACAAGAAGAGCTGCGCGCCCACTGAGAGCCGCGATGAGTTCGCCGAGAGAATCTAGAACCGCCGTCAATGTCGTACCTGCGTCAAGCCGTCGTACTCCAGCGAGCACACTCGAAACCACCGCCCGCTCGCCCTGCGTCGCTTTCATCGTATCCGTCAGTTCAGATTCGATCGATCCGCGTAACCGTCCAAGTAGGTCTCCGACCGCCTTTTGCACTTCCTGCTCTAACGACATGACTCGTCGGGCATTATAATTGGAGCACACTCTGTGTTGACCAATAGGGGGCGACACGGCTTCGACGGGGGTCATGGAATCTTAGGATGCATGCCGAGCACTATCGACTCGTTAATCCGATGGAAAACCTGTAAGTGCGGATACGCAACTTGCTCTCGCTGCTTAATTAAGTAGCGCGCTTACCTTGGCAGTGCCCGCGAGCCGAGGATAAGTGTCATATAGTGGGCTGGTTCTTACATGCTGCATCGACGCGTAAGAATGAGATTTATCGGCGCTTAGTACCCGGTGGTTTCGGCCGCTCTTCGACACCGGGTGCGAAACTTTAAAGAGCGGACACGCATGTAGAGTCCTTTGAAACTGGATCTTCGGACGCGGGTTCGACTCCCGCCGCCTCCACCATTTTGGCCCTGTAAATACAGGGTCAATTCATTACCGCCTGTTGTGCTTCCCCTATCTCTCCCCCGTCAGAGCGGTCGAGAAGCCGGATCGCCGACTCTTTTGCCGCCGGACTGAGGTGCATATACCGTTGCGTCGTCAACAGATTGGCATGCCCGGCCAACTCCTGAATGGCTCGGGCCGGTGCCCCCTTCATCGCCAAGTGTGAACAAAATGAATGTCGCAATCTATGCACACCGTGTCGAACGCCAACCCGACGCGCTGCCCACGAGTCAGGTACGCTACCCATGGCCGCTGCGATAGTCCGTTGGCCCCTGCCTATTCCCAAAGCTAATCAGGTTCATTCGAAGGCCACGGAAAACGGTGAGGGCCTTTGTCGTAGAAGGTCTTCTTCAGATACGCGAGATCTTCTTCCCAATCATCGATCGCATAGCTAGATTTCTCTGAGTCACAGCGAAAAAATCTGTACCTGCGCTTGACAATTGCCGGATACAGGACGTATCCTTGCCGTATGGATGATTCGCAGCAACTACTTGAGTGGCGAACGAGAATCGTTTCTGATCTCGAGACGGACCTCCAAAGCCTCATCAAACTACAAAATAAGATCCGAGACGCGAAACAACGCCTGCAGCATATCGACGGGCTATTGAGTCTCGACGACCGTCAGACGAATCCACCAAGCACCGAATCAATTGAAACTGAAGACCTTCTGGCTGCTTGCAAGAAGATCCAATCCGAAGCGACCGAACCGTTGCACGCCACAGAACTGCGCGCCAAGTTGCTTGAAAAAGGGATTCCTCTTCCAGGTCAGGGTACCGAAGCCAATTTAATTAGCCGTCTTCATCGAGCAAAAGATCAATTTGAACGGATGGGCCCTGGCACCTATGTCCCGGTCTCAAGAGGAATCATGGAGTTCCAAGACCGAACCTTGATGGAGAACGACAGCAAATATCTCACCGACAGAGAATTGGTTGAACTCTGGCACGATAACTATCCAGACAAGCTCTACTTGAATAAACAAAACACCGAAGGGGTATTCACTTACGTCCGGGACATAAGGCGCAATTTCAACCAAGGGACTCAAGGGCATGGAAAGCGAAACGACCAGGGCGAAATAGTAGGCCCCCCGGAGACACTGTCACTCCCCTACGACGAATCCGGTCGCACATACCGCTACAGTTATCGCTGGGTAGAAGCTTGTGAACGAATCCGCAGTAAATCAAAAAAAGGAGATAAACATGACAATAAATAACTTCGGCCGAAACGAAAACAACAGATATTCAAACTACCCTGGATATAGCGCAGACATGGGGATCACACGCTTCCAAGATTTCCTCTACGAGATCAATGACTACCCAGAACGACTGCGAATTGATCCCGAACTAAGTGACGAGATGCATGAGGAACATCCAGAAGGAGTCATCATTCACTCTGATTACAGAGAGAAGCGGTCAATCCGTACAGTTCGCCGCAATTACAACATCGGGACTCAAAACCATGGCCCCGCGAAGACGCGCTCATTGCCGTATTGGCTTGAGAACGGTAGACGAGTTCGAAAGCCATATCCTGAGCCTTATGTAACCTAAGGAAAATATTTAGCGCGCTTCTCATCTTTAATCAGCCTATCAACGCCAGCCCCCCATGATGGTTAAGAACGGCTCGTCGCCTCAGCAGGCGGCGAGTCGTTTTTTAATGACAGCACGTGAGTGAAACGGAACAGACCGGAACAAAACTCTGTCGCGTTTGTACCCCCAGATGTACCCCCAACTAATGGCCAGGTTCTAACCAGCGACCCCCTGACCACGATTCAGGTACGCTACCAAACGGTTCAACGAGTTCAGGACGTTTTATCGTTCTTTGGATACACCCACAGGACAAGTTCAGAAACCGGTGGGAAAGTGTGAGGGAGAAGAGACAAGTCAAACGGCAGATCCATTCGTATTGCCTCAGGCATAGCGACTTCCAAGAGGTCATGTTTGTCGCAGTACCGTGCCACAAGTTTCAGGTATCTCCGAAGAATCATGACGGAAGGGAACGTCTCTTTTTTTGTCATCCATTCCAATAGGTCACGGCCCTGTTTAGAACTATTGCAGGTACGACACGCCAAAATCAGGTTATCTGAATCATCGCCACCGCCTTTAATCCGAGGAATAAGGTGGTCAACAGCAAGGTGTTCGACAGAACCGCAATAACAGCAGGCTTTCGGTGCGGTCATTTTGATTCGTTCGTCGTCGTACAACGACCGCATAGCCATCGTCCCTGATTTGAGGCCGTTAAACAATCTGCTCCGGATGATGTGGTGAATTCTTTTGTATGAACTGTCTCCGTCCTGAAGTGCGGCGTCAGCACGGGCGAGGTTGGCGTACGACCATGCGATGTGATGGCCAACTGTTTGGATGTCTGGCTTACGCGGTTTCTTCCCTGCAGCCATAACAGTGATGCCCAGATTACCGCGCTTGGCAGAACGGTTCAACGTCTGAACCAGCGACCCCCTGACCCCCAGTTTGAGAGACTCCCGTCCGGATACGTCCACCGAGGTGTATTGCTTAGAGATTCGACGATTCACATTCCAGCGTGGTCCGTTCTATCCACCGGCGTCCACTCGGTAAGCTGTCACTTAAGCTGTCAATTTTTAGCGGGCGGTTCAACGAGGACGGGGGTTACGGCTCACGCGTGAATCAGGTTGTGGGCGGCCGAAGCAGCTCTTCGAAAACATGCGGCTAAAAGGGGCTGGAGGGCTCCACGACGAACTGCGTGGCCTTGAACGTTTCGGCCAGGTCGGCGAGCTTGTCCAGTTCCGCCTGTGGTCCCTGGATGAGGACTGTCCCTGGAACCTGGTCGACGAGTGCAAAAAGCTCGTGCAGGGGGCCGCCTTCCTTTAAGCATTCATTGATGAATGCTTTGAACGCGTCGGCGTCTTTGTAGACCTCGCTCACCGAGTTCCTCCGGTTCGCCTCGTCGTTACCGAACCTGAGGAGAATCACGCCGTCGAACGACTGGGCCACCGCCTCAATCTTGGCCTGCACGGCTTTAATGGCGTCCACAGTGGCCCCCTCCTTCCACGCATCTATGACGGAGAGCGTGACAATGGAAGAGGCCATTACTTACTGTTCACCTGAGAAGACATTTCGTTATTAGAACATGATACAAAGGAGCACTGCAACTTGGCGACCAACAGAAGCAGACCGCCGGCGCCTAGGTGGCCGTTTGGTGAGGCAAACCGAAATCTTTTTTTAAAAAATACCCAACCACGCGAAAACATTGATGAAAATGGTCGGGATGGCCAGATTCGAACTGGCGACCCCTGCCCCCCAGTCAGAGTGCTACCTGCTGTTCACAAAAGATTAGTTACTTGACCTCGTGAATAAGGCCATCTTTCATGCTGACTGTCGCGAAGAATTCTCGAGTCCCCACACCACCCAATTCAGGGCTAAATGGGCGGTTACACACCGCAAAGGTACCGTTATCGTCATACTCCGGTCCGAACATTGAAGTCTCCACGTAACGGAGTGGTTTGCCAATTGAAGCTTTCAACAGTTTCTTTGTCGCATACTGTGCGATTAGTGTCATGGTGCCACCCTTCACCCTTGAATGGAGTAGCTACAAGCGTTGATGGCCGGTTACCTCTGGCATCGTCGGATACGACACAACCGCTAAGATTATGTCGCAGTTCGGACAGGAGCTATCCATAACCTCTGTATACATTTCCGTGTCGCCCTCACGGAATGTGCCTTTCCAGTTACATTCAGCGCATGTCAGAATGACTTTTTCCCAGTCCTCTTTGTACTCAAACACTTGAGACATTTTCACCACTCGTTACATAGGTCAAAATAGCACGGGGGTGTGACAGGGTAGGTCGCTACTTCTTCTAGTGAAAATGGTCGGGATGACTGGATTTGAACCAGCGACCCCCTGACCACGAGTCAGGTGCGCGTATGACATCCGAACAACCAAAACCAAACACGCACACCGAACGGCAAGCGATTGCTCAGTGGCGATCCCACGGCTACACTACTTCACGGTCATGACATCCGAGGCTTCAATTCCCGGTCCTCTGCTGACAGCCCTGCAGTTCGCCTCCGCCAAGCATAGGAAGCAGCAGCGGAAAGACGCGGATCGTTCCCCTTACATCAATCACCCCATCGCCGTCGCCCATCTGCTAGCAACGACCGGCCAAGTGTCAGACATCGCTATCCTAATGGCTGCGGTGTTGCACGACACGATCGAGGACACTGAGACGACTCCAGAGGAACTCGAAGCCCAATTCGGTGCTGAAGTACGTCGCCTTGTCGAGGAGGTCACCGACGATAAAGACCTGGAAAAGCAAGCTCGCAAGCAGCTTCAGATTGAGCACGCCCCAAAACTGTCAATGGGTGCCAAGAACATCAAGATCTCTGACTTAAGCTGCAATCTTGCAGACATCATCGAGAACCCTCCGGACACTTGGACAAAGGAGCGTCGTCTCGATTACGTCAACTGGACCGAGCGTGTCATTGCCGGGTGCAGAGGGACCAACGACGCGCTTGAGTGGCACTACGATCAGCTTCTTCTCCAGGGAAGATCAATTCTCGAATAGACGCGTCCGGCCTAGATCGACGCTGAAGTTAACAATTTTCACAAAGAGTACTTCTTGTCTCCGACAACCCAAATGAACGACTGCACATCCATGTAATCTCTCACCCCAAACTCCCTCAAATTATTCATAAGCAAATCACTCATTGCCAATAAATTTGAATACGTACTCCAGTTTGGTTTCGCATCATAGAGCAAATCAAATGCCAAACGTTGCGCAGCCTGCTTTGTAAGTTCTGGTTTAAGCAACATGAAACGTTTCGGATCAGCCAAAAAAGGAAAGACTGTTACAACAGGCCAAGTAAGCACTGGAGATTTTACTACTGGCAGACTTCCGATCGCTTCAACCAGCCTGTCAAAGCCAGTGCTGTCTGCATCATGAAGAAATTGTGAAAGCGCCTTCGAAAATTCTTTGGCACCCGCTTCATCCTTTAATCCGTCTCGAAGTGCCATAGCTTCGTTTGGGAAAAGTAGATTTACTTTTGACACAACCGATTGAAGTCGGTGCACAACTTCAATAATGTCTCCTGATTCGATCAATTTTTCCAGATGCCCATTCCCAAGTGAACTCTGAAACATTTCGTGTGCTTCAAATTTGTAATCACGTTCATCTTGAAGATATTTAGTATCGAGAAATCCTCCGGGATACTTTCTCCTGAATGAATCACGCGCCTGAGAATGAGTCACTTTTAATCCAGACGGCACATGCAATTTTCCATCACGGGTAAAGGGAGGAAGATTGTCTAGTTCTGGATGGGACTGTGAAGTTGGCACTGTGAGGAATTGGTTGCTCATACTCAGAGCAATCGGCTTGGTGACATCTTTATAAGATCCTTCCAGATCTTTAAAGAAGATATGCAGCTTGTCGCTAGCAAACACAATCTTTCCCAACCCCCACGTCTTGTGCTCGACCAGCATGCCTTGCTTAAACGCCATCTGTTTCATGTCGCCCAACCTTCCCTTATAGCCTGCCTAGATTACGCCTGTCGAACCCGTGTTTCAACGGGGGCCGATTGTCGTTTCCCGCTCGCCCGAAAACTGACAGAATGGCTCAAATATTGTCCAAGAGATTTACATGACGATGATGCAGCACGTACTCCTCCGACTACGCGGTGACCGCTCTCTGGAATCATACGCGGCCGAGTGGGGAAATAAGTGGGAGGACCGCGCAGAACGGATCTGCGAGCTAAATGGTTGTACACAGTGGGATAGTCCAGGCCTCGCAGACGGTGGCAGTAAAGAAGCGCAACTGGACTGGGGTGCCTTTGCATACGAGATGTCTCTGGACGAGATTCGCGAGTTGCTTCCGCCACGACGGCGTCGAAATCGGCAGCATGCCATGCTGGACCGTCTCGATCCAGCCGGTCGATATGCCGTCGTGTGGGTAGAGTGCTATTAGGTCACGTTACGAAGACGGTGGTTATTGACACAGGCGCGCGGCGCCCCTTCACGGGCTCTGTCGGGTGATGCAGAATTTCTGCATTTGTACCCCTATTTGTACCCCCACTTTTTGTATTTATTCAGTTAAATCAAAAATGGGTCAAAACATTGAGGAAAATGGTCGGGATGACTGGATTTGAACCAGCGACCCCCTGACCCCCAGTTTGAGAGACTCCCGTCCGGATACGTCCACCGAGGTGTATTCCTTAGAGATTCGACGATTCGCATTCCAGTGTGGTCCGTTATATCCACTGGCGTCCACTGGTTAAGCTGTCACTTAAGCTGTCAATTTTTGGCGGGCGGTTCAACGAAAATCAGTCGCGCGGGCGCGCTTCGTTCCTGAACCACGTCCAGACCTCAAGAAACTTTTCTAACTGGGCATCCGTGTCAAACAGCTCGGATAGTTGGCCACCTTTGCCCTTTGACGACCGATCGGCTGGTTCGATCTCTAGTGTAGGAACCGCTGCATTGAGACGCTTTCGGAGACTGGAGAACAGTCGGCCAGCCTTCAACCGTGAGAACGGAAAGCCAATCCTGCCAGTGGAACCGACCTTGAAGTACTGCTGGTGCAGCCCCACTGCAAATACTGGTGTCGGATTAACAAGCCAATCTGGACCCAATTTGTGTTGTTTCGCGAAGGCCATGATCCTCTTCGCCAGCTTGATGTCCCGCTCACTAGTCCCCTCCGCCACCGCGCAGTCCAAAAAGGAGGAACGATCCCAGGGAAGTTGTGGATCTCTAGTCACAATATGTTTGATTAGCTCAGGGCGGCGGGTGGTAACGATCTCTGAAAGCTCCAACACGAAGCCGTCTGGCCAGTCGTCTGGCCAGTCGTCAACATCATCATGCCAGCACACCAACATGTCGCAGCGCTCGGGGTCGTGTCCATGGTCCACAAAATGACTGGCGTACAATTCAAATTCAACCAGCAACTTGGTGTCTGTCCCTTTCTTCCAGACGATACAGTCTGGAAAAGGAGTCTGGACAAGCTCGATCACCATCCCGAGATCATCTAAAAGCGCTCCGAACAGACAGACGACTTCTTGTTCGGTTCTTGGTTCGTGGAGAAATAGAGCCCGCGACCCGTCAATTACACGAGAACCAGCCGTTCTCACTTTCCGTCCTGAGTTTCCACCCATAGGACGGCATGTTAGCGCCGGTCAGTGGAAAATTGAAAGAGCCAGCTCACTTCTCTCCAGAGGACGGTTCAACGGAAGTTAGTCACACGGGTGCGCGTAGACGTCCATCGTCAAACTGATCGGCGACATGCCTCTAGGGCACCGGGACACGAGCAATGCGGGTGCCACCCCCGACGCCACCCACCCAGATTTCATCCCCGACCTGGATGGCCCCCGTACCAAGGATGAGGTGCTCGTTAGACGGATACGTGAAGACCTCCGTCGACCCGCCAGTCTCAACATCGACTTTTGCAACGTGCGACGCCACGCCGGCGCACGCGCCGTCTCGGATGCATTCGCCGACGCCGCTTCGCTCCGGTGCACTGTGACCGGCGGCGAGGAGGTCGCCGTCGGGTGCCCAATGGACGTTGTCGATGAAGAAGCCGACGGTCGCTACCGTTTCCTTGCGCGTCGGTGTCTGCCCGCGTGACAACCGAATCACCGACTGTGCCGCATAACCCGCGACGTAGTACCAACGACCGTCAGCGGCGATCTCCAATCCGTTGGGTCCAATCGCCTCACTGCCTGGCACGCGCGTCCAGCCCCCATCGCTGTGCCACTCCCAGATGTCGCCGGTGCTCGGACTCGTCACCGCGAACCCGCCGCCGGGTAAGGGGACGACGGCGTTCAGGCCGAGTCCATCGGGCGCAATGGCGCATCCGACCCAGGTGAGCGTTGGCGTGGCTTCCCCGTCGGCATCAACTTCGAAGACCTCAACCGACTCCCGCGCGCCGTGGCGAACCACGTAGAGCGTGTGGTGGTTGTTGGTGCCACTGCGCAGGTTGACGCCATGCGGCCTAAACTGCGTCGGTGTCATGTTTCCACATGCGCCATAGGTCGCGGCATCGTGGCGTGGCTGGGACGTGGGTAACGGAAATAGCCGCGTCGACTGCAAGTTCCTGGTGTCTGTCGCAGACAGGTAGCCGTCGTCCTCCATGCTCGACACGAGCACCCAAGGGGTGTCTGGGATTTCGATCAGATCCTCCGGACTGACCGGCCCACAGACGAACTCGACGTCGCCGTCGACTTCACACTGCGCCGACGCCGTGCCTGACAAACAGAGTAGACAGATAGCCGCGGTGAACGATGCCGGAAGTAGCGGATGCGTCATGGTTGCATGTTCCTTTGTTGTGGGCGGAAGCGGCCAATCGACCGACGCGCGCCTGGGCCTGCAAATGGGCGTCCCGGTCGAAATTATGTTTTTAATGATACCCAACTACTCGAAAACATTCAGAAAAATGGACGGGATGACTGGATTTGAACCAGCGACCCCCTGACCCCCAGCCAGGCCGCTTCGTGCTCGTGGCGAAAGCGCCACAGTAGTTCCCCGTTCAGGGCCGACGCGTTTCTGCCTTCAGTCTCTGTAGTTCCTCCCTCGTGCGAAACTCGAGTTTCGCCACCTTACCGGCACCGAGGTAGCCCATTCCGATCTCAGTGCGGCCATTCACCGTCACCGCTTGCAGCCCGTGGGTTTTGGTCCCGATCGTTGGCAGGAAGTAGCTCGTCCACTGTTCAGTGTCTGGATCGAACCTTGCGATCGCATCGCCGTGCGTAAAGGGCAGCCACACGATGCCGTCCTTGTCCACCGACGTTTCGTAGCAATTCCCGTCCTCGTGCTCGGGTGGGAAGGGATACATCGTCGTAACGTGCGAGCGCGTGTCGAGCTTCACCATGCCGCCGCCGTACCACGAGCATCCCCAGAGCGCCGTGCCCTGCGGATCCGCGCCTGGCTTGCGAATCGCCACGGCACCCGGCCTCCCATACCCATAGAACGTCAGGCGAGTGCCGAAGATCGCTAGCTCCTCCGCGGTGAACAAGTCAGCCCTATCGTTCACGGCCTCGGGGACTGGCACGAACGCGGCCTGGCCGCTTTCGAGGTCCGCCTTCATCAACCCATCTCGAGGATTCGCGGTTGACCACCAGCCATTGCCATCGCCATCGCCAGTCATCCCGTAGTTCGAGGCATTGGGGATCGGGTTCTCAAAGAGAGTCCATTCGCGCGTCGTCGTGTCGTAGCGCATCGCCTTCACGTCGTTGGCAGCCCCCGCGGTCCAGATGCCACCCCGTCCGTCGTCGCCAATCCACGGCCCCACTCGGGAGCCCTCGGGAGGGCGAATGGTGTTTGAGGTGTCGGTGCGCGGGTCGATGCGTCCAAGCGCGCCCATGGAACTCATGTCGAACCACACGACCCCATCGTCGTCCACGATAATGTCGTGCGAATTCGCGGGGGGGCCGCCTGGCATCTCCGGCACCACGAAGTTCGTCGCTTGCCCCGTCCGCCAGTCATATTTGGCGACGGTGCGGGTGATGTTGAACATGTCGGCCATCCACACGTTCCCATCGTGATCCACTGTCGCGTTCATCGCGTGGTGCTTTGACTCGTCCATGAAATCGACAGGGCCGAGAGCCCAATCGGTGCTGCCATCGTTGAAGAACGGCAATCCAAAGCCGGGCTCGGGGGTGTCGTATTCGCGTGCGATCATCAGCGTCGAATCGCCTGTGGGACGGCGGGGCGTAAACGCCATGGGTGATGGGCCCGGACCGCGCACCTTCGCCAGCCACGCCGCCAACTCGTTCCCGAACTGCACCATGATCGGATTCGGCTCGCGGTTGGCCGCTGCCTCCGGCGTCCCGTACCGATACGGATGCATCCGGCTCATCACGGAGATGATGTTCCGCCAGCCTGCCTCATCGAATCTACTGATCAGCGTGAAGTTCTGAGGGTGACATCCCATGCAGGCCGCCCGAAAGACCTCCTTCATTCGCCGATCCTCCCGTGTGCCATCTGGCAGCGCCGCATACCACTGGCTTCCCGCGAGCTGATTGTGGAAGTCCGCCTCGGGGGCGAGCGTGAAATCCCGTCGCGCCCCTGTCTGGCTCAGCGCGATGTCGGCGCGGCCCGCCTCAAAGGCCTGGGCCTGCGCCCATACCTTGTATGGCCGTCCCGCCTCGAGTGGCGGGAAGTAGTACTCGCCGTCGCTGTCCGTGAACACGCTTGTGGTGACGTTCCTTCCCAGGGAGCGGGCAGACACGGTGACGCCCTCGAGTGTCTCGCCGGACGTCGATGTGATGGTCCCCCACAGGGTCTGGGCAGTTTGGCCGAAGGGCACTGCCTCGGCCACGTTCGGCGGCTCTACGTTCACCAGCCGGTCTACCACCGGCGGACGGAGAGTCTCGACTCTCTTGAGGTAGCCAATGATCGAGTCGATCTGCTCAGGGCCAAGCGCGTATTTGAACGCGGGCATCGTGGCCGAGCCTTCCGAGATGAGCAGTCGCACCGCGCGTTCGCGGTCCTCCCCTTCGACATTCCTCTTAGAGAGCGGCGGCCCATAGGATGCTGCGCTGACGAGTCCCGCGCGCGCACCTCTGGTCGTCGACATCGTCGAATAGTGACAGGTGTTGCAGCGCTGCTTGAACAGAAAGGCCCCCTGCCGTTCGCTCGCGTTCAAAGACGACAGAAAGTGGGTGTCGGTGACGCCAAGCACCCGCGGCTCCATGCCCCATGCGGTGCGCATCCACTCTTCAACGTCGGCGGGCACGTCCGGCGTGTCCGCTGACGTGGCCTGCTGGGCCAGCACGCCGGACGAGGAGAACATGAGCACACCGAGCACCGCCAACACAGACTTCACGGCCATTTATGTTCGCCTCCTGAATCGGGTACCGTCGTCGATTGCAGCCATTGTAGCGCCGCGCGTTCGAGCTTGCGAGGAAGGCGGTGACGCGGCGCCGGCGCGCAGCTACAACCGGCGGGGCGTTTTGTGTGTCCGAAGATGGCGCGCGGTGTGACCTTGGCTATTTCCCAAATGTACCTCGTTTTTTACGTCGCTGTAAGGTGTTGTATTTGGAGGAGTTAGTGGTCGGGATGACTGGATTTGAACCAGCGACCCCCTGACCCCCAGTTCGAGAGACTCCCGTCCGGATGCGTCCACCAAGATGTATTGCTTAGAGATTCGGCGATTCACATTCCAGTGTTGTCCGCTATATCCACTGGCGTCCACTCGGTAAGCTGTCACTTAAGCTGTCAATTCTTAGCGGGTGGTTTAACGGGGACGAGGGTTAGTCGCGCAGGTACAGTTCATGAGAAAGGCCTTACCGGGCCTCTTTATAGATCCGATTCGCTGCGGTCTAAATGGTCCCAGTCGACATCAAGAGATCGAAACTCTTCATCAGAACCGCCTATACCAGTGAACTCCGGGACACGAGTTTGCGATGCTTCCAGCGTGTCAAACAGTTTCCTGTCACCTAACAACACATCCACCGCCCCAAACCGTTGAAAAATAACTTCGTCTGCGACTTTCAGCTTTGAGCGAATAAGATGCGTGAGTTTCAATTCGTTGATCTCAAGTTTGGTGTCCACATAAATCATCCGTAACACGATCTCAAGAACCATCAATTCTTGCACGACATCACAATCCCGTTCGCCAAGTTCATCCAGAAACTTGGTAAAAATATTTCTTCCTTCTAAACGAACACTCTGAAGCAAGCGGTGTAGTTCTTCTTCAACATTAATCTTCCTAAAAAACGAAGTGGTCGCTGCGAGTTTCTTGATTTCATCAATCTCCCGATTGTCGATATGACCATCGCAGGCAATGACACAAAAGGCTGTACGGAATAAAAATTGCTCAAACGGAACCTTCTCACTCATCACGTGTCACCTGAAATCCTATCTGCGTTCTGCCCGTGTCGCTCTCGGATTCACCACCTCGGCCGTGGCTCTCAAACGCCTGTCTCTGTTTCTCGTATCCCGCGATCATGTCGGCTGAAATTGATGGTCGCTGGGACGCTATCACGCGCTCCAATATTGCCTGGGAAATTCGCACCTTTTCTCGGAGTGCCACACGCGCTGATTCGTCCACGATTAACTTAATGTCACTCGCTACAAAATTGCTCGTGAGGGTAGCTAGTTGATGTTCAACAAGTCCGACTTCGGTCGGGCGACTGCTCAAATGCAAATGGAACATAGCTAGCCTCGCTTCGACGTCTGGTGGAGGCACAAACACGAGTTTATCGATGCGGCCAGACCGCAGCACGGCCGCGTCGATGAGGGCTGGCTTGTTTGTTGCCGCAATGACAAACACTTCGTGCTCTGAGAGACCTTGAAGGTTCGTAAGAAACTCGTTTACTTCTGTCCGAGATGTTTGATGCATATCCGTTCCGCGATCTGGGGCCAACGATTCAAACTCATCAAGAAAGAGCACCGCAGGCGATGCTTCCTTCGCGGCGTCAAAGAGTTCACGAATTTTCTGCACCGAACCATCGACGTAAATACTGGCGATATCGGACCGCCTCACATCGATTACCGCACACCCGAGTTCTTCTGCAAACTTGCGCGCGATGAACGTCTTTCCACACCCTGGTGGACCATAAAGCAGTAGGCCATTGGGAATCGTGAGGCCGTATTCCTGATAGCGTTCGCGATCAGCCAACGCATCTATCACATCACGACGCAGTAGCGTCTTGAGTTCCTCCATACCAGCAACATCCGAGAATCCACCACCTGACTCTGTACGACGAGCAGGCATCGGACGCCCCTCCCGCACAGGCTCGTGGATCTTCACTTTTCGGTCGCGTCGAAGCGATTCGCGAAATTCCTGAACAGTCCGAACCCGAGTTTCCATATCTACCGTCAGCCCCTTCCGGAGGACCTTCTCGAAGTGTTCGTCGAGCAGAGGGTGTGTATAACGATCAAGTTCCAGACGCCTCGCTCTCTGTCTGCCTATTGCCGCGATTAATTTCCGCTGCTGGAACAGTTCGGGCGCATCATTCACGAACCAAGGAGGTAAACCATAAATGAGGCGGTACAGTAGCGCTGCAACCGAAAATACGTCACTTTGCGGAAGCGCGAGGCCATTGTAGACCTCTGGTGCAAGATAGAAACTCTCCGACCAGTGCCACCGCTCAGGCACGTCAGACGAGCCCGCCGGCATAGCAAGACCAAGGTCCACTACGACCGGCTTCGGCTGATCCGTCGAGTAATCGAGCCACACACACGACGGATGCAGGTTCAGCACAAGGATACGAATATCATCCGAGTGTAGATATTCAAGCCCGTCCATTAACTGCAAGGCGATCGTAAACGCCTGACCCACCTCAAGGTCCGCTTTGCGGTCTAGTAACCCCGAGAGATGTTCACCTGAGATCCAGTTGAATGCTAGAAAGCTCAAGGCACGTCCATGGTGTCCCCATTGACCAGAATCTCGCAGGACCGCGACCTGAGGATGCGTCAACCTCGCAAACATCTCCGGCTCTTTCCAATCTGAAACATTTCCAGAAGGGAACGTGTCCGCTTCAGTGTCACACACCTTGAGCAGAACTAACGCATTGTCCTGATCGCGATCCTCTGCTTGGTGAAAGGATCCCCTGGCAGTCTCCGATAGATGCGCTTTTATTCGGTACCGTTGGTTGACGACCGTGCCCAGTTCGAGTTTCATGACCGCGACGCCTTCTCCTCAACGACTCACCGTGCCCCCGGCTTCCTCACGGAGTCGCTCTCCGTCAGGTAGTAGCGCCAGCAGTTCGCCTACAATCGGCCGAACAGTGCGGACGGATGGATTCTCATTCGCGACTCGCATACCTTGCCGTATCAGTTCTTGTGCTTGGCGACGGTCCGTCCAAGACTGGTCGTCAAAAGTGTCGTAGAGATTCTTTAAAAATCCTAACCAGAAATCAACGAACCCACTCAATAGCTCATACTGGGCAGTGCGCATCGTGTCGATGAGTTTTTTCGCACTCTCCACGTCTCGCGCGGCGATCACCTTTTCGACCTGCGTCCGAAACTCCTGGATGGGGACAGACTGAGTGGTCTCGTCCGATTTCTTTTGCGTTTCTTCCAGTTGGTAGAGAACCGACGTAAGTTCTGATTCAGTCTTCGGCCACTCACTGTCCGCGGTCAGTCGATCGATCTCTCGCAACACTTTTCGCAGATTACCGCGCACCTGCATGCGTCGGTCGTCATCTGCCCGCCCTTCATCCAATTCAGTCTTCACCTGACCCAGACGACTGGAGACCTCGTCCACGCCCTTCAGATTGTCAGACGTGTCCTGCTCGCGGAGTAGTTCCAAGGCGTGCTCCGCTTTCGACGTCTCAGTATCCAACTGTTCAGCTGTAATGACTTTCTGTACCTGGTCCTTCGGAACGGGCACCTCTTCGTCGTGGTCAATAGCCGGAATAAACACTCGACAGACGACGTCTTGATCTCGACTGATCTCAACCGTCAATTCGAGATCCGTGCCACTCGGAACCAAAACAGGGAAGTGGTCTCCCGTAAAATGGATATCGTAGACATGTTCGTTATAGACCGCACGCGAACCTTCTGCATGATGTTCGCCCTGGTACAACGGAATCTTAATGACATCCTCCGCATTCCCAGGCCGTACATCCTTCGAGGTTTTGAGGTCGGCAATGATCCCCTTCGCCGGTAACTGCTTGTTCTTTTCCAATCCTGGAATCGGCACAAACTCCAGTTGTTCGCGTTTGCGGCTATACACTTCAATACCGAAGTGATACGGCATCGTGCTCGCACCTATTTGGGTTCCCTGGATGATCGTCAATTCAGACGGCTCGACCTCAAGTCGATTACCTTGTCCGTCAAATCCGTGAATCTCAAACTGAGTCGGTTGCCCTTCCAAAAGAATCACCTCGACAACATCACCCACCTCGTCGATGACGACCCGTCCACTTGACCATCCCTTATCTCCACGCACCACTTCAACGGAGACCTCCTCAGGAACCAAGTCCGTTTCCTGGTTGTCGAGTAGCTTCACCGTCACAAATTCTTCATTCTCGACCGTCGTCGCCTCATATTTCAGTTCGAGTTGCACCTTTGATTTATCTCTCGTTGCGTCCTGCACCTGCGACGAGACGTCAATCGTCGACGCGTACAACGCGGCACCACGCGCCACCACGGTCATCGGGTCCACGCTAGTGTCCACCTGTTTCGTGATTTGCTCTTTCACCATCGCCCGCAGCACCGGGGAATACGTCGGGCCTCCCACCAACAGGACTGAGGTCAGATCATTTCCCACAAGATTGCC
>Ga0315338_1002673_pt1 | contig 17009 bp, 8 predicted proteins | sample ASW8metaG_FD_204518 | JGI IMG/M metagenome (GOLD analysis project Ga0315338, IMG submission 204518) | Ammonia-oxidizing marine archaeal communities from Monterey Bay, California, United States - ASW #8 | ecosystem: Environmental > Aquatic > Marine > Coastal | place: USA: California | collected... | reverse complement strand
ACATTCTCCCCCCCGATCTGCGTGCCGACGGGTTTAGCAACACGGCGTACAATCTGAACGTCGACCTAAAACATGTCGAAGCTTATGCCAAGCTTGCAGAGAAAATTGTCGACCAGCTGGACATCTTGAAATTTGTATCCAAGTATTCAGCAAGCTCAGAACTCAACGACGACAACCTACACAAGCTTGTCAACAAGATGGGACGTTGGCTGCTACGGGGGCCACTAGAAGAGCATGAGACGATCGCGTTTTTAAGAGTCGCACAGACAGTCGCCCAACAGGATGGCAACTTTCAAGAAGCTATGCGGTACCTACTCGAAGCGATGCTGCAGTCGCCGCGGTTTATTTATCGCTTAGAAAATCAACGTGGTGACGGAACCGCTTGGCCAGCAAACGACTACGAGCTGGCATCGCGATTGAGCTATATCCTCTGGGGCGGTCCACCCGACGAGGAGCTAATGCAAGCAGCAGGTTCAGGGGAGTTTTATGACTGCAACAAGATAGAAGCGCAAGTCGATCGGATGCTTGCTGATCCTCGCACAGTAGAAAGGTCGAAGCATTTTATTCGCGAGTGGCTTAACTTAGGCCGGCTCGATCACCTACAGCCAAGCCGAGAGCGTTTTCCGTACTGGAATGCAGAATTGGCTACGGATATGCAAACCGAAACCGTCGCCTTCTTTCTCGACATTGTCTGGAACCAAAAAAGACCCTTAGCCGATCTCCTCAACGCCCAAGTGACGTTTCTTACTCCACGATTGGCTAAGCATTACGGAATCGAGCCCGTGGCAGAGGGACTGACCCGGTACGATTTGACCTCAACACCAAGTCGGGGTGGGTTGCTCACGCAGGGAAGTGTTCTGACACTTGGCGGCGACGACGCTTCGATGGTAACACGAGGGTTATTCGTGTTGGACGACCTACTCCGCGGAGTCGTGAAGGCACCACCTCCTTTTGTCGACGTAACTCCCGTACCTACAAAGCCAGGACTCACTCAGCGAGCCATTGCTGAGCAGCGTCTCAACGACTCCACCTGTGGTGGCTGCCACGCAAAATTTGAGCCCTTAGCCTTTGGGCTCGAGAAGTTCGACGGCCTAGGCGCCTATCACGAAAATGACGAACACGGAAATCCCCTGCGAGACGACGGCCAAATATTGATACCAGGCGAAGAAGAATCATTCGGCTACCAATCTTCAGCAGAATTAATGAATCTTCTGGCCGACAACGAGCGGGTGAGCGAGTGTCTAACTTGGAAAGTTACGCAGTTCGCTTTAGGTCGGCCCCTAGTAGCAGCCGACGCACGCTCAGTCGCAAAGATTCACCAACAGACTCAAAAATACGGCGGCACCTACGCCAACTTGCTCAAGGCGATAGTGATGAGCGATCTTGTGCAGTTGACGAGAACGGAGAACACACAATGAACCTACCAACCATCAGCAGACGCACGATGCTCAAAAGCTTGGGAAGTGCCACCATTGGGCTTCCGTTGCTTGAAGAAATGATTGCCCCGCAAGCTATCGCTGCCGCCACCGCAGGCGTACCAGTACGAGCATTTAATGTCTTCTTTGGCTTAGGGATACCAACGCCGTTGCAGGCAGAAGGCTATGACGGGGTGCTAGAGCCCTTGAAACCTTTAAAAGACAAGCTACTGCTGATGCAAAACGTCGACCAAATCCGCTGCGACGAAAACGGCATCAATGCTCATTTCGACGGGGCAGCTGGTGCCTTTACAGCCGAGCCTCCGCAGGGCGAAGCAAAAGCCGGAGGACCGTCGATCGATCAGGTGATCCGCAATGCCCACCACCCCAACGGAATGCCAGTCGGGATGGTACCCACACTCATCGGCGGCACATTTTTTAGGCGCAGTCGCATCTGCCGTTACGCCCACAGCTTTAATGCAGATGGAACAGTCGCAGGCCGGATGCAAGAACGCCCACGCGATCTATTCGACCGGGTGTTCGGAACGATTGACGTCCCCGGCGATAAATCTGACGCTCGCAGCGAACGACTCAAGCGGAGCGTGCTGGACTCTGTTGTTGATCAATACAAATACTACACAGGGGCATATTCGCCTCTGGGTGGAGCTTCGAAAGCTCGGGTAGCGGAACATCTCGATCGAATCCGCGAGTTCGAGCAACGCGCGTACGAAATGAAAGAACGCGATCCGGATACCCCCGACTTACCTCAGCGTTCGCGGCTGGCACATTTCGGCCAAGCAGACCCCGGCGGCGAGGGCATCGACATGGCGCTCGAGGAACTCACCACTGAGTGGCGATTGATGGCCGACCTCTACGCATTGGCCATACAAATGGATCGTGCCCGATTTGGTTCACTCACTTTCCTGGCTGCTGGCGAACGCTTGCGAGTGAAGGGCGACTACGAATTCGGCGGCAAGAAACGATTCCATTTTGACGACGCGGCTCAACTCGAAGCTTCGGGCTCACAAGGTTGCAGCCATGAGTGGTGGCATAAATTCAAACCCGATCAGGAAAACAAGCAACTACGAGCACACGCCCACATGAAAATGCAAGAGGTCGCCTATTTTCTACAGCGTCTCGACAGCGCAGAAACGATCGAAGCCAACGGCAAAACAATCCTCGAAAACTCGCTGATTACAATCACCACCGAGTCCGGCGATGGCCGCCATTCCGACCCCAAACGAGAACTCTCCGGCATCTTCCACGCCATCACTAGCGCCAACGGACGTTTCAAAACGGGGCAAGCCCTAGAAGTAAATGCCGAAGGCGTCGACGTCTACAACACCATGCTCTCCGCAATGGGCGCCAACAATCGCATCGGCCCAGCAGATCGAGAGATGACATCAGTCGACACCATCCGTGCGTAGCAAAATCAGCTACTGCCACAGAAAATATTTTCGCCATTGTGTGTAAGAAATCATGCCGGCAAGCGATTACTAGTTAGAACCCGCACATTTCGTCGGGCCGGATACAATGGACGATCGATATGAGTTCACTCCCCGAAACCAAATACAGCCTCCTGCTGCGGCTCCAAGACGCTAGCAACGACGAGGCCTGGATGCAGTTCGTCGAACTCTACGAAAAAGCCGTCTTTCGATATGTTCGCTCCCAGGGTCTCCAAGAAGCCGACGCCCTCGAAGTCGTGCAGCAAGTATTGCTTGCCGTCCATCGCTCAATCGACCGGTGGCAGCCGCAAGGGCAAGGCAGCTTTCGGCGTTGGTTGTTGCGAGTGGCCAGCAATCAAGCAACCACCGTGGTCCGTCAAAAATATCGTCAGCGGATGCTCACCGGCGGAACGACAGCAAACAACGCCCTCCAAGCAGCAGCTGACCCCGCCTGCCAAGATGCCGACAACCAATACAATCGCGAGTGGCGGCAATGGGCCTTTTGTTGGGCCTCCTCCCAAGTCGAACGCGAGGTCTCCGAAACATCCTGGCAGGCCTTTTGGCTCACCGCAGTCGAGAACCGCCCGCCAGCCGACGTGGCCAAACAAATTGGCCTGTCCGTCGGGGCAATCTACGCCGCCAAGTGCCGCGTACTCAAGCGGCTCCGCGAAGCCGTAAGCGAAATCGACGAAAACAACACCTCGCCTCAAAACATCAACTCAAACGAGGTACAAAAATGAAAACTTGTAACCTCCAAGCAGGCCAAAAATTTCTCGACGGCACCATGACCGACGAACAGGAAACCGATTTCGTTGCGCATCTCGACACTTGCCCCAATTGCCAATCCCATCTCGAACAATCCGCCGGCAGCGACGCCGATTGGGGAGAGGCTCAGAGTCAACTCATACTGATACCAAGTTTGCACGATACCGAACCCAATTTCTCAGCAGCCCCCACCAACGAATTCGATCTGGCGTTCTTGGCCCCCACCGACGATCCTCAGATGCTCGGTCGCATCGGCCCCTACGAAGTCACCGGCATCATCGGTCGCGGCGGGATGGGCATCGTCGTCAAAGCGTTCGACAAACCCTTAAACCGTTACGTAGCCATCAAAGTCCTCGACCCCCGACTAGCCAGCCAAGGCATCGCCCGGCAACGCTTCGCCCGCGAAGCCCGAGCGATGGCGGCGATCTCTCACGAGCACGTGGTCCCCGTTTTTGCCGTCGAAGAACACACGGGCCTGCCCTATCTGGTGATGGAATACATCGCCGGCACATCGCTAGAAAAATGCCTCCGCCGAAACGGCCCGCTTGACGTGTTGGCGATCGTCCGCGTTGGCCTTCAAGTGGCCCAAGCACTGGCAGCCGCACACGCCCAAGGTCTGGTGCATCGCGACATCAAACCAGCCAATATCCTGCTCAACAAAAACGTCGAACGCATCAAAGTAGGCGATTTTGGCCTCGCCCACACACCCCACGAAGCCAGTTTCACCCACACGGGCGCAGTTATGGGCACGCCCGAGTTCATGGCACCCGAACAAGTCCGCGGCGAAACCTGCGGCCCAGCCGCCGACCTGTTCGGCTTAGGCGCCCTGATGTACGCCATGAGCTGCGGAGGCTCGCCCTTCCGAGCCGAAACGATCTACGGAGTGATGCAACGAGTACTCGAGGAACCGCCTAAATCAATCCGCTCGCAAAACCCCGACGTCCCCGCATGGCTGGAACAGTTTATTGAACGACTACTGGAAAAGAACCCAGCCGACCGATTCGATTCGTCCGAGGAAGTCGCCCACTTGCTAGAAAAAGAATTAGCCTACCTTCGCAGCCCCACCACCACCGAAAAACCCAATCGAAACTGGGCCCGGCACCGCTCCCCATCACAGCGCAATAAGAAAAACATCACCATCTCGCTCCCCCGGCTGTCCGCTTTGCTGGTAGCAACTTTACTAGTAGCCATTGGCTGGACGATCTGGCCCATTGCAAAACAGCCAATACCAATAGACCCAATACCAAAAGAACCGGTCGACATTCCCGTCCAAGTTTATAGCGGCCCACCCCCACTCCTCTGGGATGCCGACGGCACCGACGAACTGGCCGACCGTGTTCAAGCACTAGCCGAGCAACTTACCCCCACTCCCCAAGAACCCCCAACGCCCGACACCTGGAATCAAGACATCGACCAACTACAGCAAAAACTTTCAGAAATGCACGAATCCAATTCGTGGTAACGCCTTCAACGACGAATACCCATCCCGTATCCCGTATCCCGTATCCCGTAGAAAAATGCCCTGAAAGGGCCAAATATGGAAGCCCAGGGCAAAGTAAACCAGAGCGAAGCGATGGTTTACGTCGCCCTGGGATCTTGATAACCCTAACCATCGATCGAGTCTTTCGCTCAGCATCTGCTGGCACGAAACCGAGATCGAAACCCACCCGCAGACTGCATGGCCCCACTAACTTAGTTCTCAAAGAATTTAACCCTCCAACATAGAAACTATCGACAGGAAGCTACGCACGTTTATTTCAGATGAACCTTTTTTAACAAGGACCCCTAATCATGAATCGCCACTACCTCTGGAAATTCACCCCACTCAGCCTACTGCTGACCTCAATGGCCTGGACCGTGCAAGCTCAGGACGATTTTCGCTTAGAAAAATTATCAGACGACATCTCAGCGACCGAGCAAAACGTCACGATAACTGGAGCTACGGATCCAACCAACAATCTCAGGGTTGAAGGTAGCCTCACTTCCGACGAGGACGAAATAATGGTATTTCCCGTAAAGGTACACTACTCGGCATCACACCTCGAAAAGGCAAGCCGCAACCTTGTCAAAAAATATCGAGACTCTAGCGACGCCAAACAGCGAGAAGACCTACAAAGCAAATTGCAAGAAGTCGTCTCCCAGCAATTCGATTTACTTCAAAAAGAAAGAAAAAGCGAACTCACCAAACTCAAACAAGAACTCAACCGCTTGCAAGCCCTGCACGACCGTCGGCAAGATCAAAAAGATCGCATCGTCGGCGATCGGGTCCAATCACTACTACGCGAAGCCGACGGCCTCGGCTGGGGGAGTACCCGTTCCAATAGACGCAGCAGGGATAGATCGCCTTACGGTGATTCATTTCCTAATAACCCAGGGACGTTCCCATCTTCACTGCCTGTGCCGACACTGGTTGCCCCGTCAGCTCCAGCGACCCCGGTGCAACCACCACAAACAAAAAGATAGCCCCGACGTCAACTAGAAAAGTAAAGTAGGATGGGCCAAAGCGAAGCGGCGGCCCATCGTTTCTCTTGGCTATGAATCCACCGCGACGATGGGCCTAGCGGCTCCATCCTACATTTGTCGCACCCCGCAATAAAAAACACCGTCAACCCCATAAAATTAGCCACCCTAACAAAAGCCGAATACTCTTAAGCAAACCAATTCCACACCTCTGTGCTCTCTGTGTCCTCTGTGGTAAATAAAAAACCCCGCCAACACGCCAGCACCCAGGGTGGCCAAAAATAGTTGTAGCATCCCCCACCAATTTCGAGATAATGAGAGAATTCGGGTAGCTCAGGTTGCGAAGCTACCTGGGTTGCGCAAGCAACAAGAGGCAACAATGTAAAATCTAATCAAACACTAACGACAACAACACCGATAAACTCAACATGAAAACAACTCGCGCCTAGCACCTAACAACTCATAAATCCAAATGACAAAACTCAACACAAAAACCCTTATTCCCCAGCCCAAGCCCCCAATTTTGTCCCCTTCATTGCGTTTCCACAATTTCAAGCCAAAATTCAAGCATAAAACCCTAAAAAACAAGCCTCACAGCAACAATTAAGTCCAAAACCACTAGCGCCCAACGCTAAAAACTAGCAACTCAACACCTACACGGCCAAACGCATGCTAAACGTTGGACAAGACATCGCCAGTTTGGTCACGGCGAAAAATACCATTACTTAAATGACCAAGTGCACGCTCACGAGCCTCATACACCAGACCAAAAAGCATCGGTACTAGAAATAACGTAAACAACGTCGAGACAAGCAATCCCGAAAGAACCACACTACCAAGACCGCGGTACAATTCGCTACCAGCACCAGGCGATAGCACCAGTGGCGACATTCCGAGCACTGTAGTGAGAGTCGTCATAAAGATTGGCCGCACCCGACTACGGACACTTTCAGCAACGGCATCGTAGTGATTGAACTGCCGGTTGCGGATTAGGTTCAACGCGTGGTCAACAATTAAGATGGCATTGTTCACAACCGTGCCTATCAAAATTACAAACCCAAGCATCGTGAGAATATCAAGACGCTGTGGAGTTACTAGGTTCAATAACCTCAGCCCAATAAAACCACCTACCGAAGCCAGCGGAACGCTGATCATAATCACCAACGGATAGAGAAACGATTCGTACAGTGCCGCGATCAATAGATAAGTAATAACTAACGCCAACAGCAAACTACCAGACATTGCAGAACGCATCTGAGCCAAGTCGTCAGCCGTACCAGCCAGGGTAAACTGATACAAACCACCAAGCTCACCCCGCTCGCGGATCGGACTGAGAATAACTTCATTGATACGTGTCGTAGCGTCTTCTAGCGCGATGCCAGCTCCGGGGCGGACGCGGATCGTAATTGCCCTCTGCCGGTCAACACGAACAATTTGCTCGGGACCTGCCGCTTCAATCACATCGGCAACATCGGCCAAGCGTACCAATTCGCCCGAGGGTGTCACCATGGGAAGCTGCTCGATGTGTTGCGTCCGATTGCTGAACCGATCCTGCCCGTAAATCACTAGATCAATTTCTTTGCCGTGATGCCAATACGTCCCCGAGTAAGCTCCGTCAACGAGAGCATTAACGATGTACCCCAAGTCCGTAGTGTTGATGCCCCGTTGTGCGGCTTTTTCGATATTGCGGGCCACATGGATTTCGGGACTCCCAAGATCAAGACTCGGCACCGGCTGCACCGCCGTACCTGTTGTCTCTCTAGGAAATTCCTCAGTGACACGGGTCATCACTTCGTGCCCAAGCGCGATGAGACGGTTTAAATCGGGGCCAGTAATTTCGATATCTATCGTCCGTCCGCCGGAAAGTCCGCGTTCGAATAAGCTGGATTGATTAACAAACGACCGTACCCCAGGCAGGCCGCTCGTTGCACGGGTAACAACAGACACTAGTTCGGCAGCACGATCAGGATCAGCAGCACGAGCACCTAAGAACATGCCCCTCGTTCGGGCAATCAAGAACACCGACTCAATGGCCGGTCCATCCAGGGCTGCTTCTTCTGCGCTGCCAGGTTCCACTTCCCAGTACGGTCGCAATTCATCCTCTACCCGGCGGGCCAACTCTACCAACTGGTCAAGATTGTAACCTGGTGGAGGTTGCAATGAGGCAAAGACAAGGTTTTTATTTCCGGCGGGTAGATAATCAGCACTCGGCATGATGGCCCAGCTCAGGCCAATGGGGAACAGAATCGCCGTCAATGCTACTCCGAGCCGGCGGTAAGTTAGCGTAAGAAAAACAAACATCACGCAGCAACCGAGACCGATCAGCTGGTTCATCAGTGCCATTTTGGGATACGACCAAGGCCATTGCTCGATTGCTTGCCATGACTTAGGTAACAACATGAATACGCCGAAGCTGAACAACACCATAGCTAAGATTACTTCGACGTTGGTGAAATTCCCGCGTACTAAGCGTTCGCTGGTCTGGGTGATGCGGTCAACAATTGACTTCCCCCAACGAGCAGCCAGCCCGCCGCTGCTTAACAGCGCGTGGCCGGCACCGTGTGAGGCCCGATCGCTTGCTAACAATCGGCTCGCGGCTGTCGGAATCACGGCGAGCGAAACTAGCAGGCTAAAGCAAACACCAACTGAAATCGCAATAGCGATGTCGCGAAACAGTTGCCCGGCAGCCTCTTCGATGAACACCACCGGCAGAAAAACGGCCACGGTAGTGAGAGTACTAGCAAGAATCGCGCCCCAAACCTCACCGACACCGCGACTAGCCGCAGTAAAAGGGTCGTCACCCCGTTGATAATGCGAATAAATATTTTCTAAAACAACAACCGCCGCATCCACGACCATGCCAACCGCGAACGACATGCCTGCCAAACTTACAACATTGATACTCCGGCCAAAGAGCCATACCACCATAAAAGTGCCGATTACGCTAATCGGGATCGAGAGTGCGACAATCAAAGTTGATCGAAGGTGTCGCAAGAAAGCTAGCAACACAAACACGGTGAGAGCACCACCGATCACGATGTTGCGCTCGACCAATCGGGTGGCTGACTTGATGTAGACGGTTTCGTCGTAACTCTGGAATAGATGTAGTTTGTTGGCGGCGAGGATGCCTTCATTCAGTTTTTTGGCCTTGGCTTTGACTCCCTCCATAACCGAAAGCACATTGGCACCTTGCTCGCGAGCCACGCTGATCGAAAGCATGCGCACCCCGCGTTGGTGTCCGACGCCGGTTGATTTGGAATGCCCCAACTGCACCTCTGCTACATCACGCACGTACACGGGAGCACCGTCACGATAAGCAAGCACAACGCTGGATACTTGCTCAGGGGAATCAAATCGGCCCAGAGTGCGGATCACGTTACGGCGTTTGCCTTCCCAGATATCTCCGCCCGAGACATTTTGATTTTCAGCAGCGAGTGCCTGACGAACATCGAGAATCGAGAGATGGCGGGCTGCCAACCTCACGGGGTCCACGGTCAACTGCAGTTCTAAATCGCTGCCTCCATAAACGTCCGCATCGGCTACGCCGGGCACTCGCTCTAGCTCTGCTAAGATCACATCGGTAGCAAATATTTTTAAGCCCAATGGATCACGGTTGCCTAGTAACAGTTGCTCTAAGGTTGGATGTTTCTGGGAGAGTTCGTAGATATCGACGACATCAATGACGTCGGCCGAAAGGATTGGTCCGAGAACGGGGCGCAGATCAGGATTTGTTGTGAGAAATGCTTCAATTTCGTCGCGTTCAGGAGCCGCGGGCATCAGGCTGAACCAAGCAATTCGTTTGCTATTAACGCCCACGCTACGTATGGCTGGCCGGTCTGCGTCTTCGGGATACTGACGCACTTGATCTAAACGGTTACCAACCTTCAGCAATGTGGCACTCATGTCGGTGCCGACTTCAAACTCCATTTCAATATCAGCACGGCTATCCGAGCAAGTTGCCCGAAAGTCGATCATGCCAGAGATATCCTGCAACTGCTCTTCCTGCGGCGTGACAATCTCCTTCTCGATTTCTTTTGGGCTCGCTCCATCCCACCTTGTTTGGACGCTGATAACCGGCCGCATCACCTCTGGCGTAAGCTGTACCGGAATCCGCCACAGTGCCAGCAAGCCGAAGATCCATACCAGTATTACCCCAACGGCCACTTTGACCGGGTTTCGAATGCAGAAATCGAAAATGTGGGAGCTTGGTTGTTCCATACTGCTAGAACGAGATGCTAAGCCTCGTTGAGATTTATGCTCCACTTGTAGTCACAGGAAGCTGATCGTCAACCGACTCTTTCGAGTCACCTGAATCCTCATCCGCCGTGTCGGTTTTCTGGTTCTGATCGTGGGGAGTGTTGGCAGTCGACAGGGCTTCGTCTTGATCGCCATTCAATACTAGCACTTGCTGAAAAGGTCGTAACCGCTCAACCCCTTCGGTAACGAGTCGGTCGCCTACACGAAGGTCGCCCTCGACTTCGATGAACTGTCCCTGGCTCATGCCGCTTCGCACTTCGACGGCGCGCGCGCGGTTGTCTGACTCAACCACGAACACCACTGGGCGACCGCTAGAACGATCAATCGAATCTTTGTCAACGAGCAAAACTTCCTGGGGAAGCCCTCGAAAGGTTATACGTGCTAACATGCCTTCTTTAAGTTGAGGCTGGTCGTCAACGAGTGTGTTGGCTAATCTTACCACTACGGGAAAACTACGGCTTCCCTGCTGCCAATTTGCCTTGGGCACTATGAATCGGACTTCGCCATCAAAAGGTTTATCTGCTAACGCGTCTACATAAACATCAACATGCTGACCAACGCGGATATCCTGCACTGCATCTTCTTCAACCTGCACTCGCACCTCAACCTCTTCGAGTCGAACTAACGTAACCACTGCTCCTCCTTCTTCAAGCCACTGACCCAAATCCGTGTGTCGCTGAGTAACGTAACCATTAAAGGGAGCTTCTATTCGACGGCGTGCCAGCTCATCTTCGATCCGCGTCACAATGTGCTGCTGCGCATCGCGTGCTGCACGTGCAGCTTCGATCTCCTCGTCACGAAATCCGGCAGTCATTAGTTGATGTTCAGCTTCGGCCTCGGCAACAGCTTGCGCGGCGGTTTCAGCTTCGTAAACACTTTTATCCAGTTCTTCCTCGCTGATGGCGTCTCGTTCGTCAAGCTGTTTCGCTCGTTCAGAACGATCGGCTGCATACTTACTAAGTGATTTGGCTGACTTAACCCGTGCGAGCGCTTTGAGGATTTCCTCGGGACGGTTGCCAGACTCGTTCTGTTGCAACTCCTGTTCGCGTTGCCGCAGCAGAGATTGGGCTTCTTTAAGCCGGATCGACAACGCAACTTCGCGAAGTTGGGCCAGTTTTTCACCCTGCTTAACATACTGACCGTCACGAACAGGCATTTCGACAACTAGCCCTGAAAACGACGATGCCACGAGACTTTCGTCGCTGGGCATAACCGTGCCGATGGATTGGATTGTGGACGAAACGGATCCTCGACGTGCTGGCACAACAATCACCGCCGCCGGGGGAGCTTCGCTCTTTACTTCGGTCGGTTTTTGGCAGCCGCACAACATCGCGGCCAGTAACAACGCAATAATTGGTCGAGGTAGTTCACTGCTGGAGGCCACTTGGGGCCGGTCGAACGTGTTCACGGTTTAGGAATGGCTGGGTTGGCAGGCGGGAGCGATTGTGGAGGGATTTCGCCTAACAAGTCCTTCCTGAGAGGCATGCCAAGCGAACTGTTCATTGTAACTGGGCAAGTCTTCTGGCACCAATCGCCCGGAATTCCGGCAAAAATCGAACCTTGTGCAGCAGCCAAGTCCTGATTTCTAGGAGATATATCGAAGGCACAGACCACGTCCTGTGTGGTATCTTAGGCAATTCTTACTTTTTGCTTGACGGCACTACCAAAATCATTAAAATCCAGTCCAGACGTAGAATTTCACTGAGATGGCTCGATAGCTGTCTTCAAAACCGGAGTAAGTACTAATTCAACGAAGTTAGAATTTTTTAAGGTGCCGCTAGTAAAGCGATTTTCAGAAATTTCCCTCTGTTGCCCTACCCTGTGGTGATGCGTGCTGGAAGCTTCTGAAAGTCGCTTTTTTTGTGCCTTGAGACAATATCGGTCGTGAGCCACGACCACAAAGGAACCGCTAGTAACAGAAACAGCTCCCCGACTTCCCATTCAAAGCAACCCAATTGTGGCTGCTTAGCAAGGAATTTGTGGAGCTGTTTTTTTGTTGATTTAAGATCTAGACCGCTGTTTACAACACTGAAGTAAAGTCAGGATACGCTAATTAATTAAACGACGTTTGGAAAATTCAATCCACTGTTTGCCTAGGACACGGTGGTTGAAGTTTTTCCGAGCGTCGTTTTTTTATGAAGTTGCACCAGACAACGAGACCATTGAGTATTAGAAAATTTATTGGGAGACCTCAGGAACGGTCTCCAAACAACGTTGGGGCACACTACTTAGACGAGAGGATACATGCTGATGAAGACACCAATGAAACAATTCTTAAGAATGAAATCGAAAGGGGTAATAGCCACTGGGATAGTGCTGATGATGACGACTTCGCTGTCGGCTTCGATTCTGGAGATACAATTCACAGGGCTCGATATTGGGTATGACGGGACCGATATTACTTCGCTAACAAGTCCCGATACACTTAGCGCTATGAGCTTGTTTGTCGATGGTATTGAAGTGGACGTATTAACTTCTGATATTTCAATCGATCTGATGATTCCCGGCGTATCTGGACTATCATCTGTTAGTGGGGCTGTCACCACCATTGATAGTGCTGTGGGAGGAACACTTATGTTAGCTTTTGGAGGCGGAGACTTCCTGGATCTTACCTTAGATCCGGTCCTTGTGACTTATGTAGATGTCCCCGCAGTCGGCGATTTTGTCTTAGGGGCTACCATCGGTACCATCACTGGACAATCTCTGCCAGAGGCGCTGATCATGAGCGATCCTGTTGCGGTTTCTTTCTCGACAAATGTCGATTCAGGATCGACCACCGATGACGGGGCAGGCACTGTTACGGGATTTACGGCTTCTGGAACTGGGGAAGTCGAAGGGGAAGTGGAAGTCGATCCGCATGGCATCCCCGAACCGCAATCCTTAGTGCTAGGAATCATCGCTATGATGAGCATTGCTTTTAGGCCGCGCTGGATATAGACAACTGCAGCTTCCTGCGTGGAATTCACTGACATTAAAACAGGCCGTCGCCCTAGTGCTTCGGCCTGTTTTTTTGTGTTAAGTACTTCCCGGATGGAGTCTAAGCAATCAGATCGTGAACCACGTTGCCGTGCACATCTGTGAGTCGATAATCACGACCTTGAAAACGATACGTCAGTCGTTTGTGATCGAAGCCGAGTAAGTGCATTATCGTCGCCTGCAAGTCATGGACATGGACGGGATTCTCGGTAACACCAAAACCCAGTTCGTCGGTGCTACCATAATCGAAACCACCTTTTACGCCGCCACCTGCTAGCCACATAGAAAAAGTATCCGGGTAATGATCGCGACCCAGCACCTTGCTCTTGGCTGTTCGTCCCTCGCGAAATGGTGTGCGGCCGAATTCTCCCCCCCATACGATCAGCGTGTCCTCTAGCAAACCCCGTTGGCGCAGGTCGTTCACCAGGGCAGCAATCGGTTTATCCATTGTGGCACATTTTCGTGTCAGACCTGTTGTGAGCCCCTCTCCTTCACCTGTGCCATGAAAGTCCCAACCCCAATCGAAGAGTTGTACAAACCGCACGCCCGATTCGACCAATCGTCTTGCCAGTAGGCAGTTGTTTGCCAAGCTCGATTCGCCGGGTTGTGCGCCGTAGGCATCCAGAGTGTGCTTCGACTCTTGCGAAATATCCATCACTGCGGGCACGGATGTTTGCATACGGAACGCCAGCTCGTATTGTGAGATTCGTGTTAACGTCTCCGGATGCCCCATCTCGGCTGCTTGTATTTCATTGAGATCGCGCAAGGCGTCAAGGCTCATCCGTCGCATCTTACGATTCATGCCAGCAGGGTCTGATGAATAGAGAACGGGATCGCCCTTCAAGCGACATTGCACACCTTGGTAGACCGAAGGCAGGAAGCCACTGCCAAACGAGTTCTTGCCGCCGTTGGGCTGCACTCCGCTGGAAATTAAAACGACAAAGCCGGGGAGATCTTCGTTTTCGCTCCCCAAGCCGTAAGTGACCCAAGACCCCATCGATGGACGTCCTGGCCGGGGAGAACCCGTATATACCAGTAGCTCTGCAGGGGCATGATTGAATTGGTCGGTATGCATCGAGTGCACGAGGCACATGTCATCAGCGATGCCGTGGAAATTTGGAATCGCATCCGACATCCAAGAACCATTGCTACCTACCTGCGACCATTTGCGTGGCGACCCCAGCAATTTTGGTGTCCCCGTAGTAAACGCAAACTCGCGTCCAGCAATGAACTCGTCAGGGCATTCCTGTGCATCACGCCCAACTAGCTCAGGTTTGTAATCAAACATGTCCAGGTTTGGCGGCGAACCAGTCATGTGCAAGTAGATCACACGTTTGGCCTTGGCCTCAAAATGAGGCTCCTGCAGCGTCAGCGGATTGGCCGCCGATCGAGCCGCATTACTTTCACTGGCCAACATACTGCTCAGCGCAATGCCACCTAAACCGGCCGTCGACTTCTGCAGGAAGTGACGTCGTGTATGCAGTTGGAGTTGTTCAATTCTTGGGTCCATGAACTTGCCTGCTGGTGCAGCTGATGATTATTTGATGCCTAGCGTTTCAAAAACATCTCATCCAGATTCAGTATAACATTCCCTACAACCGTCCAAGCTGCCATTTCAGCAGCATCTGCCCCTGCAGGGAGCTCGCCTAATGGCTCGACCGCCATAAGGGTTGCTTGCTTGGCGTCGTTTTGAAATTCTGCCATAGCAATTTCGACTAACTTTGTCAGGCGATCTACTTCTTTGGTGGTAGGGTCGCGAGTCAGACTTTCATGGAATCCAAATTTGATGCGCTGCTGAGACGTTTCTCCCGCAGCGACCATCCGTCGCGCTAATGCCTGAGCGGCTTCGATGTAGACTGGGTCGTTGAGTGTCACCAAAGCTTGCAGCGGCGTGTTCGTGCGAATTCGGCGAATGGTACAGACTTCTCGATTCGGAGCATCGAACTGCGCCATCGAGGGGTACGGGCTCGATCGTCGCCAGCTGGTATAGATACCACGCCGGTAGCGGTCATCGCCGGTGCTTGTCTTCCAGTCTGTTGCCGATCCAAAAGCCGCTCTTAAGCCGAGCTCTGGCTGCGGAGGATTCACGGGCTTGCCATACATCTTGTCGCTTAACAAGCCGCCGACAAAGAGAGCCTGATCACGGACCATCTCGGCAGAAATACGAAAACGAGGGCCGCGTGCAAGCAAACGATTAAACGGGTCTGTTTCCTGCTGGTCTGCAGACGTAACAGAACTCTGCCGGTAGGTTGCGGAGGTGACTAAGGTTTTAAGCAAGTGCTTCAAGTCCCAACCCTTGTCGCGTAATTCAACAGCCAGCCAATCTAATAAATCGGGGTGCGAGGGGAGTTCTCCCTGCGAACCGAATTCTTCACTAGTTTCAACAATACCTGTTCCAAAAATTTGCTCCCAGTGACGATTGGCAATCACTCGCGGTGTTAGCGGATTGTTTTCATCAACGAGCCACTTGGCTAGCGAGAGGCGATTTCGTGGCTGATCTCTGGCAAGAGGGTGAAATGCAGCCGGGGTTGCTTCGCCGACTTCTTTGCTCGTACTCTGATAATTACCTCGTAACTGTATTTTGGTAATTCGACGTTTGTCGGCAGCGAGATCATGCATCACGGGAACCGTTGTGTACGGTTTTGTGTTACTAAGCTGCTCCTCTAACTTCGCAAGTTCTTCTCGTATTAGTGCTAATAATGGCGTTATAGTCCGATAATAGTTGGCGACTGCTATCTGCTGAGCTTCGTTCCAGTCGCTAGTCTGGCTACGAACAAGCTCTCGAATCTCGGGTGACATCTGAGCCCAATCAGCAGCGCGATCATCGGAGGTAATGGCGATACGAAAATGATCGAGTAAATGCTGTTTATAACTAGAGGCCTGATTCAATTTGACGGTCAGAGTCCCTTCCCTCAAGGACAATGGCTGCCTTAGCATCAAAGACAACTCATGGGATTGGCTTGTCTGACCACCGATCGCCCAACCTGTTTTCACGTTGACTTTTTCTTGCAGCACCGATGAGGCTGAAAAACCCTCTTGCGAGTAATCGGCATATGCAGAAGCAAAATCTAATGTCACGGCACCACTCGGCGAATACGTCTCGCTCGGATAGGGTACTTTCTGGGGAGAGTGTCGCCAAACTTCATTTCGTTTAGCATCTAAGAGCACCAGCCGAAATCCTTTCAGTCGATCGGCGAGCCCTCCCTCGCCGTCGGTTCGATTCCAGAGAGTGATATTGTCGATGAGCTTTTCTGAGCCAAGATCGATTTCTAACCAGGGATTTTTTTCGATGTTAGTATGGGTGACTGAATGATTGTTGAAGATGCCATCGGTATTCCCGTCGATAGCATACTCGACCTTGCCACCAAAGCCAGTGGAGCTTTGACTCGCTTTTCCTAATAACGCAATATTCTGCCCTTGGCTAAAGACCTGTACCTCGGCCAGATGGATCATTTTGCCTTCGCCAGGTAACTCAACCCTTACATAACGAGCATCTAATTTCTCTGCTCCACGAGGCGTCCAACTTGCTTGCAATTGGGACAATACAAAATTCGACTGCTGGTGGGTCGGAACTTCAACACGTACCCCAGATATTTGCCCAGTTGTTGTGGGGAAGCGAAGAGTGTAGCGGTCCTTCGCCGGTTTTTCGCCCACTGCGTTGATCCAACCATTTTCATCCGTCACAAGTTCA
>Ga0315338_1002671_pt1 | contig 17012 bp, 10 predicted proteins | sample ASW8metaG_FD_204518 | JGI IMG/M metagenome (GOLD analysis project Ga0315338, IMG submission 204518) | Ammonia-oxidizing marine archaeal communities from Monterey Bay, California, United States - ASW #8 | ecosystem: Environmental > Aquatic > Marine > Coastal | place: USA: California | collected... | reverse complement strand
CCAGTCTCCATGACCGTTTCCGACGAGAATGACGTGTTCACCATATAGATGATCGACACCCCGTTCGGGTCGGCGATACCCATGCCGTCAAACAGCATTTCGGAGTCACTCTTGCCGTGAAAGAACAGCGCGCCACTTTGGCCGTTGGACCGGTAGAGCCCGGACGTCCCGCCAACGTCGGCGGTGCCGGTAACTCCAGGAACAAGCGTGATAAGCGAGGACGCCACAGCCTTTAGACCGGTCGGCAGCGTCTCGAGCAGCTCGGTCGAAATCGCCGACTGGGCCACGGTGTTCTGCACGTCAACCAGTGGGCTCGCGCCGGTGACCGTGATGGTCTCCTCGATACCACCGACTTGCATGGCGGCGTCGACATTGGCCGTGAAGTTCGCGCCTATCTCGATACCTTCTTGGAGAATCGTCGAAAAGCCAGGAAGGGTAAAGGTGACCGAATACACGCCGGGAACCAAACCCACAAACGCGTAAAGTCCCTGGCCATCGGAGAAAGCCGTGCGAACCCCTTCAATCAGTACGGGGCTAGCGGCCTCGACGGTGACACCAGGCAGCACGCCGCCGGTATCGTCAGTCACCGTACCAGCAATACCCTGCGCAGATGCAGTGGATGCAACAAGCATCAGTAGCGCCACCAGCACTGCGCTGCTAAAGCACGTAAGTCTTTTCCAGTTACTCATTAACGACTCCTCCTTCACCCACGATCGTGGGAAAAAGTTTCGGCCATGGCCACCATTTACCATGATAAAAATGGCCTCGCTACTTACAGTGCAAGTTTTGCGCCAACAATAACAAGAATTTCTCAGCGAGATTAATGCCTGTAATCCTTACCAAAAGTGAAAATAGCACCGACTCAAAAACAGGCATCTGACCAAATTTTTGGATATTGGTGCCTTATAATCCAATGTATTGGTTTAATGTTCATACTCTTCTGAAGGCGTAACCTAGATTTAACAGCTCCGTAACAGCCATGAAACTACTGCGGGCTATCGAAGGCGTTCAGCGAGGCTCATCAAAGTCTCGCCAAGTGAACGGAGTCGGGTTTGGTCCCGGCCGCGTGCACTAGCACTATCACGTTCCAGTGCAGCAGCAGCGGTGTCAAGCTGCTCTATGAGTGCGGTGTCCGTTCGCGTCCCATCCGTCAATCTCTGATCGGCGCGGTCGAGTAAGTCGGATAAGGCCCCCACTCGCTCCGCCGAGACAGTGTCGCTCCGACTGAGCTGATCGAGATAGGCGCGTGCAACTACGGGGCGGGTGGACCACTCGATCCGGCGCTGGTGTTGAGCGTTGAACCTGTCTGGGGCCACCTGAGACGCAGCGGCGATCTCGTTTTGGGTCAAATGCTCGCTGGGTAAGAGTTCCAACACGTCGAGGCCTCGGGCAATCTCAGTGCCGTAGATGAAGCCCCGGTACCAATACGCCGACCAGTAACCTGCCATGACAAGTGTCTCTCCGTCGAGCGGCCCCCGGTCAAAAAAGGCAATCTCAACGGGATTCGATGAGTCGGTGAAATCAATGACGGAAATCCCGCCCTGATACCACGCTTGAACAAAGATGTCCCGGCCAGGTACAGGGACGAGAGAACCATTGTGCGCCACGCAGTTTTCCTGCTCGGTCTGCGGGGCCGGTAGCTTGTAGTAGCTTCGGAACTGCATCTTGCCGTCAACGATGTCGAAAATCGCATCGGCGCCCCACTCTCTGGGATCAGATGCGCGACAGCGTGGACGCCCGCCACCACCCCACTCATCCGTAAAGATCACTTTGGTTCCGTCGTTGTTGAACGTCGCCGAGTGCCAGTAAGCGAAACCCGGATCGACGACGTCATCGAGCCGGACCGGATTGGTCGGGTCGGAAATGTCGAGCAGGATACCGTTTCCAGAACAGGCGCCAGCCGCCAGACCGATTTCCGGATAAACCGTGATGTCGTGGCATTGACTCGTCTGCCTGGTACTCTGCGTTCCTGGCCCGTGGTCACCACCCTTCCACAAACCTGCGATCGCCCCGGATTCAGGGTCCCGAAAGATGTAGGGTCGATTAACGATTCGTGCCTCCTGGGGTTGGAGTAACGGGATTTGGATGACATCGATACGGAAGAGGGCGGTGTTCGGGTCCTCGCCGGGCTGTTCGTCCGAACAACCTTCCAGTTCGTCCCCCGGACGGACCGAGCTCGTTCCCGAACCGTACACATAGATGTTCTCTTGATCGTTCGGGTCGGTCACCAGCGTATGAGTATGCGAGCCACGGCACGTTTGTACGGCTGCCACCTGCTTAGGTAACCGCATGTCGCTGATGTCGAAGATCCGGACACCGCGAAAGCGTGCCTCGCTAACCGGCTCCGCGACCCCTTGCAACCCACAATCGAGCCGGCCCCGAGTTTGCTCGACCGACATGATCAACAGATTTCCAACCACCGATACATCCCCCTGTCCTCCAGGGCACACTACTGAGCTGACCAGTTGGGGAGACGCCGGAACCTCAACGCGGTAGGCGCTAAACCCGTGGTAGTTCCCTTCGAACAACATATCTCCCGAAAACGCGAGATCGGTGTTCGCAAAATTAAGGAGGCCGCGCCGTACCGGTTCGTCGTCGGCCTCCTCCTCTTCGTCTTGTTCAGTCAGTTCCGACTCCGGAGTGCGCTCGCTCGGCGTAGGTCGACCCACCAGGGTGCGCGGATCATAGAATCCCTCCGGTTTCGAACGCGTGGCGACCAACGCCATATTCCATGACGCCTGGCCGGCGTCATGGACGCCGGCCGCAAGCTGCACCCGAGGATCGGGCGACAGATCCGCCAATATCGCGTCCATCCGGTCGATCTCCATGGCCTGGTCAGACGTAATGTCAGACGTGAATGCGAACAACTGAGACTCTTGAGCCGCGCCGCGTTGGGCAAGGAGAGTGTCGACCATGGTCAAGGCCCCACGGTGGTGCTTGATCATCAGTTCGAGAAACAGTTGATCAAACTCGACCGCTTGCGCCTGCTCTAACCGGTCCATTTCCTGCTCGGTCAACATACCCGGCATCGGCTCCCAGCCCGGCGCATGATGCGCGTCTAGTTCAGTGACGACTTGCCCACGCGAACTCAGCCACTCCTGCATCATTACAATTTCGTCTTCTTGAGAAAGCTCGATGCGCCGAGCCAATCGCTGCAGCAGGTCGCGGCCGCTCCTGGACGCGAGGAGCTGAGTCATTTCGATCGCCTGCGCATGGTGGGAAATCATCCCTTGCATGAACTTGACATCGGCATCTGTGAACCGGATACCAGCGAGATCGGAGGCTTCGGTACCCGAAATTAACCGACTCGGCTCACCGGGAGCACCAGGTTGCACGATCGGAGGTTGGGCCTGGGTCACTGTTACCTCGAGTAACGTGAGTGCCATGCCGACTGCGATGATCACATTAGACTGTGAGTAGAGGGACTTCTTCAGACTCATAGGTTCGTCTCCGCTGACAAGGGACGGAGCCTCATTGTAACGCCGCACGGGGACGAACACCCCCTGCCTCGTCGGCGCCTTTCTCTATTTCCCCTATGTGGGTCGCTCCGACCAGATTTGCGTCCGAGGTGACTCTAGTTTCGATCGAATCCCCAGCCGTGACATACGCAACAGCGTTACAGGCATCTCAGTCCGGCTGCGATCGAGGGGGGCGATTGGGTTACTCGATCAGCCGTTTTCTGATCGCAGGCGTGGCGACATTGTGGAACCGGCGGATCCCAGATTGGTCAGTGCTGCGGAGAGAACACGATAAATGGCGGTGAGGCAGGGATTCGAACCCTAACCACGCGATCACACTAACATGGTGATGCGCACGACTTTCGTAGTTCAGGGCCGAATTCATTGCTGCTTCTCGCTGTATTTCGTTTTACCCGCGTTTACTCCAGTCCCCTCCATTCGACCCCAGTCAGGGAGATATAGGGGAGACGGGGCACACACCGTCCCCGACGGATCTCACCGAGTGATGGTATGAGCACTGCATAGATGCGGCCTAACAGTCGCACAAAAATCTGACGCCGCGCACCCGCGTGACCCGTAAGCCTCGTCTCCGCTGAACCCAGACTATCGACTGACAGTCAGCACGAGTGGTGCTTCGTGGCAGGACTGCGGCCTCAGATGGCCGGCGCGACCCAATGGAGTGTCGCGTTTAACATGAGGGTTCGCGCTCCTGTAACATGACCCGTTGAGAGGGGAGTAGATCGCACCCGGCCGGTTCCGGCCGCCGGGCGTCCGACAAATCGTCAATACGGTCCGTCTTTTTGAGGACCCGGTTTGCCAGCGCGGCTGCCACGAGGGCCGCGGACCCAGACCTTTCGCGGCTGTTACCGCGAGAGGTCTTTTTTTTGTTGCGCGTGCCGTCGTTATGGACAATGTGACGCTGTTCCCGTTCGTCGAGTACTGGTGGGTGTATATCGCATTCGTGGCGGGTGTCGGCGCGCTACTGGCGATCGACCTGGGCGTCTTCCATCGCGACGCCCATGAAGTCTCATTCAAAGAGGCCGGAGCCTGGGTCACGGTGTGGGTGTCGCTGGCTCTCCTGTTCAACCTCGGACTCTACCAATACTCCCTCTGGTCATTCGCCTCCGATCCGAGGCTGCTGGCCATACCGGGCTTCGACCCGGAGGCCACGGCCTGGCGGGTCGCCCTCGAGTTTCTGACCGGTTACGTCGTCGAAGAGTCGCTGTCGGTCGACAACATCTTCGTGTTCGTCGTCGTCTTCCGGTATTTCGGCATCCCCAGTCGTTACCAGCACCGTGTTCTGTTCTACGGCATCCTCGGCGCGTTCGTCTTTCGGACACTCTTCATCATCGCCGGCTCCCTGCTGATGCGCTATCAGTTCATCATCTATGTCTTCGGAGCGTTCCTCATCTTCACTGGTGTCAAGCTCATGTTTGCCGGTGACGAGAAGGTCGAACCGCACAAGAATCCATTGATCCGGCTGTTCACGCGCTTCGTTCCGGTGACCGCGGAGCTCGAAGGCCAGCGCTTCTTCGTCCGGAAGGGTGGCGTGCTGTACGGCACACCGCTCGTGGTCACGCTTCTGTTTCTAGAAGCCACCGACATCATCTTCGCCGTAGATTCCGTGCCCGCCGTCTTCGCCATCACGAGCGAACCCTTGATCGTGTTCACATCGAACCTCGCGGCCATCATGGGCCTCCGCTCGATGTACTTCCTGCTCGCCGGGGCTATCGACAAGTTCCACTTGCTCAAGTATGGGCTCGCGGTCGTCCTGGTCTTCGTCGGGCTGAAAATGGTGTGGCTGAATGATATCTACGACGGACACTTTCCGATCGCTGCCTCATTGGTCTTCATCGTTCTCGCTCTGATTGTGTCTATCGCGGCGTCGCTCATGTTTCCCAAAGCTTCGGCGAAGGACGTCTAGCGGGCGTGCTTCAGCTCAAGAACACCACGAGCTCAGAGCGCTTGAGGTGCGTGAGCGACGTGCGCGTGGCGTCGGCTGAGACACGCGTATCCCTCTATACTAGAGTGAGATAGACATGAGAGGCCGCAAGACGGGCGGGCGTCGGAAGGGGACGCCGAATAAGGTGACCGCCGAGGCACGGGCGGTCTGTGCGGCGATCCTCGACGACCCCACCTACCGCACGAATCTAACGGCCCGCGCCCGGGCGTGGAGACATTGTGGAGACGGCGGATCTCAGATCAGTAACTGCTGCGGAGAGAACAAGTTAAATGGCGGTGAGGCAGGGATTCGAACCCTGGGAAGAGGTTAAAGCCCCTTCAACGGTTTAGCAAACCGCCGCCTTCAGCCTCTCGGCCACCTCACCGGAAGAGGATCCGCTGGATTTCTACGATACCACGAGAACCAACAGCTAGCCGTCGTAGGTAATGCGGTAAATCGCGTTAGCGGTGTCGTCGGAAACGAGCAGTGAACCATCAGGCATGACCACTAGGTCGGCCGGACGCCCCCACGACTCGTTGTCTGAACCCAGCCATCCGTCAGCGAACGTTTCATATTCGCCGGCCTGATCACCGTCGACGTGCACCACCGTGAGACGGTAGCCGGTGTGACCAGCCTCTTCTGAGCGATTCCAAGACCCGTGCTCAGCGATGAAGATCTGATTGTGATATTCGAGTGGAAACATCGAGCCGGTATAAAACTTCATACCGATCGATGCGACGTGTGGTCCAAGCTTTCGCGCCGGCGATCGGAATTCGCCGCACGGCCGATCGCTGAACTCGGGATCCTGGAGGTCGCCACCATGACAAAACGGGTATCCGAAATGTAGACCGGCTTCCGGCGCGTGGTGGAGCGTGTCAGGCGGTGTCTCATCTCCGAGACGGTCCCGTCCATTGTTTGTAAACCACAGCTCATCAGTCCCTGGCTGCCAATCAAACCCGACCGAGTTCCGGACCCCTCGCGCAAAGATCTCCTCGCCAGTTCCATCGGGGTTCATACGCAAGATCGTACCGAACCGCGGGTCCTCACTCGTTCGGTCACAAATGTTGCACGGCGCGCCGACCGGGACATAAAGCTTCCCGTCGGGACCGAACCCGAGGTACTTCCACCCGTGCGCCCGATCAGTCGGGAGACCGTTGTTGATTATGATCGGCTCGGGTGGAGACTCCAGCTGCGCCTCGACGTCATCGAATCTGAGGAGACGGTTGATCTCAGCCACGTACAGATTGCCGTCTCGGAACGCGACACCATTCGGCATCGTGAGACTACTCGCGATGGTGACCACCCGGTCTGCCACGTAGTCTGTATCAGTATCGAGGACCGCGTACACATTTCCAGCCCGGCGAGTACTAACAAACAGTGTCCCACTCGGGCTGAGCACCATCTGACGCGGGTTCTCTATACCGCTCGCGTACACCTCGACCTTGAAGCCAGCCGGGAGTGTCAGGCGGTCGATCGGAAGACCCTGGCCAAGCAGAGACCCCGAGGCTCCCACAGCGGCGGCTACAACTGCGACAAGGAACGAGATACACCGACACACGGGTAGTCTGATTTTGCCGAGACTGGCGAGTGCAGCCCGAACTACAACCTCAGAACCTGAATAGGTACTGGACCTTTGTGAATATCGCCCGATTCGTCTGTTGGTATGCACTGCCTGGGAAGAGTTCATGATCGTTAAACTGCTCACGCTGTCGGTAGTGGTCATCGTAGCCGATGAAGAAAGCCGTGCCTGAGTTGACACGGTAGGTCAAGAGAAAGTTTAGGCCAAGCTCCTGGTCAAATGTATTGACTTCGGTGATGTTCCGGAACAGCAATCGCTCCGAGAACTGATAAGTGCTCAGCGCCCGGAAGATGTTGACGTTGAACACCTGACCGTTCTCGTCAACATCACCTTCGTTGAGGCCTGGAATAAACTGGGCCATCGGATCGGTGAAGCGAGTATTGTTGATGTCGATTCTCGACTGGAATCTCGATACGGGATTAAGGTTGAGATAGAGACGCAAACTTTCCTCGTAGCCCAGAAACGGATTGGCATTGTCGAAATACACCTCGTCGCCCGAGTTGTAGTATCCCCCGACCTGAAACAGGCGGCTCGAGGCGATTCTACCACCCACGCCGGAACGCCTCTTCTCAAAGTCGATCCCTCTAAACCGCTCCATTTCGCGATTGGAATTGAGGTAGAGGCGCGTGTTCCCGCGAAAGACGAAAGTGAGCCGGGCTTGTGCCTGCTCGTCCTCAAGAATCTGGTCGAAGTTGTAATTCCGGGAATAGTCTATGCTCGGTCCCCAATTGACTATCCAGGTCTCAGGACGCCATTCATAGCCGATGTTGCCGCTCCCTCTTCTTAGGTTGGTCCTTCGAACGAATCCGACGTCAGTCTCAAAGTCAGGAGACAAGGCGTACGTCGAGGCTCGATAGCTCAGCCTACGACCAGTCTTACGAAACGACGCGTCGAGGAAATAGCCAGTCTTCTCGAAAGTATCCTCGTCACGGGTGTCAGTGCCCATCGCACGAAGAGACAACGAGTGGGTGGACCCGACACGGAAGTTGCTGTCGACTCCAACGAGACGGCTTTGACGACTCAGGAAATCCCTGTTTGTCACGATCGCCCCAACGAACGACTCCGAATACAGATCGTACCGCAGGCGTCCGACGAACGTCTGCGCTGACTCTCCGAGGTTGTCCGGATAAAAGGCTGCGTCAGGGTTGTCAAGATTGCCCGGAGCCTGATCGTTCGTGTAGAGCAGGCCAACAGTGGTCTTACCTGCCTTGCCAGTCAGCTTCGCTCCATATAGCGGGTCCAGGATGGTCCGCGTGTGCACCGTTCTGAACGGTCCGGGAATGTCGAAGATCTCGGCTCCTTCGAGAAAGAACGGTCTAAGCTCGGGATAGAACAACGCAAATCGTTGATTGACTTCAACCTGTGGCTGATCCGATTCGATCTGGGAAAAGTCAGGATTGAAGGTGAAATCGGCCGTCAGATTTGACGTCACTCCATATTTCACGTTGACGCCACCTTCGGGCTTTGGATCGCCGTCAACGACCCGGCCGGTGGTGGTGTTGAGAGTGCCGAACTGGAACCCGGTGAAGGTCGGCTGAATCTCGAGGTTACGACTCATCGAGAGGCCACTCATCCCTGAGAGTACGCCCATCTGAGGCAGAAAGCCGGCGACATCGCGCGAGATTGGAGACCAGACGACCGTTTCGTCCTTCCCTCTGATCCTCCGCACGATCTGGAACCCCCACGTGTGAGGAATGTCGCCGGCACGGGCAGGATACCGAAGGCTCTTGAACGGGATCGCCATCTCGGCGGTAAAACCATCCTCGACAATCTGTCCGCCGCTGCTATAGAGCGCGTCCCAGGAGTCGTCACCAACCGGGGCACCGGAGCCCCGACCGGGCCCACCGCCACGGCCACCGCCGAAACCGCCGCCACTCCCGCGTGAGCCCAAGATCGAGTCGTTCTGGACGCCGTAGCCGTTTATGGTGAAGACGTAGGCACGCTGCTGATCGAGAAAGGGGTCGAAATAGACCGCAATGATGTCATCTCGCCGTGTGGCTTGATCTCGGTCGGATCGGTTTGCACGCATTATGCTCGGATCTTCGAAATGAGCGTAGAATCCAAGATAGATGTTCGCGCTGTCGTACGCGACATAGACCTCCGTTTTCTCGGTCGCCGGCGCACCATCCTGTGGATCACGCTGGACAAATTCGGTGATCTGAGCAGCGTTCTGCCACACCGCATCGTCGAGCCGGCCGTCAATGGACGGCGGTGTCCGCGTCCGCGGTGGCTGAACACTCACGCGTCCCGTCAGGGCACCCGCGTCGCCGGCAACACCAAGTTGCGGTCGTTCGCCACCGATACCAAGACCACCAATCACATCCCCGGCCGGCGGCGACACAGGCGCAGAGTCATCTTCTTCTCTTCCGGGCTCACCGGGCGTGGGGACGGTCACACCGTCTGGCAAGCCTGCTGGAGACGCCGCGCCGTCGATGCCCACCAAGGGCCGCTCTCCACGGCGACCGTCTTTCGGCATTCGACTCGGACCACCGAAAGGACGAACCCCACTCGGGGTGCCGGCTGGCAAGCCTTCATCCTCCGTCACCACAGTCTCGCTGTCGGTCGACGCCGTATCGGCGGCTCTAGCTGACTCCGGTGCGCCAGTAATCCTGGCGAAGCCAGGCGTTAACTCAGGGACGATCCGATCCTGAAGGGCGAATAGCTCATCCAACCGTCCATCAACCTTGACCGACGCGTGTGTCCCTCCAGTCTTGACGTTGACGATTCGTGCCGTGATACGAAGTTGGTCACCCAGACTCTGAAACCCACCGTCAACGATCCATGAGATACCCCGCTCACGTGCCACCTCGCGAGCCGACATATCGTCGCTGGGGTCGGCCAAGTCACGAGCCAGACCTTCCCGTTCAATAACAGACAGATCCTGGAACTGCTCCAGATCGGACGTTACCGTCTGGGCAATGCCAATTCCGAGCCAGTCAACGTTGGGATCGCCAGAAATATTTACAAAGGGGACAACGACCACGGTCCGGGGTCGTAGTGAGATCTCGTCGACATCTACTGGGGCGCTCCCCTGGGCAGAGAGAACTGATGGAACCGCCAGAACAACGAGGGGAACTAGCAAACAAGTGAGGCGGAAGTCAGCAGTTCTATACCAACGCTTAAAAGACCTCACACCTAGCCTCGTATGTTCGGAACTTCAGCTCCGCGGTGAGTGATGAGTAACGGAGCTATTAAGAAGTGCACAGATAATCATATAGGATGCGGACACACCCATTGCCAATCTTATCGACTGCATTCGAAGTCGATCTGTTTCACTTCTAGGCCGCGCGAGTGCAGTTCTATGCAGCTGGCTAGGCCGAATGTTTCGTAGGTTCCGGGTGGGGCTCGGTTGACGTGGTCGCCTGCTGCACCTGGGTTACGATTGCCGTCACGTCATGGTCGTCGATGCGCTTTTGGTGATCGGCGAGGGCGACAATGTTTCGGTAGACCCGATCCAGCTCGAAGCGAGTGAGCTCATGTCCCAGCTGGTCACACCTTTGTTTGACGGCGTGGCGACCCGAATGCTTCCCCAAGACGAGCGTTGAGTGGGCGCCGATATCTTCGGGGCGCATAATCTCGTATGTCCGACGGTCCTTGATCACGCCGTCCTGGTGGATCCCAGCCTCATGGGCGAACGCGTTCCGGCCGACAATCGCCTTGTTGGCCTGCACGGGCTCCTGCGTGAGCGACGACAGTAGCTGACTCGTCCGAAACAGTTCAGTCGACTCGACCGCGGTTTTATACGGCAGGCGGTCGGGACGAACTCGCATCGCCATCACGACCTCTTCGAGAGATGCATTGCCGGCTCGCTCACCGATGCCGTTGATCGTGCACTCTATCTGTCGCACCCCGGCCCGGACGGCCGCCAGTGAATTAGCCACGGCCAATCCAAGGTCGTCGTGGCAGTGCGCGCTAAATACCACGCCTGCTGCGTTCGGCACTCGTGTCTGAATCTCGGTAAAAAAATCTTCAATTTCCTCCGGCGTGCAGTAGCCAACTGTATCGGGAAGATTAATCGTCGTCGCGCCGGCGTCAACGGCCGTCTCAACCACCCGGCACAGAAACTCCATGTCGGTTCGGGTTGCATCCTCGGCCGAGAATTCGACGTCGTCGGTATATCCTCGCGCTTGCTTCACACCGGCGCTCAACGCATCAAGGCACTGCTGGCGGGTCATCCGGAGCTTAAGTTCTAGATGCAGATCAGATGTGGCTATGAAGGTATGAATACGGGACCGAGCCGCCGGCTTGAGCGACTCACCGGCTTGCTCGACGTCGAGTGGGTTACAGCGAGCTAGCGCAGCAATTATCGGCTTTCGAATCTCGGTCGCAATCAGGCTGACGGCGTGCGCGTCGTCATTGGAGGCGATCGGGAAACCAGTCTCCATGACGTCGACTCCGAGTGTCTCAAGCTGCTTCGCCAGTTCGAGTTTCTCGGTGGTGTTCATTGAAAATCCTGGAGATTGCTCGCCGTCACGCAGGGTCGTATCGAAGATAGTCAGCGTCTCACTCGTCACTCCACCTCCTACTCACTAATTTCTCACTCTCAATTAGGCAACCCTAGCTACTAAAAGTCAAAGTTATAAATATTACAACTACATTAACAAATGTTATTTATTAGAGCGCAGGCCGGATGCCTGGTCTGGAGAAACGATTACAGGTTGTTCAGCAACGTCGTCGATTCAAAATCCGCCGACATACGGAAGGTCGGTCATGGTCGCGCGGACCTGTTCGAACCGATCGAGAAGCATTCCGGTCGGGTCCCACTGGCCCGTTAGCAGAGCATCCCGCATCCCGTCTGGCATCTCCAGAGGGACCGTCGTGTCGAGGATCAGCAACGTAAGGTCTGAGACCGAGACACGCAGACGTGTGTCCGGGGAATCTTCGACACACCGCATCGCAAACTCAATGTCAGAGTGCGCGACCGTAAAGCAAGGTAACCCGATCGCGAGGGAGTTTCCTCGAAAGATTTCCGAAAACGACTCGGCTACACACGCGTGAATACCCCACCGCTTGAGGGCTTGGGGTGCGTGCTCACGCGAAGACCCAGAACCGAAGTTTTCATTAGCCAGCAAGATCGCCGCCTGGCGATAGCTGGGGTTCGAGAAGGGATGATGAGCCATCGAGTTGCGATCGTCCTCGAAGACATGGTCACCAAGCCCATCGAACGTAACGGCCTTCAAGTATCGGGCCGGAATGATGCGGTCGGTATCTATGTTGTCGCCACGGAGAGGAATCGCGGAGCCGGCAACCCGGTCGATCGCTGACTCCTTCACGACAGCATCTCCCGCACGTCGGTCACCGCTCCGGTAATCGCCGCAGCCGCCACCATCGCCGGACTCATCAGCAACGTCCGACCGGTCGGGCTTCCCTGTCGGCCTTTGAAGTTACGGTTGGACGACGACGCGCAAACCTGACGGCCGTCAAGTCGGTCAGGGTTCATCGCGAGACACATCGAACAGCCAGCACCCCGCCACTCGAATCCGGCCTCTTCGAAGACGTGATCGAGACCTTCCCGTTCGGCTGCTAGTCGGACAGCTTTCGAGCCTGGAACAACGAGCGCCTTAACCCCATCCGAAACTTTGTGGCCGCGCACCACCCGCGATGCCTCTCGCAGATCGGACAACCGCGAATTGGTACACGAGCCGACGAAGGCCACGTCGATCTTTGTTCCGCTAATAGGTGCCCCTGGCTCGAACCCCATAAACTCGACCGCCTCGCCGACCGAAGCCCACTCGGAACCCTTAACGTCACTGGGCTTTGGAATCCGTCCCTGGATGCCGACGGACTGACCGGGATTGATGCCCCACGTCACTCTGGGCTCGACCGCCGCCCCCTCGATGAGAACTTCATCGTCGTACGACGAGTCGGGGTCTGAAGCCATCGAACTCCACCATGCGGTCGCTCGGTCGAAGGCGTCGCCTGAGGGTGCGAATGGCCGCCCCTTGATGTAATCAAACGTGGTCGCGTCCGGATTGACATACCCCACCCGAGCACCGCCCTCAATCGACATATTGCAGATCGTCATCCGTTCATCCATGTTCATTGCGTCGACCGCCGACCCAGCGTATTCGTAGGCATATCCGACGCCACCCGTGACACCGAGACGGGCAATGATTTCCAAAATCACGTCTTTGGCGTAGACACCTGGACCAAGCGCGCCGTTGACAGTAATCCGCCGTATCTTCAGCGGGTCAATTGCCAGGCACTGGGATGCCAGCACGTCACGCACCTGCGAGGTTCCGATCCCGAGCGCCACGGCACCGAATGCTCCATGGGTTGACGTGTGACTGTCGCCGCAGGCGATTGTCATCCCTGGCTGCGTCAATCCTAACTCCGGGCCGATCACATGGACGATTCCCTGCCGCTCGGTTGTCAGGTCGGAGAACCTGATGCCGAACTCGTCGCAGTTTCGTTCGAGTGCCGCCATCATCCGTTCCGCCAGCTCGTCGGCGAACGGCCGGCTTTGGTCGAGGGTAGGGACAATATGATCGACCGTCGCGTAGGTCCGCTCAGGAAATGCCACCGGCACACCCCGACTCCGCAACATATCGAATGCCTGCGGGCTGGTCACCTCGTGTACGAGGTGGAGGCCGATGAACAACTGTGTTTGACCAGTCGGAAGCGTTCGGACGCTGTGCGCGTCCCAGACCTTTTCCAGGAGAGTCTTACCCATGGAAGTATTCTAGATGCAGAAGATGTTAGTAAACAGGGGTGAACTCACGGCGATTCTAGCGGCTTCAGAAATTCGCTGCGTGGCTTATGAATCCGGTCGTAGCTATCGGCCGCGATGACATAGTACCAGTCGGCAAAACGCGCGGCCAACCGTTCCGCTTTGTCTCGGCCGTCTTGGGCCCTCCGCTCCCAGGAAGCACGAGCGTCAGCATCCGATGCCTGCGGAGGCTCCGGCAGGCCCGTCTCGTCGAACTCGGCCGTAATAAAAACGTAGCGATTCTCACCCGGACCGGCCTGTTGTTCGTCACTCGAACCATCGCCCACCGCAACTGCATCACCCCGACCGTACACCACCTCCCCAAAGCGCAAGGTATAGCGCACGCCCTCAGTCGTCCGAACCAACAGTTCACCCTCGTTTGACAGTAAGCCGCCTTCGGGGGTCGGAAAGAACCCGCGACTCACAAGCGTGCGGATGTCTGACTGGGTAATGTCGCCGGCGGTCGCGGCGTCCCTCAGATTCCCGGTCATCCCGGCCGGTTTCGGCCGAACCCCTCCGATCTTTAAATCAATGATGGCACCGACTAGGAGGTTGACCTGGATGAAATCAACTTCCTGCCCAGCCGGGACTCGATTCGCGGCCCAGTGGTCTTGCTCAAGCTTGTCGAGAATGAACTCTCCGCGGCGAACGACGCGTCGCGTCCCTTCATCAATGAAGTATTCGTTAAGCACAAGTCGGTCGATCTGGTTGCGTGTCACTTCGAGAAGGTTTGTTTCGATCCAATCTTCGAATGCGGTCGATGTCTCTGCACCAAACCGAGCGGCGTAGACCCTCTTCTGACCAGGCATCCGCACGAACCTGTACCCGGGACGTTCCGTCAGCTCGTTCCCGAGGATGAGGTCTGCGAGGACCACTTCGCTGGCGTCCTTGAACGTGATACGGGTCCCGCGCCCGTCAAGACTCGTGGCCGCGTCGTCAAGTGGATCGATCACACCGAGCGCTGCGTGATCGGTAACATTATCCGACCGAAAATCGTCCTTCTTAACATTAATGATGTCAGCGGCAGCCGTGGCCAGCCGCTCCTCACCGTCAGCGGGATAGTCGTGATGGGACGGAATGGTCCACAGTCCGCCTCGATTCGTCACAGCAAACGGGAGTGCGGATGCGGTTTGGTCATTCCACTCGACAACCTCGAGTGTGGCGGCCGTGTCGGGGTCGGTGAACTCAGCGAAGAACAATTCCCCGACATCGAAAAAAGCGTCTGGGATAGTCCGGCGAGGGACACTCACGAGTGCCACGACGACCATCACGACCGCAAGACCTGCAAAACTTATGGTCTTTTTGAGTTCGCCCACCGCTTACTCCTTCAGCCGGTGCGCCGCCGCCGCACCTTCACGCTCACGCCGTTGGCGGCGGACGAAGACTGCCACTCCGACCATAAACACTGGAACCGGTGGGAGCAAGATCGCAAAAGTCTTAATCGTCATCTGGATCCGTCTAATCTGGGTCTCCATTCGCTCGCGGCTGGCCTGTATCTTGTTCGCTCTCTCGGTCTCTATATTTGTCGAGAGGACTTCCAGTCGACGGTTCTCTACCTCCTGAAGATTGCGGACCATGATCTGCATCGTTTGCCCGTCGATATCGCTTCGGCTCTCCAGTTCTGCCACCCGCTCGTCGAGCCTGGCCTGAGCCTGGGCCAAAGCATCCTCGGCTTCCCGTTCCGCCTGCTGTTCGTCCTGACGCCTCTGATCGATGAACTCTGCGGTCTGAGCCTCAACCCGTTCCAGCGTTCGATGTCGCGCCCTCCGACTTCGCAGGTCGATAAAAGACTCGTCACCCAGCAGTGTGTCGATCGCGTTCAGAAAAAACGTCACGTTATCAAAATTGAGGTCGCCGGGAGCCTGCGCACGTATCGCAAAAAACTGATCGCCCACAAAGTCCAGGTCGGCAACCACGATCACGTCAGTAGAACCGGTGGTCGCGGATCTCGTCGGCTCGGATTGTGTCTCGACCGCTTCGTCCTCGCCAGCGACAAGGCTTGGACTCGTTGAGCGAACCCGAGCCGCCACGATGTAGTCCGCCTCGTTCTGCTCGCGCGGCGGTGAGGGATTGAGCTGTGGCCCCAGCGGTGAAGGACGGACAAGAGAAAAATATCCGTTCGCACCTGACGCCATCCCCGTTCGGAGCAGCGGCACGAACTCCAGTGTCCGATCGTCGACTGGCTTCAGAGACCCGACGAACGGCAACATGATCTCCTGAAGTTCAGAGGTGATCGGATTGTCTGGGTTGAATGTCACGGCGTTGCCGTTGCCTGATCCCAGAAATACAAATTCCGACTGCAAGTGAGCCAAACCCGGATGCGGGTTGTAGGAGTCCCAGACTACCCGGGTCGGTTCCCAGTCGACACCTAGCTCCATGAGCCATCGTCGTACATTACCCCGCGGCCCGGGTCGCGGGGTTCCCGAGGGATAGGTATACGGGTTACCGTCACCGACCCACTCAGTGGGCGACAACGTCGGATCGATCGCGGGCAGGGGATCAACCAGAAGCAGCGCTGGTTTTCCACTCCGGATGTAGTCGGTGATGTTCTGCATCTGATCGGTTTGCAGCGACGATGGCAGTGGAACAAGAATCGCGTCGAGCCTCGTGGTGTCGATCGCGAAGTCAGGATCGATCTGATAAACCTCGTACTGCTTCCGTAGCTCCGCGACGACCGGCCATTGCGGAGCAAACTGGTTCTGCTCGTAGTTCACACCTCCGACCATGTCAACCATCGTCTTGACGACACCTACACGCCTTCGCTCCGTTCCGGATACGACTCGGATGCTGCGCATGATCTCGTATTCAGCCGGCAAGCCACGGTCAAAAAACCCGATTACCTGCTCCTCAGCGCCGCTGGTAAAGGCGACGCCGAGAAACATCTGGATCACCTCGGCCCGCGCGGAGCTCGCATCCCGCAAGCCCCGTGGCACAATCCCAAACGTCTCGCGTGCGTCGCGCGACGCCTCACTGAACGGCTCGGTGTCCTCAATCAGGACCTCAACCCGCGGACCGGCGAGCGAATCGATTTCTTCCAAGATGCTGATCAAGTTCGATCTGGTCTGGACGAATGGTTCGGGAACGTTCGGACTGATATACGCCTGGATGAAGACGGGCCGGTCGTTGGGCAACTCGGCAATCAACGCACGCGTCTCATCACTGAGCGTGTGCAGGCGCTCGGCCGTCACGTCAAGCCGTAGGTTGGCCCGAGACAACACGCTGCCGGCGCTGATCAGCACCATGACGACCGCGACCGACCGAACCGCGTGATGCATCCACATCGGATATCCGTCACCCCGCAGGGGCCAGTGTCGGCGGCTCAGA
>Ga0315338_1002670_pt1 | contig 17014 bp, 21 predicted proteins | sample ASW8metaG_FD_204518 | JGI IMG/M metagenome (GOLD analysis project Ga0315338, IMG submission 204518) | Ammonia-oxidizing marine archaeal communities from Monterey Bay, California, United States - ASW #8 | ecosystem: Environmental > Aquatic > Marine > Coastal | place: USA: California | collected... | reverse complement strand
ATTGCATTTTCGTGATCTTTGGTGAAGTAATAGTTAGGCTTCTTCTTCGCTCTGGTCTTCTTCGGTTGCTTCATTTTGTCCTTGTTCATCTGATATATAGATGTAATCAAAAGTATCCATGTATTCCCTAAACGATCTTGCGTGATCCATTAGGGCTTTTAGTGTCTGATCACCATAAAACATTTCCAGTTCATAGACTTTCTTAACATGCGTGGCGAAGGCGCCAGACGCTTTTCTCAAGTCCGCTATTTCGTCTGCTATGGTCCTCAGTCGGCGCACAATGTTTCGAGAATAAAAAACAAGTGCGATGTTCAGAGATAGAGACAGAAACGAAAAAAGCCCTAATATTAGCGCCACTCTATTCATAAGTTCCATTTCTTGCTTCCTCCTTCATATCTTTTAAAAGTTCTCGGTTGGCTTCAATATACTCATTTGTAAGCGCCCCAGTGTCCTCTGTTTGCGTTCTGTTTTTTCTTATGACTACTGGCTTGCCTACCATTTTTTGTAAGCTAGAATGTCCACACAGGTCACATTCCTCTTTTTTATCTGAAATAGAGTGAAAGGCTACGAACTCTTGTTCGCAGCCCTCACACTTGTAGCGATAACGCGGCAACTACTCGCCTGCCATATTCGTCAGGTCTTGCTCTGTGATTGGCTTGCTGTTAGAGACACGCACAGTCGGAGGGTTTGTTACAACCAAGCCTTCTGCTGTCTCCTGTAGCTCAAAGCCCTTTAGAATCGGCACAATGTCCAACTCGTTTAGCAGTGACTCTTGAAGAGCCATCATTACGGCTCCGAGAGCCTGATTTGATAGTTTAAATTTTCCGTTATTCATTTGTTTCTCCTTTTGAAAACATCTTTCTAAGCCTTCTTTAAGTATCTCAGATCCTCATCATACATCATTTTTGCTAGTTGTTTAAATTTTATTTTTGGTTCCCAATTTAATTGATTTCTTGCTTTCGATGGATCACCCAACAGCAAAGGAACCTCGTGGGGTCTATATAGCCTCTCATCTATCTCAACATATTTTTCTATGTCTAACCCTGCGTGTGAAAAAACTTCCTCAAGAAATTCTTGCACAGAGCGAGTCTCGCCGGTTGCTATGACATAGTCATCAGGAACTTCCTGTTGTAGCATAAGCCACATCGCTTCAACATAGTCACCAGCGAATCCCCAATCTCTTTTTGCCTCTAGGTTACCAAGATAAAGCTTATCCTGTAAGCCGAGCTTTATTCTTGCGGCTGCCATAGTGATCTTGCGAGTAACAAAGGTCTCTCCACGGCGAGGCGACTCGTGATTAAAAAGAATGCCAGAAGATGCATGTAGCCCGTATCCCACTCTATAGTTTCTAATCAAATTGTGGGCATAAACTTTAGCACAAGAATAAGGCGACGCAGGCATTAAAGATGTATTTTCGTCTTGGGGGTTCTCAGGGTTGTCGCCGAACATTTCGGATGAAGAAGCCTGATAAAACCTAGCTTCTGGAACCACATGACGAACAGCTTCTAGTAAGCGTAGAGTTCCCATGACTATCGTGTCTGTTGTGCTCTCTGGGACTTCGAAAGATACTCTGACGTGCGACTGTGCTGCAAGGTTGTATATTTCGTCTGGTTTATATTCGGTTAACAGTCTGTACATACATCCAGAGTCATTTAGTTCAAAATATCTTAGCTCAAAATTTTTATGCTCATAAATATGATTTAATCTACCTGTACAGATCGAAGAAGTTCTTCTTTTCAAGCCGATAACTCTGTATCCCTTTTCTAGTAGTAATTCAGCAAGATAAGAACCATCTTGTCCAGTTATCCCTGTTATTAGTGCAGTTTTTTGTCTACTCATTAGTGTCCTCATTGAAAAATGTGTTTGAATTAATAGCTTTATCACAAATAAATAAATCGTAGGGAGGCTTCCACATTTTTAGTTCATGGTATTTAACTCCCCAATTATTTAGTTGCTTTGTTGTTATCTCTGTCCAATCTATACCCGTAGTAGACCCTCTTGCGGTCCAGTAAACGACCGTATTTCCCTCCTCAAACAGTTTGTTGATCTTCTCTATCCTTTGTTTGTTTGGAATGGCTTGTGGGTACTCTCTTGGTCCTACATAATAACATATGGTTTCATCTATATCTACATAATAAATCATTCAAACTCCTTTTAATAATTTATAATTCGTAACCAGCCTGTTTGTTATTGTTTTTATCCAATTTTCCGGAAAAAGCCGGGAAATTTTGATCCATATCCTTGCCAACTGATCCACTCAAATTCATTTTGGTAATTGTTTTTTATATCCAAGATCACTCTGTGTATGCCATGATAATCTTGGTCATCAAAAAGTAAGAACCCTCCTGTTCTCAATAAAGGACTGTATTTTTTGAAATCCCTTAAGCACCCTTCGTAAGAATGATCGCCATCGATAAACATAAGATCAAACTCGGGGGAAATCTCTAATGTTTTTTTAAAAGTATCATCAGAACCCGAATTACCTAAAATAAAATTTATTTTATGATTATGTATATTACAAGTCTCGACTAGTCTTGTTGTTTTTTCTTTCGATAAACCTCGTAGTTCAACATCAGGACTATAATTATTCATAGCTATTTGTCCTGTTGTTTCGAATAGATCAATACCAACAAATTTTCCGGGCGTTGCGCTTCGAGAAGCATTAACCATACTGAAGCCAAAAAGAGATCCAATTTCTAAATAATCGCATTTTTCCGGAAATGATTCTCTTAACTTATATATTACAGTCAAATGACTAGATTCTGGTCGATCCTGGCAAAACCTAGCCTCCTTTTCATATAGGATTACAGCGTCCATTAATTTTGGAGGACCTATATTTTTAGCATTTTTAATTATATCTATCATTTTCAATCCCCCTTCACAATTCTATAACTATCTTCATCAAAGTGTTCGGTCGAAAACTCGTATAATTCTGAATCTTCGATCGCTTCCATCTGATGTCTAAGTCCGGGATAAATGTAAAAGTTCATTCCGGGTTCCAACATTATCTCGTCTGCATTTTCTAAATTATCTTGATCCGAATAACGAACAATCATTTTTCCTGATTGTAGGTAAAATACTTCATCTTTTATCTTGTGGTGATGCCAAGAGCATTTCTTGCCAGCGCTAAAGAACAAAAGCTTACCGCAATACTCGGATTTATTTATAATCCATTTCTCATAACCCCAGCCTTTTTTTACAAACTTGATTGGTATGTGTATTTTCGACTGATCTACCATACTGTCTTTCCTCCATCAATGACCATATTCTCGCCTGTCATATAAGAACTTGCGTCCGAACACAAGAATACAACAGCGCCTTTGTACTCATCAATGTGAGCCATTCGACCCATAGGAATGATGTTGGACAGCTTTTCAACAAATGCCTCTGGGTGATCATTGAATACACCAGTGGGGCTTAGACAATTAACTCGAATCCCCTTCTTCGCAAAATAAACGGCCAAATACTTTGTCATTCCGATAATCGCCCATTTGGCTGCGGAATAAGTGATGGGTTTGACGTTTTGCATCTCTTCAGGTAAACCATCTTTTCTATACAGACGCTGGTCTGGTGCAATAACACCGAGATCAGATGAGATATTAAGAATAACACCTCCTCCGTTTTCAAGCATTTTATTGCCAACGGCTTGAGAACAATAAAACGTCCCGTTAAGAGCGGCGTTGATTCCTTCGTTCCAGTATTCTGGGGTCATTGTCTCAAATCTGCTATCTGGTGTGAGTCCGGCTCCTTTCTTTACCTTGGGGTCTTTTGCTGCATTGTTTATAAGAATGTCAATTCTGTCAAATAAATCGACCACCGCTTGTACTGATTTTGGGTCTGCTACATCCATGTGGTAAGCACATGTGCTTCCGGCTCCATATTTGTCATTCAACATTTGGGACTTCTCTTCTGCGCGTTCTAAGTGATGATCTGTTATAATCACTTGTCCACCGGCTTCTATGATTGCCTCTGCGTGTTTTGGTCCCAAAAGACCACCGGCACCTGTGATTAGTGCCACCTTACCTGATAAATCAAATACTTTTGTCATAAATGCTCCTTAAAATTTTTGCATGATTTGTGATTGTTTGTTTTTCGAATCCGGTTTCTTGCCTTGCTGTCTGAAGTGTATAGACTCCGGTATAACTATTTTCTTTCAAAGTCTTAAAAATAAGAGAAAAATTAGTATCCCCTGTCAAGGGAACTACGGTTACCCCTGTTTTCAATCTATCTTTGAGATGTACATTTGAGATTCTAGAAGAAATTTCTCTTATGTAGTTTTTATGATCAAAACCACAGGATGTCATATTACCAGTATCATAAGTAACAAATACATTATTTGAAACAGACAATAGATCTTTCAATTTGTCACAACTTAATTCTGCTTCAAGCGAAAAATTTAAATTAGGATACCTTTGACAAAAGTCTTTTAGAATTTTCGCAAAGTTGTTTCTTTTTTTATCATCCTCAATCGAACTGTCTTCCAAAAGAGGTATGGTTATATTTTTTACATTATTTTTAATCGCTGCTTCACAGATTCTATTAAGAATAGGAGAGGCATAATCTCTCTCTCCTATTCGAGAATCCACCAAATTATCTGCACAAACCGAATTTATAGAAAACCCAGAAAGATCATCTGTGAAAAATGGATTTGTTCTACAAGATTTTTTAGTTATGATCCACTCAATGTGATTTAAATTTATCTCATCTAGGATGGTAAACTCTCTTTTCCATTCTTTTGGTGTATCTTGAAAGCCTTCTTTTGGTTCGCTTAATCTACCTTGAATTAACCCTAATTTCATTTTGTGTTGTACTCCAGTTGGTACGCAGATTTGGTAGAATCCTTATCAACTAAACTAGAATAATATTTTATTTGCTCTTCGATATTGATGCCCACATTCTTACTCCAAGTTTCCAAAAGTAATCTAGTGATGCTGCCGTATTTTCCATCACCGATATCTTGTCCATTTAATCTCATAGCCGGAAGAATACAAAAAGGAGTTGCTGTAACAAAAGACTCATCCGATGTCATTACGTCATAAATTTCGATATTTTTTTCTACCCATGGGATTCCAAGTTGATCACACAATTCAAAAATATATTGCCGACTTACACCACGTAATATATTTCTTCCTTCTGGTGTTATTACTACACCATCTTTTACTATAAAAATATTATCTCCGGGGCCTTCGGCTACAAAGCCGTCTGGGTCAAGTAATAATGCCCAATTATCTTTGCCTTTGTGCTGACTGGCTTGTATATTTGCCATTTGGTAGTGAATTCGACTTCTATTTTTGATCTTTGGTTCCAATAGTTGAGCCGGTATTGCTCTTTGTGGGACCTCTACTAAATTAATTCCAGTATCGTATAGATGACCCAAAGTTTCAATCGTCCATCTCAGAGGATAGTTGGATATAATAACATTGACTCCGGCTTCTATTCCTACTCTGTTTTCATAAATTGGCATAAGACCTCGGGTAACATTAATCATTATACGATGCTCATCATCGTCAGCAAAGAACTGTTTGTTTACTTCTATAGTGTCATAAACCGCTTGTTCCATTTCTTCAATCGACATAGGAATAGGTATTCTTATGTATTTCATAGAAGTATAGAGGCGCTCTAGGTGTTCTCTCAATTTAAACTGTTTTTTGTCAAATGATCTTGTCATTTCAAATACCATATCTCCAAACATCAAAGCGCAATCATAGATGGATACTCTTGCCTCCGAGTCTGGAATGTATTTACCATTCCAATATACTAACCTTTCCATTACTTTATTTTCCTTTTATAAATAAATTGGCACAACTCAAGATCCAACACAGAATCTATCTCATGTATTTTCCATGGTTCCATTATATAATACCCTATCTTTCCAAATAATCTGTTATTATTTTTCATAAACCCTTCTGAGTCAATAATATAAAAGGATCCATTCTCTATTACTAAATTTGATATATCTTGGCGGCGTTTTCTGTTTTTATAGTCATATGTAAGACTACTGCATACTGCTTTGTCCACAGCCCATACACATAAGTCTTCTGCTTTGTTCGCAGAAAAAAGACAATCATAGTTGTTTTTTATATATTTATCAATAGCATAATCAATATCATGTGTATGTCGCAATGGAGAAGTTGGTTGTAAAAACAATATTGTTTCACAATCAGGGTAATTATCTAGAAAGTGAATCAGGGCTGATTCTGAACTTGCTCTATCACCAGATATAGACTCGGGTCTCTTGATGGGGGTGGCTCCATATTTCTCTGATACTTTCAAAATTACATCAGAATCGGAGGACACATATACTTCATCTATATATTTACTATTTTTTGCTTGCTCTATAGTATAAGATAATAGAGGTTTGCCACAAAAGTTAATAATATTTTTGTTAGGTATACCCTTGCTTCCTCCACGCGCCAGAATTATTGCTTTTATTTTCTTATGACAAGATGTCATCAACCTTCCTTAGTTTATTCGCAATAGGAACTTCAGTGTCATAGACTTTTTTCACGCCATTGCCAAGCATTTTTTCCATTTGTCGGATTGCTAGCAGGAGACCTCGGGAATTCTCAATCGATGCAGCTTGATCAGATCCATACATTGTCCGGTCATTTGTAATATGAAATTCAATACATTCTGATCCCAAAGCAACCGCTCCGACACAAGCATCGTGCCCACTGTAGTGATTAGAGAACCCAATTATTAATTCAGGATTACTATTTTTCAAAGTTGTAATGTGTCTTAAGTTAACCTCTTCTGGAACTGTAGGATAGGTGCTGGTGCAAGCCAGAACGGTGGTTACATTATCCAATATGTTGATCGCAGCATCGATCTGCTCTTGTGTACACATTCCTGTTGAGAGAATGACTGGTTTTCCTGTATCATTTAATTTTTGCAAAAAAGCCCTATCTGTAGTAAGGGCTGACGCTACCTTGTGATAATCTACGTCTAGGTTCTCTTCAATTAAATCAACACTAGACAAATCCCAACAAGACACGATAAAATCCATTTTCAGATTTTTAGTAAAATCATAAAGTTCCTTGTATTGCTCAATAGAAAATTCTAGACCTTCTTTTTGTTGTCTGTTAGTAGTCCCCCAAGGGCTCTGTCGGTGTTTGTCTAACTCTTCAGAGGTGTATACCTCTTCGATCGTTCTCTTTTGAAATTTGACCGCATTACAGCCCGATTGGAACGCATCAGAAATTAATTTTTTTGCTAGGGGCATATCTCCATTATGATTGATTCCTATTTCGGCTATGACATATACTTTATTCATGATTTTCTCCTATACAATAATGTAGCACATTTCTATATGTTAGTAAAGTTTTTTCATATTTTAGATAAAATATTTTTTATTGTATCATCAGGTACTATTTCGTCAAACATATCGTATAAATAATTTAAAAATTTTATCTGAGCATCATTACACCCATTACCATGGCTTCCACCAGAATTTTGCTCTTCACAAGCAGCATCGACACTGGCTAAGTGACCTTCTTGATAGATACGTTCTCCAGTGTAAAAATCAAAACCAGTAACATATAATTCTTCTATTGGATAATGTAATAAGGTTGCAATTGTCATAATTCCCGTATATGGTTGGCAGCCAACATATCGATATACTTCCATATAATTACGAATACCTATCCAATAAAATGGTATTTCTGTACTGATTGATTTAAAATTATATGCACAAGCACTAATATGATCTTCTGGCCATAAATGAAAATTTACCTCTGAATGGTCTGCTTTAATTATTGGACACACAACCATTTTAAGAGAATCGAATCCGGATGGATCTTTCGATACTTGCTCTTTCAATCCAGCCATCCAAGGTGTTCCGCAACTGTGGAACATAATGTCTGTCCTTGATCCCCAGTCCTTATAAAGATCTTTCTTTACTGAAAACTGATTTACTCTAATGACAATATCATATTCATCAATTTTTTTACCCTGTGATTTACCAGTGAGATAGTATGCCGGACCAACAATGGCGACCCTCTTATTTTTCACCAATGAATTTAATTCTGGGTTTAATGGATCTTTAAAGAACATCACTGCCACCTCTGGGCTGGGGGGTTTGGGAACCCTTCGTCTGTAACCTCACCGGAGGGGCGGACTCTGCTCAGTTCAATATGAAAAGTTTTTATTCTCTCTTTTCCAGGGAATTTATCTAAATGAAATTTGTGAGTAGTTTCACTATGAATTATGTGACCACCAGAACAGTATTTATCAAAATATCTTTCTAGTTGTAAATAATAATTCATAAATGAACTATTCGATACTGCAAATCGATCACAGTACCCGCCGAGCCAGTGATGGAAGTGAGGGAGCCACAAATAACTCATATCCAAGGACCCTACAAGTGGTCCAACTTTTTGATGATAATGAACATCATCTCGTGAGTTAATTACTATATCATATTTTCTACTTTTCTTCCACTCTGCTCGGGAAACCATATCACTCAATACTGCTCTCCCATTATACATCCTTCGAGTTCCTTGAGGCGTGGGGTGAGAGCCATCTTTATGTTTGTGCCCCTCAAGCCAGCCGGGCTTAAATTTTAATTTACTAATATCTAGATCGACTTCCTCAACTAAATTTATCTCTGTTCGTTCTGGATCAAATTGGTTGAACAAATCAATAGCCAAGCTTGATTTTTTGTTTTTTGCTATATAAACAAACAAGTCAGGCTTATCAAAAGTATCTATTAGATTTGTTTTTATATTTTCAAAAGTATGTTCTATACTTTTGCCCATTCCAGAAATACATATTGCTGTATTCATAATCTTTCGTCTCCTATGATTTCAAACTTTGGACATGGGACAATGAATTTTCCGCCAGATTTGAGATATTCTCGCTCTCTATTGCTGAACTCATAAATAAAATGCCATGGTAAAATTAATAAGTAATCCGGCTTTGCTTTTCTCATTTGTTCTTCAGAATATATGGGTATATTCGTTCCAACTGTTTTGAGTCCTATTTTTGCTAAATTTCTCTCTGCTATACCAGTAATCAAATGAGAGTCCAGACCGTACCATTGTAATAATGTATTTCCCTTGGTTGAAGCGCCGTAGCCCCATATGGTCTTACCCTTCTCTTTCTCTTGTTTTATGAAAGAAACAGTATCGTTCTTTAATCTTAGGATACGCTGATAGAAATCGATATAAACTTGCGGATCATTTAATTGCAAGGTATCTTCATATGCCAACATACTGTTAATCCTAAAATTAGCTACATCTCGATAAGGTGTTGTTTTGAAAAGCTCCTTGGTGGCAGCTTTTTTTCTTATATATATTCTGAAGCTTCCTCCATTGACATCATTTAGAATGCAGTCAACAATCTCTAGATTAACCTCATCTAGAAGATATTTCATTGATGACAACGAATAAAAACAAACGTGCTCGTGACATATGTTATCAAATGCAAGCTGTTGTATCATTAAAGGGGTATAGCTCAGTTGAAGAACAAAAAGCCCTTCATCATCTAGAACTTCATTAATGTCGCTAAGAAAAGATACCGGGTCATCTAAATCATAAAACATTGCAATCGTCGTGATGAATTTTGCTTTCTTGTCTGCAACTCTCCAGTAGGCTTCAGCACTAAAGTAATCCTGAACAATATGGTTAGCATATTTTCTGGATTCTTTTGCATATGTATCATCACAAGGATCAATACCTATTGATTGAAATTTGCTTGGCAAAAAAGAAAACAATGTGCCATCATTACAAGCAATATCTAGAAAAATGTCCCCTTCTCTACACGGGATGGCATCTACCACAGATTCTACCACATCTTGTAATTCTTTTTTCATGGTGGAGTTTGTACCAGATCTGTACCAGTATTTGCCATACATAAAATCTGGATCTACTGTCTTCTCCATCTGTAATAGTCCAGACTTTTTTGATAAAAGAAGTTTCATCTCTTCTTTCCCTCCCCTGGAGGGCTCATTTTCTTTAATAAAGTCTGATACATACAGACTACCCATTGAAAAAACTTCTGTCAATTCGTCATCAGCGATTCTACATTTCATTTGATATCCTTAATTATTTTCTACATTGATCATAGTTTGAGATAAACCACCCAATCGTTTCTTCAAGACCCTTACTTAGAGTGGTGAATCTAAAGAGGGGGAGTCTTTCTCTCAATACCGAGTTGTCAGAAGGTTTTCTTATTTGTCCTTCCATCTTATTATTATAAATAATTTTCCCAGTAAAACCCATTTGTTTACATATTTCTATGGCAACTTGGTTCATGTTAACTTCTTCGTCAACAGACAAAATCAAAGGCTCAATGTTATTATAATTTTCTAATGCCCAATTTGCAAGATATCCTAAATCTTTAGAATATATAAACTCACGATATGCGAGCCCAGAGCCCCAGAGATGCAAATCTGTTCCTTTTTGCTTTGCTATATAACATTTATGAATGATAGCAGGAATAACATGGCTAGATTCTAAATTATAATTGTCTCTGGGTCCATAAGCATTACAAGGAATAACTGTTACAAAGTTACAGCCATATTGTTTTTTATATGCACGACCCATTACATCAATCATTCTTTTGGCATAGGCATAGGGATAGTTAGAAATATGTGGTTCGCCATTGTTTATTTGTTCTGGAGTTAGCGGGTATGATGCGCTCGAAGGAAAGACACAAGTTGACATAAAGGAGACCACCTTTTTGACACCGCAAAGTCTTGCAGCTTCCAGCAAGTTTGTATTCATCATGATATTTTGATAGAAGAATTTGCCTGGGCTGTTAATGTTAGCTCCAATACCACCAACTTTTGCTGCACAGTGAATTATTGAATCTATGGAGTTCTCAGTTAAATAGGTGACTATATTTTCAAAATTCATCAGATCGAGTTCTTCAGATGTCGGTCGAAAATCAGCCTCAATTGTACTACCTACTAGTCCGTGCCCTCCTGTGACTAGTGTTCTTTTAAACTTCATACCTTTTCCTCAACGTACTTCTTCACCATCGCAATAATATGCTCAAGCTCTTCTTTGGTTAAACCGGGGTAACTTGGTAACAATAAACATTCCTTATTCAATATTGATGAGTTCCTCTCGTTGCCAATCTCTATCTGTTTGTGGTCCTTCAAATAGCTGTGGGCTGAAGCTGGGTAGAACATTGGTCTTGTCTCTATTCTATTATTTGTAAAGAATGTTTTGGCGTGCTTATATCCTGTACTGTTATGAATTCTTATTCCAAACATCCAGTTGGAGTGGGTACTTTTATCTGTTTGTTGTAGACCCACAGAGGACATATTACCGAGTTCTTTTCGGTATGTCTCAAAGATATCGCATTTCTTTTCTCTTATTTCTTCAGCATCCTGAAGCTGTCCATATAATATAGCAGCCTGTATATTGGTCATTCTATAATTATAACCTATCTCATCATGAATGTATCTTTCTTTAGATTGTCCTTGGCTATGTATCTTCTTTATGTATTCATATATATCAAGGTTAGAGGTCAAAACAGCCCCCCCTTCTCCAGAAGTTAAATCCTTGTTGCCAAAAAACGAGAGAGAGATACACTCAGATTCGGAACCGGCACGTTTATTGTTGTATAGTCCGAAGAAGCCTTCACAATTATCTTCCACAAATACAGATTTAGGATATAATTTTTTAAGTTCAAAAACATTTATCATATTGCCTAGATTCGGAACTATCAAAAATGCTGTATTTTCATCTGCATCGACATTAGAATAATCAGCATTCCAAGTTTTTAAATCTGAGTCTATTAGTTGTATTTTCCAATCATAGCCATCAAATAAAAATGAATTCCACGCAGCTACATAGCAGTTGTTTGGTGCTATAATTCTGTTAATATTTGGGTGCCTGAATCGTAGAGCCTTTGCTAACAAGTGAGTAGCACAAGTTCCGTTTGATACCAAGAGAGCGTGGGCACAATCGAACTGCTCACATAACAAATCTTCGGACATTTTCTTATATTTACCATGAGATGATATCCACCCAGATCGGAGAGCATCTGTGGCATACTTCATAGTCTTTTTTGTTAAATATGGTGCATAAATCGGTATCATGATGTTATAAATTAAAGGTGATGAAATTCCACGTTCCGTGGGAAAGTTCTCCGTCGTACCTCTTAAGATTTTTTAAATCAAAATATTTTCTTAAGATCTTCTCTTCTCCATAAACACGAAAATCGTCCTCAACAACAAAAATGGTGTTTTTGTCGCAATATTTCTTACATTTGTTGACGATGGCAGCATGACCAAACCTCCAAGAATCAATCAGGATTACATCAGGTGTATAGTCTATGTCCCCCTCGAAGACACCGGTTTCTAAAACTTTATTATAATTGTTTGTGTAATGCTCTTTAGTCATTACGTTGCCCTCACCAATAATATTTGGCATCACCATACTCTCAATATCTTCCTTATCGCAAAAAAACTTATTTATAATTTCAATTCTTGGGTCAAACTGTGAGTTCCAGAAAGAAATGGCGTTGCCATAACACTCTTCTATACCCTCATAAGAATGAATTCTGTAATCAAATACAGAGCTTTTTAAAATATTGTTTATATACACTGTGGTGCCGTCACCATTTCCAGTTCCAACTTCCAAAATGTTTACCCGCTTATCCATGGGCAAATTAATATTAGAAAATATTTCCTCCATCATGTATTTCATATCTTTAATCATGTAGCTTTGTGACCTTTTTGTTCATGAAAATCAGATCCTGTTTCGATATTAATCTTTTTCTTTAATCTAAATCTTTCATCGTTTAGTGTATAAATCAGTCTGGAGAGTTCAATGAACCTGTCTCCAAAATCTGCCTGTTCTTCCTTGAGTCTAATTTCATCTTCAATGTCCCACAATTGAAAGTTAATATCTCGCAATTTTTTATAAGCTTCGGCATCGAGAGAAAAGTCAATCATACTAACAACTTGTTTAAGATATTGATGCTCTTTATTGACATATTGTAGTTTTAGATTATCAGTTATCTTTTGACTCTTCACTTCAAGTATTGATAATTTATCAAATATTTCACCGTTTGACACTTCAATTTTCAACTTAGACTCCTTATCAAGCCAGCGTGGTGCTCGACACGCAAGAACTTGTCTATATTATCACAATTATATGGAAAATTTAAGATTTGTTCATATTTTTCTTTATTTAATTCAAGCCAACTATCTAAAAATACTCCTGGGACATTATGGTAATCGAATAAATCATTTATTACATTTTTGAGATTAATTGGGATAGAATTAACTAATAGTGTTTCATAGTTCCTGTGTAAGTCTGGACCCGAACCCTCTAAACAGATGACAAATTTATAGTCATTCAGTAGCGAGAGGTAATCAGTAAAAGATAGTTTTTCTTTTTGTATCTCAACAAAAGGCAACTGGCTCAAAAGACTTATCAGGTTTGACCTTTCTGGGTTAGTGCTGAGTGTATGATAAGGCAAAAGCACTTTGCTTTTCTTGAGAGAGAACTTCTTTTTCATATGATAATGAAAATTTATTACATTTTGGTTTCCACCATCTCTTTCTTTTTCCTCGAAACCTATTGGTAGAGGTACTATCTTATCATCTTCAATAGCTGGTGGGTGTACACAAAAAAGTTTATTTAAGTTCTTGTTTGCTAATATTTCACTTACCGCCCCCGCGTCGTCTCTTCCAAGTTGGTAAGACGAAATCCCGGTTATCAGGCTAAACTTCTTATTTAAGTAAGGAAGGACGTTTTTATTAAAATAACCATTAACAATAAAGTCTGTTTTTACAAAAATGACATCTCCTTCGCCGACGCTCTTGGGATCAAAATGATCACAAGAGTGGAGGCGACTAATACCATGTTTTGTATAAAAACTCTCTGGTAGATCTACTACATGGTCTGCAACCATAGGAAACCAATTATAACATATAAACATATCTTTCATGAGGTGACATGTTTCCATGGTTGTTTGGTGCTGTTGCCGAGATATCCAGATGCGCCGGCTCTAAAATTGTGGAAGTATAATTCCCCTTTTATATCAAGAGTTTCAGCAAAAGATCTAAAACAACTCTCCATACAATGGATTTGTTTTGCTTCTTCGAACAATTTTCCATAATAAAAAATGTTTTCATCCATGTCATTTCTTATAATAACGATATCTTCACCAGCAAGTTCTTTTATTCTATCATCATCGATAGAAAAACCGCGCGAAGGATCATCGTGAACGAAGACATATGGCTTGCCAAGGGGATTTAGTTTTTCACAGACACGTTGTTCTTGGATCGGGTCTCGCTCATAATAATAGTAATCAAATCTAATATTGTAAGGCATATTAATCTGCTCATAGAATAATTCAGCACAACCTTTTCCAAGTTGCTCCTCTTTATTCCAGGGATAGTTTTCATGCCCGACCTTCAAAATCTGGATGTTTTTTGTTTTTGCAAAGCTTATTATATCTTCATACTCTCTGTCGTTCGAGACCTTTATCAATTGAATATTATCCTCGTCTCGATACATGTAATCGATGAGACCAAAATACTTTTCCTTAGTGAAAACATATATCTTTTTATAATTATTATGCTTTAGAATCCACCTAACCATACCATTACAATCAAGATGATCGCCTAGCCCCAAATGGTGGTGAATATATAATTCCCTGTTTAAGCAATCTCTTAATATTTTTGTATGCTCAGGGGTGTTTTTATCCTCATGATCGAAAACTTCCCCAACAAATTCATATCCTTCTCTTTCTGATGGAAAGCCCTGTCCTCCAAAGAACTCATCATGGCAAACATAATCATTGGATACTATAGGCCAAACCTTGAGTCTTAAAAAGTCTTGATCATTTTGATAATAACTTTTTTCTTGTAAACTATCTATAAAGCTTGTCATCATTGTAGATATATCTTTTATAACATTTTTCTTAATACCCCACATTCCAGCCATTATTTGATAGCCATGATGTGGGTGGTCTCTCATTATATGAAAACTTTTATCGCTAGCAATCCAAGCATTTACAGCCTCTACTTCTCTATTAGTTAATCTACTATCAGTATCTCTAGATATCATTATTTCTACATCATCTTCACTAGCAGGAGTAAATCTCCAAAATGTACTAGTCCAGTTTCCTGGCTCTGACATCTGTACCACCTGAACATTGTCGAATTGTTCTAAATTCAAAATTATTGGTAACGGCACGTCATTGGCAACATAAAATCTACAAATCCAGTCGGGATAAACCTCTCTTGCAAGTTCTGCGTTTTTTATGGCACCGACAGTGTATTTTGGATTATACCCCCACAGGCTAAATGAGATTATTTTCATCCTCTTTCTTCTTTTAGAATTGTCATGTATTTCATAAACACGTCTCTTTCTTCCTCTTGCTTCCAAGAATTGTTTTCTGTGTTTGTTGAGATACCTTTAGGGTTGAAATAGTAAATGCCGAGTATATCATCAAGCTTTTTAAAATTGGATCCGCCAAAGGAACAGCGCAACCAAAACTCCCAATCTCCAGCAGAGCGATACTTGTCATCAAACATTCCAAATTTATCGTGCAAGTTTTTTCTCCACATGGGGTTGTTATGTGGTAAGTTTCCACGCAACATGGCTTCTTTGGAGAATTGCTCAAAATTATATCTCTGAGTGTCGGGTTTTAGTTGCTCCCACATAGTGTTTGGTTCTTTTGTTACAAACGAATCATTATAGACCAAGTCTATATCTTCATTCTGTACAAGTGCTGATGCTTGTGATTCAAGAGCCCACAGGGGGCGCCTATCATCACAATTTATATTAGTCAAGAATTCGCCAGTTGACATCTCGATTGCCATGTTCCAAGTGCCGTATACACCGGGATCCTCCTCTAATCTCTTATAGACTATATTATCAGGATATCTTTTTTGATATTTTAGTATAACCTCTTCTTCATAATTGTCGCCGGGCTTATTGGCATTGAGAATTATCCATTCACACCTTTGTTCAAACAATGTTTGGCTAGTAGTGTCTTCCATTAATTGATCTATGTGCTCTTCAGCCTTAAATACTGAAGTGATTAATGAGATTTTCGGGATCTGCTCAAGAGCAACAGCCTCTTCTTCCTCTACAATCGCACCAACAAACTGCTTATACATCTTCTCTTGAGAGAAGCGCTCGTGAAGATTCTTGGCTCTATTCTCGTTCGTGATGGCTTCTATTCCAGAAAGTTCTTCATCAACCAAGTTCTCATAGCAAGCACGCATCTGTTCTTTCGCAGATGACTCGCGAGCATACGCCCACATTGAGTCTGGGGTGATAACCCCATCCCAAACAACCTCTTTCTGGACTTGCTGTAGGTCGAAGGCGACGTTATAAAACTGTTCCTGACCTTCGGTATCTACAAGAAAATCAAGCTGCCCAGACCAGCCTACAGTGACCACAGGGAGTCCTGAATAAGCAGCCTCAAAGAGTGGAAGACCAAAGCCTTCGCCGTGGGGGAGAGAGACAAATGCATTAATTTCGTCATTGTTATAGAGCGCGTGCATTTCTGCGTCTGTCATGTCGCCATGTAGGAGGTATACTTTGCATTGCCTCTCTCCCTGTTGACGCAGGAAACTGGTGAGGTCGTGTTGGATCCTCTTTCTGTCCATAAGGCAGTTCTTTGCGATGTTAGTCTTTACAACAAGTCCGACATCGTCGTTTCTGAACTCTTCAATAAACCATTTAATGGTGTTTTGGAGATTCTTTCTCGGACCCATCTGGGCAACCGTAAGAAAGTTGAACCCAGAGGCAAGCCCAAGTTCTAGCTCTGGGAGGGTCTCATAGCTCTTCACAGGGTAGTTTACAAACTCTACTGGTGTCTGGGTCTTTAGAGTAACCTGTTCGCCGGTTTCTTTATTTGTGGCTTGATACTCTGTGGCGTCAAACACTTGTTTGGAGTGAGAAGACACGACGATGATTTTATCCATCTCATTGGCTTTCTGAATCCACTGATGTGCGATCTTAGTAGTCTCAATACCAGCGGTGTAGCCCACATTTATGGGCGCCAGACGCTCAAACTCGTTGGGGATCGTGACCTG
>Ga0315338_1002668_pt1 | contig 17017 bp, 12 predicted proteins | sample ASW8metaG_FD_204518 | JGI IMG/M metagenome (GOLD analysis project Ga0315338, IMG submission 204518) | Ammonia-oxidizing marine archaeal communities from Monterey Bay, California, United States - ASW #8 | ecosystem: Environmental > Aquatic > Marine > Coastal | place: USA: California | collected... | reverse complement strand
CGGCGCGATCGCGAGCGCGAGCACTCCGACGACGCGAAGCAGCCGCGGATCGAGCCGACGCTCCATCAGCAAACGCCACCCCGCAACGCCGGCCGCCGCACAGAGCACGACCGGACCGAACATCGCCTTCGAGCCCGCCCCCGCGAACGCGAACAGGCCGATCGCCCAGGCGTTCTGCCAATTTCCCCCGAGATCGTGTTCCGGTCCAGCTTCGGATTCGGGCTCGCCTTCGCCCCTCTCTTCTCCGCCGCGATAGTACTCGCGCAACAGGATGAGCAGCGGAACGAGGAAGACCTGTCCTGCCAAGGTCGTGGTGCTCAGGTAGATGCCGAAGAACGCCAGCCCCGCGTCGAAGTCGAGCCCGGGGGCGACGAGCCGGCCGAGTTCGACGGGGAAGATCGCGAATGCCGCCCCGATCGCGCCCGCGACGATGCCACCCGAGCGAAGGCTCCGGCCGACGTTGAAGAGGTTCAGGATGAAGAGGAAGACGCAGGCCATGCCCGAGTACCGCAGCATGATCGGCGCGAGGCCTTCACCGGTCGCGAGGCTGGCCGCGGCCGACGCGGCATAGCCGAAGACGTGATAGTTGAACGGATCGCCCGCCAGCCTGGGATCCTGCATCGGCGCATGATCGCGGAACTCGTGCGCGTTGCCGACATGAAACCAGGGATCCGAGACGAAGGGCGGCGCCGTGCTGATCTCGGGCACGCTGATCGCGAAGAAGGCGCCGGCGCCGAGCGTGAAGAGGAGCGACAGCGAAACGAGGCCCCGCCATGGGTCGGGCAGTTCGTCGATGCGACCCCGACATGGCCGCCCTCTTATATGAGAGACGAACGCGAACGCATAGACGATCACGATCCAGAGCAGACCGAGTCGGCCATCGCCGAGCTGGCGCGCGAGGAGGAGTGCGATGAGCTCCATCGCATGTCCCAGCGCCCAGCCAACACCGAGCCACCCGAGCCAATCCGCACGCCAGGCGAGCGTTCGCGTCGCCAATAGCGTTCCGGGGACGATGACCCCGAACGTCGTGTAGAGCCAGAACGTTGCCCAGGTCCAGACGGATCCGCCGGAGAGGACCGGATGCAGGATGAACTGGAGGAGCGCCAGGAAGCCGACGACTCCCAGCGCGCCAGGCACGCTCGACATCAATCGGCCCGACACGGACTCCTCACGCCGCGTCGCCGGACTGCTCGGCCGCATCCTCGGGCTGATCGAGATACTCGCTCAGGCCGTAGCCGACCCGTTTCCCGTCGATCGTGTACTCGGTCATGCCTTCGCCGATCGCCGTGTTCTTGCCCGATCGACGATTGCGAAGGGGAATGAATCCCTTGACCACGCCCTCGATCTCGTGCGTCGCGCCGTCCGAGAGGGTCACCTTCGCACGCAGTCCCTTGTGGAAACGCGTCCCCGGTTCGTAATCCGTCTCGAGTTCGAGGTCCTTGATCCGGAAGAGCTCGTCGCCCTTGTGCATGACGCCTCCGACGCGGTCTCCCACGCGGGAGATGACCATGCCGAGATCATCGCCGAAGTTGCCCGTGATCCATCGATACGAGGGCGTCGACTGCCAATAGCGCGGACCCCAGGAATGATCTCGCAGACCGTGTCCCGAGAGTGTGATCTCCGGCTCGCCCTCGATCTGCAGCTTGCCCTCGATCCGCATGTGCTGCTCGCTATGCGCGCGCGCAAAATCGTTCCCGTCGCCTTCCTTGCCGACATGCCCGTAGAGGGGACCCACGCCGGTGTGCTCGAGATCGATGAGCAGCTTCTTGAAGGGGTTCTCCCGGAACGCGCGACTCGGATCCGCCATCGCTCGCGGATCCTTCAGGTACACCGCCGAACCCTCGTAGCGTGTGCGCAGCTTCTCGCCCGGCACGAGGACCTCGATCTTCAGTCCGCCGGCGTCCCAACCGTCGTTGTTCTCGATGTCGGGCTTCTTGTAGTTGAAGAGCGCGGAGCCGTCGGCGTTGTAGACGATGACCGTCATCTCCGCGTAGCCCTCGTTGGCGCGATTGCCGATGCGAAGGAATCCACCGCGCGCCTGTTCGCGATCGAAGAAGTTGAAGTAGACGGATTCGTTGAAGTTCGGTTCCGGGCCGAGTTCGTGGGTGTAGTCGTCCTCGGGCTTGATGTTTCCGATGATGCTGGGCATGGGATTCCTCGGGTAGAAGGGTCGGGTGGACGCGGGGTCCAGGTTCGCTCCAGGGGCTCGGATCCATTCTCGCATGGCCGAGATGTCGCGGCTACACACGTCTCGGCCTCTCGACCCATTCTCGTTCGCGAACTACCTGCCGGTGTAGACCGGCTTCCTCTTCTCGATGAACGCCTTCATGCCCTCTCGGGCGTCTTCGGTCCTGGAGCAGAGGATCTGGTTGCGATTCTCGATGGCCATCGCCGCCTCGAGGCTCGTCGCGTCGATGGCCATGTTGAGCCCCTCCTTCGTCAGTCGGAGTCCCATCGGCGACGTCGTCAACATCTCTTCTATATAGGGAGCGGCGGCCTCGGCGAGCCGATCGTCGGGGACGACCTCCGAGACGAGACCTGTCGCGAGTGCGCGCTGCGCCTCGATGAAGCGGCCGGTCAGCATCATCTCCGAGGCCAGGGACGTGCCCACGAGGCGCGGAAGGAGATAGGACGTGCCCATGTCGCAGGCCGACAGTCCGATCCGGATGAAGGCCGCGTTCATGCGCAGGCTCTCCCCGGCGATCCGGATGTCCGAGGCGAGCGCGAAGGCGAATCCCCCGCCGCAGGCGGCGCCATGCACCAGGCTGATGATGGGCTGCGGACAGCGGCGCATCATGAGATAGACCTCGGCGAGATAGCCCTGGAACCCGAAGCCTCGACCGACCGGGCGATGACCCGAGCTGTCGACCATGTCACCGGCCTGCTTGATGTCGAGGCCTGCGCAGAACGCCCGGCCCTCTCCCCGCATCACGACGACGCGCGTGTCGGTGTTCTCGAGAAGGCTGGCGAAATAGTCGCGGAGGTCGCTGACCATCTGTGTATTGATCGCGTTCAGCGCCTCCGGGCGGTCGAGGGTCAGCCAATCGACGGCATCCCTTCGATCGATCGTGATGGTTTCGTACTCGGGTGCGTCCAATGCTTCTTCTCCTCGTCTGGTCGTTCCGGTCGTCTCGGTCGCGTCGCCGCGTCCCGGTTCAGCCTCGCTTCTCGATCACTTCGAGAATGCCATCGATCTCGGCCGATTCTGCCGTCGCGGAACTCAGCCAACATTCTTCGACGCCGAGCTCCTCGAAGGCGTCGAGCGAAGCGCGCACGGCATCGGGATTCGAGCGGTCGACGCGACGCGACATGGCGCGCGCGAGGGACTCGTCGATGATGCGGATGTACTTGTAGACGTACGCCTCGAGCTTCTCGGACGCATTCGGGGCGAGCGAATACCAGAAGCCCGCGATTCGCTGCGGCGGCTCGGTGCGGCCGGCGTCTTGCCATGCCGCCGTGATCCGGTCCTGCTGCGCAGCCATCTCCTTCGGCACGCCGTTGCCCGACCACGAATAGATTCCATCCGCCCATCGCGCCGCGCGCGCGACCGCCTTCGGACCCGTCACGCCCGCCAGGATCGGTGGACCGCCCGGCTGTACCGGCTTTGGCCCGATCGGCTCACCGCCCTCGAAGGGAACCTCTCCCGCCCAGATGCGGCGGATCTGCGCGACCTGCTCGTCCATCTTCGCATGCCGATTGACGGGTTCTTTCTCCATGCATTGGTAGTCGTAGACGCGCCCGCCGACACCGACCGTGATCGTCGTGCGACCGCCCGAGATGAGGTCGAGGGTTGCCGCATGCTTCGCGACCTGGATCGCCGGATGCATAGGCAGCACGTAGAGCGTCGGCACGATGCGAACGCGCTCGGTCACCGCCGCGGCGGCGGCGAGGGTCGCCATCATCTCGACACTCGGGCCGACGATCCGCTCGCCGCACGAGAGGGATGAAAACGGTCCTTCGTCGACGCGCCTAATCCACTCGAGCAGCGCTTCTCTGGAAAGATCTTCCTGCGTATAGGGAAGACAAAGGCCGATCTTCATCGACGAGCCTCCTGGGCGGGGCGCGACTCCGAACGACGGCCGACCCCCATCCGGTTCGGGGTCATTGCAGACGGAAGAGATAGACCTCGGTGATGTCCTCGTTCCGGGGACGAGATCCGTATTTCACCTGATAGGCGTCAGCGAAGACATCGAACTCCGCCTGATCCTCGACGCGCGTCGCCGCCAGCGCGTAGATCGTCTCGTCGAAGCGGACTCGTACGGACGAGTCCGTCTCGATGTTCTCGACCCAGGCCGAGCGATTCGCGCCGGCATGCACGTAGAGTCGGTCTTCGATCCCGACGATCCAGATGTTGACGGAGTAGGGATCCGCGGGCCGACTCTCGAGTTGCACCGTCGACACCTCGTCGGTCCAGGCCCAGTCATCGGGCGCCGCCGCCGTGGTCCCATCGAGCTGCCCTCCAGGCAAGAGCAGCGTGGGACCGCAGCCCATGCAGAATGCAAGGAACAGGAGAGGAAGAAAGGGACGAGTCATGCGGGGGTCCTCCGGGCCGGGCGCGGTCGGTTCGGCATGGGACAGACGATAACCGCTCGAAGGGCGGCTGCCGCCATCTGCCCGGCGACGCCCCATGGCAAAATCGACGACGCGACGGCGCGATCGCGCTATGGCGCGGAAATTCATCCGGCTGCCGGACCCGCGGCCGATGCATGGGGCGCTGGCCTAGACTCGTGCTTGCGCTGCAGAACGTTCGCCCTGGATAGTTTCGACGAACTGAACCAGACGAGAGCCAAGACCATGAACGAGTCGATGCCAGATCCGATGCCGCTCTCCGATCTCGTCGTCCTCGACCTCACGATCGCGCGCGCGGGTCCGACGGCGGTCCGACAGCTCGCCGACTGGGGCGCCGACGTCGTCCGGATCGAAGAGCGCGACCCCGACCCGACCGGCATCACCCACCATTCGCCCGATTATCTCAACCTGCATCGCAACAAGCGCAGTCTCTCGATCGACCTCAAGCGCAAAGAGGGTCGAGACCTGCTCCATCGCCTCGTCGCCCAGGCCGACGTTCTCGTCGAGAACATGCGACCGCCCGTCAAACATCGACTCGGCTTCGACTGGCCAACCGTCTCGTCGATCAATCCCCGACTCGTGATGGCGTCGATCTCGGGATTCGGTCAGGACGGACCCTACGCCGAGCGCGGCGGCGTCGATCAGATCGCACAGGGCGTGGGCGGCATGATGAGCGTCACGGGCCTGCCCGGACAAGGTCCTGTTCGTGCCGGCGTCGCGATCTCCGACGTAACCGCGGGACTGCAGCTGGCGGTCGGCATCCTGGTCGCGCTGCACGAGCGGGAGCGAACGGGGCGAGGACGTTATGTGCATACCTCGCTCCTCGAGTCGATGATCGGGATGCTCGATTTCCAGGCGGCTCGCTACACGGTCGCGAGAGAGACGCCGCCCCAGGCCGGCAACCATCATCCGACGCTGGGACCGATGGGCCTCTACGAAACGAGTGATGGCCATCTGAATCTCGCGGCGCCCTGGGGACGACTCTGGAAGAAGCTATGCGAGGTGATCGGAAGAACCGACCTCGTGGACGATCCCCGCTTCACGAACGCGACGGATCGCGCCAAGAATCGAGAAACCCTGGAAGTCGAGATCAATCAGGCGCTCAGGTCACGAACGACGCAGGAATGGGTCGAGCGACTGAACGAGGTCGCGATACCCGCCGGCGCGGTCAACGACGTGGCCCAGACCTTCGCGGATCCCCAGGTGAAACATCTCGGCGTCGCCGCGCCCGTGACGCATCCGAAGCTCGGGGAGATCGAGATCCTGCGGAACGCGACGCATCTCGAGGGCGTCTCGGATGACATCCGAAGCCCGGCGCCCGATGCCGGGGAGCACACGGACGAAATCCTGCGCCAGTTCGGACTCGCTGATGTCGAGATCGATGCGCTTCGCGCGGGCGAGATCGTCTGAACGTCGTCGCTCGACCCGCGAACGGCTCGCCTACTTCGTCGGGAAGTTGAAGAAGGGGAAGACCGGCAAGAAGCCGTTCTCCGCGATGTTGATGAAGCCGAGCTGGAAGCCCTTCAGCTCGGTCGCGATATTCACGAAGCCGAACTGCGCGGTCGTCTTCTTCGCCAGGTTGAGGCCCCCGATGTCGACCAGGGTCGTGCCGTCGGCGATATTCACGAACCCCAGGTCGACGGCCCCTTCCGCGTTGTTGACCTTGTTCACGAAAGCCGCGTTGAAGCCCGTGTCGTTCCCGTCGTGCAGATTCACGAGGCTGAACGCCGCGCCGCCATCCATGTCTCCGGTCAGTCTATGCAGCCCGAAGATGAGGGCCATGCCGGAGAGTTCGTCGCTCTCGTTCATGGAGAAGATCCCCATGTCGAACCCGCTCATCCGATCGTTCTCTCCATAGAGGAGAGCAAAGCGGAAGCCGTTCACGTTCGGCTCGTCGGGTCCGCGGAAACCGCCGGCGGCGAACTGGGCCGTCGCGTCCGCACTCGCTGTTCCGAAACTGGCGACGAGTCCGAGCAAGGCGAGGAAGCTGATGAGCATGGAACGCATGAATCTCTCCTATCGAGGGCGACAAGGGCCGGGACTCGTCCCGGCTTCGGGCTGAAAAGGGTATAGCGCGTCGATGTCGACGGTTCGAAGCTTCGACGTCATTTTCCGGGCGAACGCTTTCGCTCGCCATAGTCACCGAACGGCGAATCCCGTTCCGAAATCACCTCGCGAAAGCCCTTCTCCCCGAAACTCTCGACCCATTGATACGCCTCTTCGGTATGCCGCGTGATTCCGTCGAAGAGCGTTCCGAAGAGCTGCGTGGTTCGCAGGCCCATGTTCTCGAAGGATTGATTGATGAGGAGCTTGTTCAGCGCGAGTTGGTTGGCAGGAATGTTCTCGAGGCGCCGCGCATGCGCTTCGATGCGATCCTCGATCTCGTCGGGCGGGCAGACGTGGGATACGAGGCCGATTCGATGTGCGGTCGCGGCGTCGATCGCGTCGCCGCTCAGCAGGAACTGCTTCGCATGCTCGAGGCCCAGGCGATAGACCCACATCATCGTCGTCGGCGTACCGAAGATGCGCGAGGGCGCGTATCCGATGTATGCGTCGTCAGCCATATATAGAAGGTCGCAGCAGAGGATCAGGTCGGTCGCGCCCCCGATCGCCCAGCCATGGATCTGGCCGAGGACCGGCTTCGGACATTCCCAGATCTTCATGAAGCGGCGAACATTGTTGCCCATGAACTGGAGATCGCGAACGGGATCCCAGGCGCCTTCGCGCGGCTTCGGGCCGGGGGCATCGAAGGGCGTCCCCCAGCCTTTCCCCATGTCGTCACCGCCGCCCGGATTCAGGTCGTAGCCGCCCGTGAGCGCGCGGCCCGCCCCGCGCAGGACGATCGATCGCACCGCCCGCGACGCCGTCGCGCGGTCGATCGAATCCGCCACCCCCTGCACGACGTCCTCGGTCAGCGTGTTCATCTTGTCGGGTCGATTCAGGGTGACGATCGCCACGCTTCCCCGCTCTTCGTAGAGCACCACCGGTTCACTCATCCTCGTCCCTCCTCGTCGTGATTGGGCAGGAGCGCATGATATCCAACCCCGCACGGTCGACAGTCCGCGTCGACAGCCCGAACCGAAGGCCGCAAACTGGGTCCGGTTCTCGCCGCTGCGCGCGATGACCGAGTCGGGCCGCGAGGCGGGGAGCCGGATGTCGAAGAGAGATCGAGGCGGAGTCACCTACCGCCAGAAGGACGCGAGCTATTTCGAGGGCCGCAGCCTGCGCCGATTTGCGGGCGTCTGGTCCTTGTGGGCACTGGGCGTCGGCGCGGTCATCTCTGGAGATTTCTTCGGCTGGAACTACGGCCTGCTCTCGGGCGGATTCGGCGGCCTCCTCGTAGCGACCGGGATCGTCGCGGTCATGTATGTCGGCCTCTGCTTCTCGATCGCGGAACTCAGCCCCGCGCTTCCGCATACCGGCGGCGCGTACTCCTTCGGGCGAACTGCCTTCGGTCCGTGGGGCGGCTTCCTGACCGGCCTGGCCGAGAGCATCGAGTACGTCCTCACCCCCGCCGTGATCGTCGTCGGCATCGGCGGCTACGTGGGCACGATCGCGGAGAGCACGCTCGGACTCGCGCTGCCCGCTCCCCTCTGGTGGGCTCTCTTCTATGCCCTCTTCGTCGGCATCAACATCGCGGGGGTCGAACTCACGTTTCGCGTCACCCTCGCGATCACGATCGTGGCGCTGCTCGTGCTCGTCGTGTTCTGGATCGGCGCCCTGCCCCTCTTCCGCTGGGAGCATGCGCTCTCGGTCGTCCCCGATCCCGGTCGATCCGCCTGGTTTCCGAAGGGACCGGCGGGCATCAGCGCGTCGCTGCCTTTCGCGATTTGGTTCTACCTCGCGATCGAACAGCTGCCGCTCGCCGCCGAGGAGAGCCACGACCCCCAGCGCGACATGCCGCGCGGCCTTCTCTGGGGCCTCGCGACCTTGATCGTCGCTTCGCTCCTGACGCTCTTCCTGAACGCCGGTATCGCGCCGGGCGCCGCCGTCGTCGGCGCCTCCGAAGAACCCCTCTTCCTCGCCTTCCGCACGATCTTCGGTCCGGGCGCGGGCGCGACGATCCTCTCCCTGGCCGCCGTCGCCGGGCTCGTCGCGAGCTTCCACGCCATCATCTATGCGTACGGCAGGAACATCTACTCGCTCTCACGAGCCGGCTATTTCCCGACGTGGATGTCGCGCACGCATGCGACGCGGGACACCCCGCATGTGGCGCTCATGGTCGGCGCGGTTTCGGGTTTCTCGATCGCGCTCGCCATCGAGTACGGGAGCGCGCTCTTCGGCGACGTCCCGGTTGCGGGCGTACTGCTCAACATGGCCGTCTTCGGTGCGGTCATCGCCTACATCATGCAGATGGCCGCCTACGTGCGCATCAAATCGATGACGTCCCTCGACCGACCCTACGTGAGTCCGCTCGGACGAACGGGCGCGATCGTCGCTGCGATCATCGCGATCGCCACGCTCGTCTTCCTGTTCGTGAATCCGGACTATCGCCCTGGCATCTACGGCGTCGCGATCTGGTTCGCGATGTCACTCGGCTACTTCGGGGTCTACGCGCGTCATCGAATGATCCTCTCACCCGAGGAGGAGTTTGCGCGCGCCCGCGACGAAGACCGGGTTGAATCCAGGACCGAATCCAGCACCGAGGAGTAGCCCGCCGATCCGCCCGCGCATCCGATCCGAGCGTTAGTTCCCCTTGAAGTCGGGCTTTCGCTTCTGCATGAAGGCACCCATCGCCTCCTTCAGGTCGTTCGAGTTGAGCGTCGTGATCATCGTCCAGATGCCGTTCAGCAGCAGACTCTGCTCCGTCGTGAGATCCTCGCTCTGTGCCAGCACGAACTTCGTCCCGCGCACCGCGAGCGGCGCATTCGCCGCGATCTCCTCGGCCATCGCGAACGCGGCGGCATACGTCGCGCCGAAGTCGTCGTAGACGTCGTTCACCAAGCCGATCTTCTCCGCGCGTGCGGCGTCGATGTCCTTACCCGTATAGGCGAGCTCCGCGACGTGTCCCGCAGAGACGACCTTCGGGAGTCGCTGGAGCGTGCCGACGTCCGCCACGATGCCGATCTTCGTCTCGCGAACCGAGAAGGTCGCGTCCGCCGCCGCGAGTCGGATGTCGCAGGCGGTCGCGATGTCGACGCCGCCGCCGAGACAATGACCATGGATCGCACAGACGACGGGCACCGGTACTTCGGCGATCGCCGTGATGCAGCGTTGGAATTCGCGCGTCACGTCGAGCTGTCGCAGGTTCGCCTCGGCACCCGAGAGCGGGCCCGCGAGGCTATCGCCGCCTCCCCCCTGCAGCGTCATCAGGTCGAGACCGACGCAGAAACTCTTGCCCTTGCCCGCGAGCACGATGGCTCGCGTCTCTCCGTCCTCGGTGAGCGCCGCGAGCGCGGCGGGAAGCCCCTTCCACAGATCCGGACTCATCGCGTTCCGCTTCTCCGGGCGATCGAGCCATAAAGTCCCAACCGCGCCCTTTCGTTCGATCGACAAGACGTCCGACTTGAATTGCATGTGCTGTTCCTCCTGCGATGATTCAGCGACTATGACATAGTCGATGTCGATACAGAACGCGCCGCCCGGCGCCAGCTGCGGCGCCTCCCCACACCCACCACGGAGGACGATTTCGATGAACACGAAGCTCGCACGAGACCTGGGTCTCGAGTTTCCGATCTTTGCCTTCACGCATTGTCGCGACGTGGCGGCGGCCGTCTCGAACGCCGGGGGAATGGGCATCTTCGGCGTGGCGGCGCATTCCGCCTCGGGTCTGCGCGCCGAGCTCGATTGGATCGAGAAGGAGATCGGCGACAAGCCCTATGGCGTCGACTTGCTGCTTCCGACGACCTTCGTCGGAAGCGACAAGGCGAAGGGCATGAGCGGCGAAGATCTCGACGCGAAGATCCCCGACTCGCATCGCCGCTTCCTCGACGAACTGCTCGAACAACATGAAGTCCCTCCGCTTCCCGAGGACGCCGTCGTTGGCAGTGAGTTCGCTGTCGGCTACGAACGCCAGAAGGACGTGATCGAGATCCTCTTCGAATACAACATCAGCCTGATCGCCAGCGCCCTTGGCCCGCCGCCGCCCTGGATGATCGAGATGGGCCGCGAGAAGGGCATCAAGGTCGCCGCCCTCGCCGGAACCGTCGAGCACGCCAAGCGACATGTCGAAGCGGGCGTCGACATCGTCGTCGCACAGGGATACGAGGCGGGCGGACATACGGGTCAGGTCGCGACGATGGTGCTCGTCCCCGAAGTCGTCGACGCGGTGGGCGACATCCCGGTCCTTGCGGCGGGCGGAATCGGAAGTGGGCGCCAGATCACGGCGGCCCTCGCTCTCGGCGCACAGGGCGTCTGGATCGGATCACTCTGGCTGACGACGGAGGAAGCCGAGACGCATCCTGTCGTGAAGGAAAAATTCCTGAAGGCCAGCTCGAGCGACACCGTCCGCAGCCGTTCGATGACCGGCAAACCCGCGCGACAGTTGCGCAGCGCATGGACCGACGCCTGGGAGGATCCGTCGAACCCGGACCCCCTGCCGATGCCCCTTCAGCCCCGGCTCGTTCGCGAAGCACAGGCGCGCATCTCGCGCACCGCGCACAAATCGCCCGGCGCAGCACAGCTGAGCAACTACTTCGTCGGACAGGTCGTCGGCTCGATGAACCATACGAAATCGGTGCGCACCGTCATGGAAGAACTCGCAATCGAGTACGCCGACACGATGGAGCGACTCGACGAATGGGCGGACAGCGACTAGCTCGCCCATCGAAGACAAATCGATGACGAACCGAGCCTGATTCGAGTCTCCTGCCTCGACGAGCGACGGATGCCGACGCGAGGCGAATCAGGCAGACTCTACGCGTGAGCTGGATCTCCTCCCATAGAACGTCTGCGCTGGTCCTCGGGGTCGCTGGCCTCCTGTTCCTCTTCGCGATGTGGGGCTTCTACACATCCGACGGCGCCGTCGCCGCACGCGAACGCGATGCGCGTCTCGAGGATGCGATGAAGGGCGGCACGGCGCGGGAGGACTCGCCGATCGAGGTCGAGGTCGTCCTCGCAAACGAGGACGCGTCGATCGAGATCGTCGAACTCGCGGGCGTGCTCGAACCGCTGCGATCGACCTGGGTGGCCGCCGAGATCGCGGGGAGCGTCGTCGACGTTCCCGTCGAGGAGTACGCGCGCGTCGAGAAGGGCACGCTCCTGTTGCAGCTCGACCCCGCCCTCCCCGAGGCGGAGGCGATTCGCGCGCGGGCCCTTCACTCGCTCGCCGTCGACGAGCTCGAAAGACAAAAGCGCCTCGGCAGCCGATCGGTCGCGAGCAAGGCGGAACTCGACCGGGCGATCGCCGAAGAGCGGCGCGCCTACGCATCGCTCCTGGAAGCGCGGACCCGGCTCTCGCACACACGCATCACCGCGCCTTTCGACGGACTCGTCAACTCGCTCGAGCTGGACCCCGGCGCCTACGTCCAACCGGGTACACAGATCGCGCAGGTCCTGGACATCTCGAAGATCGAGCTGACCGTACTCGTCGGAGATCGCCAGATCAGCGCGCTCGCACCCGGCGCTGCCGCGCGTGTACGCGTCGATCCGCTCGGGAACGAGACCGTCGAGGGGCGGATCGTGCGCGTTGGCGGCGCACCCCAGGAAACGAGCCAGCGCTATCCGGTCGTCGTCGGACTCGACAACCCCGAAGGCCGATTGCTTCCCGGCATGCTCGCCCACGTCCAGTTCGAGATCGGGAGCCGACGCGCGATCCGCATCCCGGCGCGTGCCGTCGTCCGCGAGTTCGAGCTCGACTACGTCTTTACGATCGAGACGGACGACCGCGTCCGCCGCGCCCGCGTGACGACCCGCCCAGTCGCCTTCCGACCCGATCGAGTCGAGATCACCGATGGCATCGAAGTCGGCGCGCGCATCGTCGTCAGCAATGTCGGCCAGCTCTCGAACGCCACGCGCGTCGTCGTTCGATGACCCTCCCGGAGTTCAGCGTCCGCCAGACCGTGCTGGTGAACGTGCTCTTCGTCGTCTGCCTCGTCGGCGGCTGGAACGCGCTCCAGCTGACCGAAGTCGAGTACTTCCACGACGTCACGATGAACCAGGTCGTGGTGGGGACGCGCTGGACCGGCGCCTCCGCCGACGAGATCGAACGGCTCGTCACGGCCAAGATCGAAGAGGAGCTGCTGAGCGTTACCGACATCGACGAGATGCGCTCCTCGTCCCAGGCCAACACCTCCGTCATCTCGATCGACATCGACGAGAACCTTGGCGAGACCGCCTACGAATCAGCCGTCAACGACATCCGTGGCGCGCTGGACCAGGTCGAGGATCTCCCCCTGGACGCCGACGAACCGCTCCTGCGCGAACTGACGACGGGGGAGTTCAGCCCAGTCGTCTTCATCGCGGTGACCGACGTCGGCGGCGTCGGCGAACTGGCGATTCGCGACGTCGCCCGGGAGCTCGAGTCCCGAATCCGCGAACTGGGCGGCATCTCGAGGGTCGAGATCCGAGGGCTGCAGGATCGAGAGGTTCATGTCGTCGTCGACCGCGCCCGCGCTCGACTCTACGACCTGACCGTCGGCGACATCGCCGAGCGCGTGCGGCGCCAGAACCAGAATCTTCCAGCCGGCACCTTCCAGGATGCCACCGGCGAGGCGACGCTTCGGGCGACGGGCGACTACACATCGATCGAGGAGATCCTCGACACAGTCGTGTCGGACGATGGCCGGGGCGCGCGGATCCGACTTCGCGACATCGCACAGGTCGAGCGAGCGCTCGAGAAGCCGGTCTACGTCTCACGCTACAACGGCCAGCCCGCGATGATGCTCTCCGTGTCGAAGAACGACCGCAGCGACGTTCGCAAAGTCGTCGCGAGCGTCGAGGCCTTTCTCGAAGGATTCATCCCCCTCGTCCCCGACGGCATCCGGGTCGCGACCACGCGCAACAGCGCCGACTTCGTCACGCCTCGGATTGGCGTCCTCATCGACAACCTGGTGACGGGCATGTTCTTCGTGCTCGCGCTGCTCTGGTTCACGATCGGCTTCCGCAACGCGCTCCTGACGATCATCGCGATCCCCTTCAGCTTCCTCACGGCCATCATCTTCTTCCCGATCCTCGGGATCAGCATCAACTCCAATACCCTGATCGGCATGCTGCTCGTCTCGGGCATGCTCGTCGACGACGCGATCATCGTCCTCGAGAACATCTACCGACGAATCGAAGACGGCGAGGAACTCAGGGCCGCCGTCGTCAACGGAGCCAACGAAGTTCTCTGGCCCGTCACGGCCGCAGTGCTGACGACGATCGCCGCCTTCTCACCCCTCCTGCTGATCGGCGGTACCGCGGGCAAGTTCGTGTCGGTCCTGCCGCAATGCGTCGTGGTCTGCCTGATCGCCTCGCTCTTCGAATGCCTCGTCATTCTGCCGGCGCATTACATCGATTTCGGCAGCCGGGGCCGACGGACAGAGAAGCGCTCGGAAGCCGGCATATGGAATCGCCTCGGAAGCATCCTCGACGGCCTGCGAATTGGTATGGACCAGGCCTTCGACCAATTGCGCGCGGGCTACGTGAAGCTACTTCGACCCGTGATCACACACCGACCAGCGTTTCTCGCCCTCTTCGCCACGATGCTCCTCGCCACTTGCGCCGGAGGCACGCGCCTCAAGTTCGAGCTCTTTCCCGGCGAGTTCTCGAGCCTGACCATCAACCTCGAAGCGCCGCCCGACTACAGCCTCGAGAAGACGGTGGCCGTCGCCGAGAAGATCGAAGAGCGGCTGCTCGCGATGTCGAAGGAGGACATCCTCGACTTCAGCACGGTGGTGGGGATGTCTCTCGACCTGAACTACGACGCGGTGATCGCCCCGAATCTCTCGGTCACCACGGTCGAGATCCCGCAGACCGAGCAGAACCAGATGGAACCCGAGGCCGTCCTCGGTCGCATCGAACGGGACCTCGCGGATTTCGCGGCCGAGCATCCCGAAGACGTCGTTGCCCTGCGCGTCGAATCCGAGCGCGACGGACCGCCCATCGGACGGCCGGTCGAGGTCCGCATCCAGAGTGAAGACTTCGCGGTCAATAAATCGATCGCCGACGAACTCAAGGCCTACCTGCAGACGATTCCCGGTGTCTTCGGAATCGACGACAACCTGAAGGAAGGAGCGCGCGAGATCCGGCTCCGGATCGACGAAGAGCGAGCGGGCCGCTTTGGGCTGACCTTCGAGGATCTCGCCCGCGCACTGCGTGCAGCCAATGACGGCGTCGTCACCTCGAGCTACCGCTCGCCGTCCGCCGTCGAAGACGACGACATCCGCGTCCTCCTCGAGCCCGCCCAGCGGGACCGCATTCTCGACCTGCTCGAGGTCGAAGTGCGCGGTTCAGACGGGACACTCGTGCGGCTGGCGGACGTCGCGGATCTCGAGATCACGAGGGGATACCTCGCCTACCGACGCGTCGACGCGAAGCGCTCCGTCACGGTGTTCGCCGAGGTCGACGACGATCTCGCGACGAGCATCTCCGTCGGACGTGATCTCGAAGCGCGCTTCGCGGACGTTCGGGCGCGATTCCCCCAGGTCGACCTCATCTATGGCGGCGAGTACCAGGAGTCGAACGAAGCCCTGGCGAATACCTTCGCCGCCTTTCCGGTCGCGCTCCTCTTGATCTACATGATCCTCGCCACGCTGTTCCGAAGCTATCTCCAGCCCGTGATCGTGCTGACCGCGGTGCCCCTCGGATTCGCCGGGATCGTCTTCGGCCTCGCCATTCTCGACTACAAGGTGAGTTTCAATCTCGTCTACGCCTCGGTCGGACTCGCGGGCGTCGTCGTGAACGACGCACTCGTCCTGGTCGACTTCATCAACCGCGGGCGACGGGAAGGACTGCCGCTGCTCGAAGCCGTGTCGCGGGCCGGTGCGACGCGACTCCGGCCCGTGATCCTCACGACGATGACGACCGTCGCCGCGCTGCTGCCGATGGCGCTCGGGCTGCTCGGTTCTTCGAAGAGCTACGGACCCTTCGCGGCGGCGATCGCCTTCGGACTGCTCTTCGCCATGATCGGTACGCTCATCGTGATCCCGTTGACCTACGCAACGCTGACCGTCGCGGACGAGCGGGTTCGTCGGGTCTGGGAAACGCTGCGCGGACGGAATCCCTCCCCGGGCCGCGCCGGCCAGCAGGTCTGATCCCCGCTCGCGAACGCAACGGAGGCGGCGCTGACCCATCTCGATCTCGGCATCATCGGCGCCTATCTCGTCATCGCCTTCGGCTGGGGCGCCTGGCATGCACGCAGCGCGTCACGCGACACCGAAGCCTTCTTCGCGGCGGGACGGCAGCTGCCCTGGTGGTTGGCCGGGACCTCGATCGTCGCAACGACCTTCGCCGCGGACACGCCCCTCGCGATCGCCGGACTGGTCGCGACCGATGGCGTCGCGGGCAACTGGTTCTGGTGGGCCGACGTCCTGCCCGTCGTCCTCGGCACCTTCATCGTCAGTCATCTCTGGCGACGCAGCGAAGTCCTCACGGACAACGAGATCACGGAGCTTCGCTACGGCGGTCGACCCGCCGCAGGGCTTCGGCTGTTTCGCGCGCTCTACTTCGGTGTGCTTCGCAACGCGCTCGTGATCGGATGGGTGAACCTCGCGATGGTGAAGGTCTTGTCGCTGGCGCTCGATCTCGACGAGGGCGCGAGCGGGCTTGTGCTCGCGGGACTCTTCGTGCTGACCGTGGGCTACACGCTGCTCGCGGGACTGCTCGGCGTCGTGCTGACGGACTTCCTGCAGTTCGGCCTCGCCCTGCTCGGTTCGATTCTTCTGGCGATCCTGGCGGTCGATGACCTCGGCGGACTCTCATCCCTCCTCTCCCGACTCGGCGACGATCACGACGCGCTCGCCCTCGTCCCCTCCCTCGCCGACGGCGAAGCCTTCTGGGCCTTCGTCGCCTACGTCGGCGTGAAGTCCTGGTCGAGCGGGAACACCGAGGGCAACGGCTACGTCGCCCAGCGCATCCTCTCGACGCGCAGCGAGCGTGACGCGCGACTGGCCTCGCTCTGGTACGCGATCGCGCATTTCGCCCTCCGTCCCTGGCCCTGGATCATCGTCGGCCTCGTGGCGCTCGTGCAGTATCCAGGACTCGAGGATCCCGAGGCGGGGTTCGTGATGGTGATGCTCGACGTGCTGCCGAGCGGCGTCCGCGGGCTGCTGCTCGCGGCGATGCTCGCCGCCTTCATGTCGACGATCGACACCCAGCTGAACTGGGGCGCCTCCTATCTCACGCACGACATCTATGCGCGCTTCGTCGACTCGGACGCATCGGAGCGACGCCTCGTCTGGATCGCGAGAGGAAGCGTCGTCGCACTCGCCGGAATCGGCGCCGCGGCCACGATGGGTATGGACTCGATCGCCGGCGCCTGGAAGCTCCTCGCCACGATCAGCGCGGGGACGGGCCTCATCCTCCTGCT
>Ga0315338_1002665_pt1 | contig 17043 bp, 15 predicted proteins | sample ASW8metaG_FD_204518 | JGI IMG/M metagenome (GOLD analysis project Ga0315338, IMG submission 204518) | Ammonia-oxidizing marine archaeal communities from Monterey Bay, California, United States - ASW #8 | ecosystem: Environmental > Aquatic > Marine > Coastal | place: USA: California | collected... | reverse complement strand
GTCTCTACCAAGGAACGGGAAGCCCTATTCGCAATGAAGTATACGCGACTTTTATTTCGGAACCACACCGTTGGAACGTACGCGCTATTCGCACAACAAGATTCAAATATATCAAACATTTGACGACCGATGAGGTTGAACTGTTTGATCTTCAGTGTGACCCGGACGAGATGACCAATTTGGCCGATACCACGGGCTACCGAGAGATACAACGATCACTAGCTGCCAAACTGACTGCATGGAGGAAGAGCTCTGGAGATCAGAGGAATGACCGAATGCTGTCAATTGAGAACTCCACAAAATGAGTTGTCACCCAATGCTTACTACCCTAAAACATGAACACACTGGAATCTTCGAATGCACTTACTCCACAGCATCACGACGCAGGGTAAACTGTACGTACAACGAACCGACTGTCACTTTGGAAGAGCGTGAATACATCTTCTAGATGTTTATCTTTCTGGTTCCCAACCCACCTTCCCTTCTGGGATTTGCAGTAGACAAATGAATGCAACAACATCAGATCAGGCGTACGAAAACATCCGCCAAATGTTGACTCGTGGCGAAATGCTACCTGGCCAGAGAGTTTCTCAAAGCAAGCTTGCGCGGCAAATTGGCTGTAGTACAGTCCCTGTGGTGGAAGCGATGCGTCGGCTAGAAAGTGAAGGCTTGCTCGATAAACAGCCTCGCAAAATGGCAACAGTCCGTGAACTTTCACTGTCAGACCTAGAAGGGCTCTATTTGCTCCGCGAGGGCTTGGAAGTAGGGACCGTTCGGCTCTGTATCGAGCGAATGACCGAAGAACAGGCTCAGAAACTGTCCGATCTAGAACAAGCGTTTGAAAAAGTTTGGGATTCCTTTGATATCGCAGCTCAGCAAGATGTCAAGATTCACCAATATATTGCCGAGTGCGCTTGTTGTCCGTTACTTGTCGAAGAGTTGGACCGCTTACGAGTCCTCGAAAGCACTGCAGGACGAAAGCTGCCTGAAGAAGCGAAGCGGCTTGATCACCCCCGAACTCATCGGGCTCTCATCCAGGCAATCCTCGACCGTGATATCGACGCGGCTGAGTATCTGATGAAGAAACACATTAGAAATGGCTTTCAAGAAGTAATGCAATTCTTCAAAGAGAATAAAAGAGTCGATCGACGAAAAACCAATTCTTCGGGTGATTAGTTGGTGTTTAATGAGCTGCCTATGCCCAGTGGAGAACATAATCGTAGTCGCCCTACCTGAATGAAATCAGTGCGAGTTTTCCAGGTTGAGTCCTCTCCCCCGATCACGTAAACCATGCTGTTGATGGCGGCGGTGCCGTGTCCGACGACACAGATTCGTAGCGACGAGGTTAACTTTTCATACTGGTCCTTCTTAGTATTGTACAACAGACATTCGTTCGAAAAGTAAGTCCGCATCTTGCAGTCCGGGAGGCTATTTCTTGGTATCGCGAGTGCAATTCCTCCTGTAAGAAGGAGGTGATCCTCGTCGATGGCGACGCAGCCACCCGAGCCCATCGCGGTCGGCAGAGGACGCAGACTCTTCCAACGTCCCGAGTTGATTTCAAAAGCGCACGACTCCGACCGGGGGATCAACGAAGCCTCATTGTGAAAAACCCTCACCATCTCTTCCGGAGTCTCTTTTGGTGGATTAGGTGTCACGAGACCACCGAATAGGTAGAGCGTATCTCCAACGATGGTTCCTGATCTCCAATCGACTTTGGGCCCGGGCACATCAGTCACATATTGCCATCCTCGTCTCAGATCGTGCGTATCCAAACGGAGAATGTCCGTGGCGGGCTGGGATATGCCTTCGCTCTGCACGGTACCCGCTGCAACATAGATCATACCGTTTAGAGCGCCTCCATTGGCGGCCAAGCGAGGCGCGGGCAACGACGGTCCAGGCCTCCACTCCGGGGCTGGCAGCGACAGATCTAGCGAATAAGTCTCAGCAATTATTTTGTTTTCGCTCGATCCGCCTATGACCCACACGGTCTTCCCGTCGGCAATCACCAACGGTTCCCCCAGCGGAATCGGATAGTTGGGCAGTGAACTCCATTGCTTTGTGTCCGAATTCAATTTCCAGACAAGATCAGACCAAATCTTTGTTGGCACACCGTCGCGCCGGTCAACCCAATATGTGCCTCCAACGATAATAATGTCTTGACCGATCGCTACGGCGCCTAAGGCCGTCTGTGCCGTGGGCAATACGGGGCCCCACGTCCAGTCGACTCTTAGATAGGGCTTCGCCTGGGCAAAACTAGCCGCTACGAAAACCGTCCAGAGAGAGAGTGCAATGCGTTTTTTCACAAATCGTTCTCCTAATCTATTCCCCGAAAGGCGTGCTACGCGCCCCTGCTGCACCTGAGGATTTACAGCATCTGGAAGAGCCTTGGTTTAGTGCCACTTCCAACGTGTCCTTGTCGTGCAAAGATGGCTAGTCGACCGCGACGTGAGCAATCAAGTCAGGTTTACGTGGCTGGGTAATTAGTCGTTGTAGTCGACTTCCTTCAAAGTTGTTCTGATCACACCGATTATGTCCCCTTCGACCTTGGGCAGTTTGATTTCCGACGATCCGAGCATACTCTCTACGCGATTGATCCGATGAATTAGTTTCGCAAGGGTTCCTGGAGTCATCGCACCAGGATGGTCGTCACCAGGCATTTGCGCACTATATGAAAAGTTTTTTTAGCACCTCAGCACCAAGGCACCCACACAGGCATTGATGCCGAGACGGTGGTCACTGAATCCTATTCAATGTTGTGGAAACGCTTCTTTACTTGTTACCAGGGTGCGCAGATTGGCCTTCTATGAGGTACTGACCTACACTATGCAACAGATTGAGCTTCTCAATTGTGTCTAAGTGATTTACCACTGCGGAGATCTTGTCTAGCGACGATCCACCAGTTGACATGTATACCGTTTTGACCTGATCGGACCTGCCATTCACAAAGTCGAGTCAATCGTAATGGACAATCCGCCTGGAGGTTGATTCGTGCTGTACTGACGCCCATTTTCTCGACTAGAACCTTGGCAGCGCGAACGGTTAACGGTAAACTGAGGAACCCGATACCTTTCTGCTTGCGTAACTCCTGCGTCTCGAAATGGACCTTTTTGGGCATTTCGACCTCATTGAATCAATCATAGAATTCATGGTCTTTACACCACTGATCACCAGTGTATGTCTGAAGCTTCGCGACGGTCGCGCAGTTTCTCGATGACTTCTCAATCATCCCGCGACAGACGTTCCAGCGACCGTTATGGTTTTCGCCGATTTCTGAAGTAACTATTGTTTTGATCGTATCCTTCCTAGTGACGTGGTGCTATTAGATCCCCGCGATCTTTGTAATTATCTCCAACCGGAATCGCACTTTACTTGTGTTGAATGACGCGATCGAGCGCGGGATCGATCAGTTGCACCATAAATGAATCGCAAACTCCACGGCACGTCATCTCCGGGAACCCAGGCCGCTGGACTTCAGCTTCGAGTGTGGGCACAAACTCTGTAGCACCAGAAAAAAAGAAATATGGGGTCGGGAAGTGCTCGGACCCTTTCTACCGCCAATAAGCGCTCGCAATCGACGAGTTCAGAGATTGATGCATCTTGGAGCGTAACCGTGTGTCTTTGGCAAGCAATCTCGCAATGTATGCGCAAGGAGTCCCAACGGTCTCGAATTTTTCCGTAAGGCCAGGCCATTCGCGCCATAGGGTGAGGACGCATCAGTTTCGGTTTGTCCGGAACAATTCCGTCGATTTCGCGGTCACACTGATCACTGCCCACGGAAATAATGACCTCTGCGCTGTCACGAAGACCAACACATTCACGCTTACCGCCCCTTAGCGACCCCTGGACCTCAAACTCCGCATCTTGCGTGAGCAGGTACCTGGCGATTCGGCTGATCGATGGATTGGTTTGACAGGCCGCACTATATCTGCCTTCCTTAGCGATCATGTCGTCAAGTTCCTTACGCGTGGCTTCCAGGTCTCGTGAGCAAAACCGAGCGCAAGCGACACTCCCTCTTGAAAGTGTTTTTTCTTCGGCCTCTCTTTTCTTTCGATAATCAGGTGTATGGGATCAGTGTGCATGTATTTGTGCTCCTAGTCAATTCGCCGAAGGAACATTGACTAGCCTAATCCAAAGCTTGGCAAGCATCACATTCTCATGAGGACTATTGTTTTCGCCAGACCGTCAGTTTTCGATCAGAAGTGATCGGCCGACCTGAGGCAATTCCGATCAGAACACTGGCTACGTACCCGAAGAAGGTGCAAAATCCGAAGCAGAATGGAAAGTAATAGATGAAGTGCACTTCGGTTCCATTTTGAATCCATAGCGTCGCGGGGATGGAAATAGCGATACCCACGAGCCATCCTAGAAAACTTGCTCGGCGCGAGAGCATCCCCATCAGAAATAGTGCCAACACAGGACCCGCGAAAAGTCCCAAGAACGAAGAAGACGCCTTGATAATGTACTCTATCCGTGAAACATAAAATGCTACTGCCGTGGCAAAACCTCCCAACACAAACGTGAGTAAGCGAGCCAGATTCACATCGTGATGTTCGGATCTCTCTCGCTTCCTCAGTGGCTGAAAAAAATCGTTCACCAAAACCGTCGACATCGAGTTAATCCCCGAATCCATGCTTGACATTGCGGCGGCAAAAATTGCAGCAATCAACAAGCCGGACACGCCATTAGGGAGCTTGTGGATGATGTAGTGGGGAAGCACACGATCCCCGGTGATTTCGTCCGCTAGCTGTTGAGGAAATCCTTGGTAGTAGGCAAACAGTCCCACGCCTACAAACAAGAGCAGACCCACAACTAGTAAGTCCGAGAATGCATTGAAGATAATCGCTCGCGCCATTCCACGAGATGTCTTCACTGTCATCAATCGTTGAACGGTTATCTGATCGGTACCGTAGTCCTGTAGCAGTTGGAAAAAGTATGAAAATCCGACAGCTAGACCAGTCATTTCAAACAGATTCAGGCGCCACTCGCTTACTTGCAAATGTCCTGAGTTGCTGGCGATCTCCACGATCCCATCTACTCCTCCGGGGACCGACAGGCACAAGCTAACTGCAACCCACACAGCCCCAACGACCAGAATTACGTACTGAAACATATCAGTCCACAAGACGGCCGAAAGACCTCCTAAAATTGTGTAGGTTGTAGCCAACACACCCATCAACATAATGCCTACATAAAGGTCAATGCCTGTAACAACTGAGAGCATCATCGCCGGCGTGTACAAGACCACTCCCAACCAACCTAGTCGCGAAAGGAGAAACAGTGCCGATACCGTGAATCGAGCAGCAGCGCCATAACGAGCGAGTACATATTCATAAGAAGTCGTAATGTTTAGTGCACGATAAAAAGGATAGATCAAGTGCACCAAGATCGGAGCTACGATTAGACCTACGAGACCGACCACGATGAAAGAGATATTCTCTTCGTAAGCGGTCCCCGGAATTCCCATATAAGAGGTGGCGCTAGTGACTGAAGCAAACATGCTCATAGCGACGACTAGCCAAGGCATGTCTCGTCCTGCCAAGAAGTAATCTTCCGTTGTCTTCTGTTTCCCAGCAAATAAGCAGCCAATGCCCAGCATTGCCGCCAGATAGACGACGAGGATCGCATAATTCAGGGCTCCAAAGCTGACGCCAAATACCATCGTGCTTGCTGACTCAACTTCCTGGATGTGAAACGGTGTTCCTGATGATCGCCGTGTGTGTGGTACTAGCTGTCATCAGTTTCAAACCCATACAAGAAAGCGCGTTTCAAGATAAAACGTACCCTGGTGGCTTTTTCTGGTGCTTCAGTTTTGCCAGCCCAGTTCACTTGTGTGGCATGATGATCGCCTTGAATCAGTTGGCATTCGTCTCGAGAGAATCCGGGAATCACATTTCTACCGCTGTCGAGAAGCTCAACTCGCAATTCTCCCGCAGGGCGTGTGACAACGTTGACGAACAGCTTCTTTCCAGACAGAGATTGAATCCGAGTTGTGGCAGACCCCTCATACGGGCCGCCAATGACAGACGCCAACGCCCAAAGACGATCGGCCCCCCATGTTGCCCTACACAATGCGCTATAATTCGGCAACGAAGAGGACAACCGACTCATGACGTCACCGCTAGACTTAAGAGAACGAGGACGAGAATCCCCCGTGTTAAACAGATCCCCGTGCAATGATTCGTTTCCCGCGTAGTAAACATGAAGTGCCCCTCCGTCGACAATTGGAGTCTGCATGGGCCAGATCATCCCGCCACCGTATTCACCCAGCGGAGGATTGGGCAGCGCTGGTTCGCGACTTGGCCGCCACCAAGTGACGCCGTCGCGCGAAGCCGCCCACTGCAAATCGATTCGTTGACTGTAGTTGTGATAGACCGTCACTGTGGCAACGTACCCACCCGGAACTGCAAGCGGGCAGAGTTCCATGAACTGTGTGTCGGCTGAATCACGCCAATCCGGGGTCAGGACCAGCGCCGTCGGATCACTCCAGGTCAGTCCGTCCTTACTTGTCCGCCTGCCAATTAGCCGTACTACACCATCGCCTATGTCCCAGGGGGTTACGCCACCTGGAAATGTCGGCAGTTCTGTCTTATGTAAAGCGACGTACTGACCATCGGCTGTGCGGTAGATGTAGCAGCTATCGGCAGTTTTGAAGTCAAGAGGGCCCTCGAATGCCTCCCACGCTTTGCCGTCCTTCGACCGAAAACGATAGGCACCGTATGGGTGTTTCTTTTTGCCGGACGGTAAAGGAAGTCCTTCGATTTGCGCAGATCCCATATCAAACAACAGGGGATCCAAGAACACGAACATCTCGTATGGCCAGGGCCGCTTCTCGTCGATGTTGACCGAAGCATACGACATCCAATTGTCCATCAGAATATTTGTCTTCTTGTATCCCGCGTTTTCAACGAATGACAACTCTGGCCGCTTCCAATGAACTCCGTCCTCACTCTCCAGGTAAGTCAAGCGGCGTAATTGACGCCACAAGTTCGGATTCGCCTTTTGTTCGGACAATGGGGTTGACACCTGCCAAGCTTTCCATAAGCCGTCGATCGGATCGTGCAACACTGTCCCATGTGCGAATACACCGCCCGCATCCCAAGGCATTTTCGGTTCAAGAAGCGGGTTGCTAGGATCTTCTTTCCCCTGATCGACGCGCCAAGCAACAAGGTCTAAATCCTCAAAATCGCTTGCCATCAGAAACGGCAATCGTCGGTTGCCAACGGAACCCGCTCGTTCGTCTGCCTGAGACTGTGACAATTGCATAGCCAGGTACACCACGACCAAGATCAGCGTCCGTCTTCTAACCTGGGTATTACACAAGTCTGCACTGAACATTCGTTGCTCCACATTAACCTATGACATCTGAACTTACACTCGTCCATATAACCAATCCATGGACACGATCTTCACCTTGGTCGCATGCCGTCCCTCTAACTCTCCCACTCCTCTGCCGTAATCGTATGCGAATGTTACCTCGTCGTTGGCGAAGGCCGCGGTCGCATAACAGACTCTTACACAACCCGGCGCACGCGGGTAACGATGGATATCGACTGGTTGAAGGTAGGCGTAGTTTGGCATGCGATAGACTCTTGGCTCACCGCGCGGCGGTTCGATCTGCACTCGGTCGTCCAACGATTCGAGATTACGAAAGTGCGACCAAGTCTTGCCATCGTCCTTTGAGATCGCCGTCGAAAGACGGTGACGGCTTAGCCCCGAGAGCATTTCTTCGGTCGAGGCTTGACTCCAAACTAAGAGCAAATCATGCGTCGACGGAATTCGAATCAGCGTGTTTGGAGTGTAGGCACTTGCCAGCTGGACCGGCTCCGGATTTGTCCATGATATCCCTTGGTCGGTGGAGAAGCTCTGATACGGCCGGCCCAACTCTGTCCGCCCAATCATGAGTAACCTTCCATCGTGCAGTTCCTCAAGAACCGTTTCTTCGAAATGTGTGTAACCGCCTATTCCCCTATCGAGCATTACGAGAAGCTCACTAAGGCTTCGATTCCATGTTTGGCCTTCGTCATCACTATAGTAGACCCAGCTGAAGCAGAGATTGTTGTTTTCATCTTCCGAGTCACCGCCGGTGTACGGGCTGATCCATTTCATAACCGGAACAACAATTCGACCACTGCTCAACACGCGCGCGGCCTGGGTCCGGCAGACGGAAAAATACGGATCGATGGCAACGGCTTTCGACCAACCTTCGCCTTTGTTGTCCGACGTGCGAAAAAGGACCGTTCCGTCCCGACCTGGACGAGTTTCTGGCCCCCCGTGGACGAGCCCTATTCGCCCCGATTTCAGATGTAACAGGCTGAGGTGAGGGCAACCTTTATTAATGCGAATTGCGGTGCCATCGGTTTCCCTCACCGCAAAGGTCTCGCTCCAAGTGCGACCGTGATCAATGGATGACTTAGCGACGAGATGTTTTTTCTCACCGAACATTAACAGGTCACGATCGTTGTCGGGTTGCGTAAGCGTAGCTTCATAAACATCGGACCGAGGAGCGAGCGCAATCCCTTCATAAAGCACGCCTGGACCAGATTGTGAAACGGCACCCTCTACAAGACTCATGTTCGTTAAGCCAATCGCGGCACCACCGGCAACTTTCAATGTTGACTTAAAAAAATCTCGTCGCGTTTTACACATGGTTCCATGTTCCTTTAAGATTTGGACTAAGAATAGATTCCGTATCCGAAACAAGACTCAGCACCGCCCGTGAAACTGGGCAACCGTATTTAGAGACATTTATATCACCGCAATTTCTTCAATCACTTCGTTCAAATATCCAATGCTTGCTCGGATGTTTTCGTCTGATCCATAGCATTCGACCGATCCGATTCCGCTCCAGTCAGTCTCCCGCAGGTACTGAATACAGTTCTTGATATTCTCGGCGTTGGCGCCTGCCCCGATCGGAACTTCGCTGGTACCGATGCCCGTATCTTCCCCGCGAGCAGTCGCGGCGAGCTGAGGACTGACGTCCTTGATATGCACGTGACGGAGGTACTTGCGGAATATCGTGAGGTACTCCAGGGGATCGTTTCCCGCGATGAAGGAGTTACCCGTATCCATATTGAATTGCAGGTATTCCGAGTCGAAATGCGTGAATAGTCTTTCTAGAAAGTCGGCATCATTAGTAAATGGGCCATGAGGTTCGACTGTGATAATCACGCCATATTCTTCCGCCCAGGAAAGGCACTGACGATAATTCTCACACGTAATACGGAATATCTCTTCGTCGGTATAACCTATAGGCCGAGCTGCGCCATCGGTTGTATCGACCATCGGACAACCGAGCTCGGCAGCGAACCGGATCGCCTGCTGAAGATATCGGACGCCATGAGTAGCCCCTTCCGGTGCCATCATCGGATAGGAGGCATCGATCTGCGACACCTCAATGCCTCGTTCGTCCAGGTATCGCTTGATCGCGCACGGATTCGATTCCATCGAAACCGATGGCAAGTAGCCCATGGCTTGAATGAAGTGTTGTCCATTGATCACGCTAAACTCGATATGCTTCACCTGATACTCGACGGTCTTTTCCACCGCCAGTTCGAAACTGCCACCGAGCGTGCGCCAATTATCCGTATGCATTCCTAGCTCCAGCATTTGTTATTCTCCTTATCTGTCATCGCTTAGTGTTAAGAGCTTATTCAAAAACAACGCCTTCTGTGCCTTCCCTACAGGGTTCTTGGAGAGGATCCAAATCCAGGCATGCCCTTGGTGGGAAGCTAAGATCAATGAAAATTGCGTAAGCGGTGTTTGCCTCAATCGAACTGCTTCAACTTGATATTTCGAATCTGTAGCTTCATTGGGTCTCCCCAATGGAGCTGGAAAGCCAACAGCCCACTCTTTCGTCGTTTAGAGACGTCATTATCGGTCGACTCGATCATCACATGGCCATTGATCTTGTGAACAAATTGGTAGCCCTTGGCGATAATATGGTACGTGTTCCAGTCCTCAAACTTGATGTGAGAATAAAGCTCATCGGAATCGCCGATCGTACTGACGACGGTAGGCCTATGGTCATCGGAAATGACAGTTTTCTGACCACGTTGAGCGAGAAACTGACGTCCTTGCTCTTCATAGAGAACGCCGCACCATCGTGGATCTCGCGGAGAGTCAATATCTGCCTGGTAGCCTCCTACGACCCACTTACCTAACTTTTTAGGATCTTCCCAACCTCGATACTGGATTCCGGAATTGCCTCCGAAGATACGATAGTCCAACTCCAATTCGAAATTCCCTAGCTTTCCCTCTCTCCAAATAATAAAGGTATTGTGTTCAAGGAGGTTATCTTTTGTCGTTTGTCCGGTGATTGAGCCGTCTTCAACGCGCCAGAATCTCTTATCACCGTCCCATCCATCAAGAGTCTTGCCGTCGAAGACGGGCCCTGGCTCGGCCGCCTGTGTGACAGCGAAGGGCGGCATCAACCAGATCGCCAACAAACCGATTATCCAGAAGTATTTCACACTTAGCAGGTTTTTTCTGAGTTGACACTTCAATATCATGCCCTCGCGACCCTTGAAATGTAAAAAACCTCAGACTTCAAGCTTCCACGGCTCGCGGTATTTTTTCGTCAAGAAGGAATTAGCTTCGTCGTCTCCAACGATTTGTTCCCTTTCGGCATCCCAATGAAGTTTGCGACCGGTCCGCCAAGAAATGTTCATCAGATGGCCGGGAATAGACGCGTAATGGCCTGTCTCGGAGCTTGTTTCAGGCTGAGTTCGATTTCGCAGGTTATCAAGAAACGCCTGCTGATGAACCTTGTCTCCGCTATCCTGAAACTTGCCAGTCTGCTCTTCAACCGAGTAGATTTCCTCCTTGAGTGCTTTGTTTGAGCGACGAATCTCAGGAGAAAATGTGTAGCCGCCACGGTGAACTAGTAAAGTGGCGTCGGTTCCGAAAAAACACTTTGCGTCAGCCGCGGGATACTTCGCGTGTTGATTTCCAGCACGGGTAGTATACTGCAACAGAAATCCCTTATCCGCCACTGGGCACGGGCCATATTCTAATATTCCCGAAAATGTATCGGGCCATTCTCGGTCGTCCTTGTCGTCATCGAAACAAAAGTGTCCGCCGGCAGCGAACGCTGAAATCGGCGATCGTGTATCCATTGCCCAATGGACAATGTCGTAGTGGTGAACCGCCCAGTCCAGTTGCCAGGCGCCTCCGTAGTCAAAGAACCAATAGTGGTGATCAATTCGGTTCGAATTGTAGGACACTTTGGGTGAAGGACCGAGCCAAAAATCCCAATCGAGTTCGGGAGGAGGGACTGAGTCCGGTGGCGATCCGATGCCCGGATTATGATTGATATAGTCCCAGACCTTGACCTCAGAAATCCTTCCCAGTCGACCAGACTGAACGATTTCGGCGGCCTTGCGATAGTGAGCGGCACTATGCTGCTGGGTTCCGATTTGCACGATGCGTTGGTACTTCTCTGCCGCTTCCACTATCCGACGCCCTTCACCAATCGAAGTAGCCAGCGGCTTTTCGACATAGACATCTTTGCCTGCTTGGCAGGCATGAATAGCCACCAAGGCTTTCCAGTGACCGTTTGTGGCTACGACAACCGCATCAATGTCTTTATTATCCAGCAATCGCCGAAAATCATGGTAAGCCGATACGTCGTCTCCACCTGACTGTTCGCGCACCCCTGCTAATCGCTTGGAGTCCACATCGCAGACGGCTGCAATTCGGACCCCAGGCAACCCATTGAATATGTCGACCAGTTGTGTTCCCCGAACACCACAGCCGACGAGTCCGAGATTGATTGTCTCGTTGGGGCTTGATGCTGCGTAAAGATGAGAGCCTGCCCAAGTCGCTGCCGCCGTTGCGGCAGTCGTTCCGAGAAACGCTCGTCGATTTGTCATCTTGGCCATTGGATATAGCCTCCTGCACCTGAGTCGGATTAGAAAATGTGGTCAGAAAGAAAAAGGTACAAAGGGTTTGCCACTCTTTTGATAGACCTGGCGATTCATTGATCTTACAGAGCGAAATGTTCCTTTCGAGAGTCCTTAAAACCCGTTGGGATTGGCAATATCCAATTTCCAGCGAAGCCACCTTAGATGAAACTCCTTCTTGATTTGCACTTAGAGGGCTGCTGGGTCTTAAATTGCTGTGTTTTGTTGCGGTTCTGGATTTCAAGGTTCGCTAACGACACTCCCACTGACAGGAGCTTCTTCCTGAATTGCCCCATAAACTCCATTGAGTATATATACATATTACTTGATTGGCAAGAGACAAGCTGTTATATTCCATGGACTTTGTGTCCTTGTTTGCCGCGGCTGGTGGCCGGTCAAGCCCGTGATATGCGGTATATGGATTCGTCACCCATGGGGGCGGCTGGGTGATGTTCCGCCGACTTCTGCACACCGTCGACGACTACGAACCATTAACATGTTTGGACGATTTCACAGATAGCCGGCGCCACCCAAATCTCTAAGTTAGCTCAATACTGTCGGAATGGCACAGGGTGATAGTCTTTTCGCTATGAACTCCCACTTACACGTCACAGACTTGGCGATCGTCTTAGTCGCATTGATTGCTTCGTTGGCTGTCGGCTGTTATCTGTCTTTAGGGAACAAGAATTCAGATAGCTTCTTTATGGCCGGACGGGACATGCCCGGTTGGGCTGTTGGGCTGTCCCTGCTGGCCACGATAGTGAGTTCGATGACTTTTCTGGCACTGCCGGCATATTCGTTCAAGGCGGATTGGCGTTGGATGGCTACTTGTCTTGTTTACCCCCTGGCACTTATACCGGCCATCATTTGGTTCATGCCATTCTTCCGAAGCAGCAACGTTGACTCAGCGTATGAATACCTAGAGCAACGATTCGGACTGTGGGCTCGGCTCTATGTGGCTTCAGGTTTCGTACTCATGCAATGTCTGCGCATGGGCATCATACTGTTTGCCACTTCGCTCGCTTTGGAAGTGCTTCTCGGCGTTGACTCGGCGATAATAATCATCTGCATGGGTGTAATTGTTATCGTTTATTGTACGTTAGGCGGATTGAAGGCTGTAATCTGGACAGATGTTATTCAGGCTGTTGCATTAGTAGCAGGTGGAGCCCTCGTGGTGCCAATTGTATTGAGCAAGATCTCTGGAGGAGCTGAACTCCTCTTACAGGATGCTCTTGCAGCGGGAAAGACATCTTTGGGCCCCACGACCATGGACGCACATGAACTTAGTATTTGGGTGATACTTATTAGTCACTTGATTATATATATGCAGATGTCGTGTACTGACCAGATGTTTGTTCAACGCTATTGTGCGCCACGAAGCCTCCTTGCCGGGCGTCGGGCACTATACATTGGTATGCTGGGTACAGTTCCGGTGTGGGCTTACTTCATCGTGATGGGTACAACTCTTTGGGCATTTTATAAGTACAACCCCGATCCTGTTGTAGCCTCCTTAAGCGCTGAAGAGGTCTTTCCCTATTTCATATCAACCCAGGTTTCTGTCGGGTTGAGCGGGGTCATAGCAGCTGCGCTCTGCCTGGCCGCTATGTCCACACTCAGTTCCAGCGTCAACGCTACGGCCTCAGTCGTAAAGGCGGATTTCTATCAGCGATTCTTGGTGAGAAATACAAGCGACCGGCAGGGTCTCATAGCAGGACGCATCTTCTCCATCTTGTTCGGCGTCACGATGATTGTTATTGCGATTATCGTGAGAAGCACTCGTACGAATACACTCATCGAAATGCAGGCGGTGTTCTTAGGCGTATTCGGTAGCGGCCTCCTAGGAATCTTTCTACTTGCTTTTGCGACAAAAACGTCAAACCAAGCCGCTGCTGTCGCAACCACGTTGACAATAGTTCTAGTCATTGTTTGGTTGACACTATCCCAGATAGAATCAATCCAACCGTGGTGGCCACACGAGCTGTGGTTAGGTGTCGTGGCTAACCAGTTTCTGTTCTTCTTCGCTCTAGGTTGGGATGCATTGAGGAAAATGATAGCGTGACATGCCAAGGTTTGTTTTCATATGATGGGAGTCGAAGCAGGGGCCAGCACGATCACATGAACTTAAGTCACTCGCAATCTAGAAAATACTATGATCGTTGATGTTCATACTCACCTCTCAACGCTGGACCAGTGGGGCTCAGCATTTACGAAAGCCTTTGCAGGGGCGTTTAAGTCACGGTCGATTGACCTTGCCGTCACGCCCGAACGTCACTGGCAGTCGATGAACCATGTGGATCGAGCGGTTGTATTCGGCATTGAATCACTCGCTCTTGGGATGCATACTCCTAATGAGTCGATTGCCGAGTACTCCAATGCTCATCCGGATAAGATCATTGGATTCATGTCTATCGACCCGAACTCTCCGGATGCACTCGAACAATTGGATTATTGCGTTAAGACGTTGGGATTGCGAGGCATCAAGATGAGCCCCGTCTATCAGGACTACCATCCTAGCGATGAGAAAGCTCGGCGAGTGCATCGGCGTGCCGAGCAGCTTGGTCTACCAATTCTAACTCATGCAGCCTTTCATTCCATAGCCTCCACGAGAATGGAATGGGCTAATCCACTGCTCTACGACCCAGTGGCCCGAGAGTTTCCCAACCTCAAGATTGTGTTGGCACACATTGGGCTGCCATGGTTTCACGACGCGATGGTCATGGTTCGCAAGCATGAGAATGTTTATGCCGACGTGTCTCCCGCTTTGCATCGCGGCTGGATGTATCAAACATTGGCGATGTTCCAGGAGTTTGATGTCGCTGAAAAGTTGCTGTTGGGATCGGATTTCCCTATTTCTTCATCGGAGCAGGTAATAGACTGCCTGCAGAACATCAATCAAATAGTCGAGGGCACGGGGCTCCCGAAGATTGATCCTGGCATAATTGAGGGGATAATTCATCGCGATTCTCTAACGTTGCTGGGTTTGAATTGAGACTTGATGAAACCTGCTGTAGAGAAAGTGGTTTCAAAAACACGGGGACAGGCTCTTTTTTGTAGGGTCTTCAGAGCAAATAGTGCTTGTCCCATTCTCTGAAACACTGTTCCCTTTTCATGCGTTCAATTCGAGTTTCGAAACTATGACTAGCACACGACAGACCTGTACTGGTCAATCGATTGTCAATAGTAATGGAGTTCTCGAAATCTTTGAGCGGCTACTAGATGCCGTGAATCGACCGCGACGGCGGCAATCTGGATGATGATCGAGTACTTCTGCCGCAGACTGGCCGTTTCAATATCGACGAAGATGGTAGTTTCATGCGGAGCGAGCGTCGTTGCACTCATCAGTTTCGTACAGGTTGGTCAAAACACCATTGCCTGCCTTCGGGTCCCACGCCTCGTCGGCCGCCTGTGGATGTTTCCGAATCCATTCCGAAGCCCAGCGAACGGCGCTCTGAAACTCCTCTCCATTGCGATCATAAAAATGGTCGAAATAGTTCACGCGGCCGTCGGGTCGTGGTTGCCAGCCCCGGGTGAGCGCGAAATCCAATAATGTGTGTTCTGCATAAAACGCCATGCGTTGATAGACGTCGGCAACGATCGCACCAAAACGTTCCGACTGCACAATGACTGTGTTCTTTCTGCGGTTATTGAAAGCCATCTCAATTCCTACCTTAATCAAGTTAAAAAAGTGATTTCCGACACCGTAGCACGATTTTGTGATTCCCGTCAAATCTGGTATTGAGACTTGATGGGTCGATTTTCGACCCTGTTGTCGTCACTGACGCTAAAGACGCGTAGCTGGCGCAGGATCAGTCCAAGCCACACACCCGAAACGCCGTTAACCAACGGCCAAGGGACGGGATTTCATCACCCGCGCGTGTGGTAACCGGGCTTGCTGGATGCTTGGAGACAAGCTTGTCCAGTGGGGATATCGGTCCGATGATAAGGATCGGCGTTCGGAGAAACTCCGCCGACAAAAAGCTCAACGGGTACAGCCTGGTAACCGGTTCATGGTAACTCTTATGCCCATGGCGTGAGTCATGGGGGCTGGCCAATTGTAGTTCGCCCGTCGGACACGTTAGGCCGAAGCGGTGTGGCTACATTCGTAGCCATATGGGGAAAACCCTGTCCTGTTCGACACCTCGACTTTCCTACTTTTTAGGCGGAAGTCATCTGCGGCGATGCAGGTGCATGAGAGCGCAGAAGCCATGGTGGCTGCTGCGTATCAGGATGGGCCAGACCTCGTCGAGAGGTTCTTACACACGTGACCGACAAGAGAAAGCTCGTATCTAATACAGGAACCACTGTCGTTGGCGGATCTATGGTCCGCAACCCAGGCAATTCACCTGGGCGCTAGACGGTAGTGGGGGAGCGACAGCAAGTAGATGGCTGACTTGGCAGTTTGGTGAATTCCCGACTGTCGAGTGAGGCGATGGTGCCTGGGCGACAATCCTGGGCGCAGTGAGCCGAGTTCCACATAGAATACGAGCATACGTCCGTGACATGTTCGACTTGGCCCACATCCCGTCGAGGAACACAACTCGGTCTGGATCGATGTTCAGTTGCTCGGCCGACCACTGACGTCGCGCCTCAGCGACGTCTTCCCGCCCCTGCTCGGCCGCGACGAGCGTCTTTTTTTCGGGTGCGCTTCAGTTCACGGCTGGCACGGCTGAGCGTTTCATCCGAATCTTGTCAACCGAGTTCTTCCAGCGCTACTGCTTGCAGCTCGCGAAGATAAATATCTGGTTGCGCGCCTAGCTTAGCCAAGATCCACCCGGTATGCGGCTCCCAACTCTTGCGACGATTACGAATCGTCTGCGGGGCAACTCTGCCTTGTTCTTGACGCTCTTGTTTGATGCGACGAACCGAAGACTCCAATACATCGAAACGCAAAGCTACTTCACGAGCTCCACCCCCTGCGTCGCAAGCGGCGAGAACATCCCGCCGAAACTCCTTTGAATAAGGTTCCATCAGTCCACCTCCTTATTTGAAACGGACCTAATTTAACTAGCTTCTCTAGAGGGCGCTAGAGCTAGGCGAAGCGCTCATTAAACACCAACTAATCACCCGAAGAATTGGTTTTTCGTCGATCGACTCTTTTATTCTCTTTGAAGAATTGCATTACTTCTTGAAAGCCATTTATAAT
>Ga0315338_1002664_pt1 | contig 17053 bp, 19 predicted proteins | sample ASW8metaG_FD_204518 | JGI IMG/M metagenome (GOLD analysis project Ga0315338, IMG submission 204518) | Ammonia-oxidizing marine archaeal communities from Monterey Bay, California, United States - ASW #8 | ecosystem: Environmental > Aquatic > Marine > Coastal | place: USA: California | collected... | reverse complement strand
CGCCGACGCGCTCCCGAAAACAACGCGGCGAGTTCTGTTCGAAAGCGGTGCGGTCGATACAGCGATATACGAACGCGGAAATTTACCTCGGGAGTTTACTGTTAAAGGTCCCGCGATTGTCGAGCAGTCGGATACGACTTCGCTCATTCCGCCCGGTTGGCAGGCGAAAAACAGTGTAGGCGGAACCTTAGTGTTAACCCGTGACACTACGAAGGCAGTCTTATGACTGGTCGAATCGATCCGATTACACTGGAAGTGGTCCGCAACAAGCTCGACGGGATCGCCAACGAGATGCAGTCAACCTTGCTGCGCAGTTCCTTCTCGCCCATCGTCAAGGAAGGTCTGGACGCGTCGGCAAGCCTCTTCACGGTGGAGGGCGAAACGTTGTCGCAGGCGCTTGCCGTACCGATTCACCTGGCAACCCTAATTCCAGTAATCGAATCCCTTCTCCGCGAATTCCCGCTAGAGCAGGCTAAGCAGGGCGATCTATACATCCTCAACGACCCTTATCTCGGCGGCACCCATCTGCCTGATATCGCTTTAATGATGCCGGTTTTCCACGACGGCGAACCGATCGCACTCAGCGCCGCCATGACGCATCATCAGGACGTAGGTGGCATGACACCCGGGTCGGTGCCGACGCACGCGACCGAAATCTATCAGGAAGGCATACGAATTCCGCCGCTCAAACTGCGCGACGGCATGGTTATGAACGATACTTTTCTTAAGATGATGCGCCAGAACGTTCGCATGGCGGATTCGTTCGAAGGCGACCTGAACGCGCAGATCGCAGCCTGCACCGTGGGCGCGCGCCGCCTTGCGGAACTGGCGAAAGCGCATGGTCGCCCAGCGATGACGGCCATGTTTACTGAACTTCTGGACCGTTCGGAACGCATGACCCGTATGCGGCTTCAAGAAATACCAGACGGCACCTATCGCTATACCGAGTTTCTCGACAATGACGGTGTCGAAATGGACCGTCCTGTTCGTATCCAGGTCGCCGTCACGATCGAAGGCGATGAATTCCATTGCGACTTCACCGGTACCAGCGACCAGGTTAAGGGCCCCTTCAACTGCGTTCCCTCGGGCACGGCCGCCGCGACCTGCTTTGCATTGCGCGCCATTACCGATCCGACGATTGCGACCAACGGCGGCTGTTTCCGTCCGTTGCGTTTGACGCTTCCGGAAGGGAGTATCGTCAATCCAAGGGAACCCGCCCCCGTCAACGCGCGAACCGCGACCATCAAGCGTATCGCTTCTTGCGTCCTGGGCGCCTTGAAAGAAGTCGTACCGGATAAGGTTCCAGCCGATTCCGGCAACGAGTTACTGATCCTCATGTTGGGCGGCCAGCGCGGCAACGGCGCCAATTACGTCGTCGGCGACATCGTTGCCAGCGGCAGCGGTGCCAGCCATCGCAGCGACGGTGTCGATATGATCGAAACCGACGCGACCAATTGCATGAACCTACCCGTCGAGGCTCTGGAAATGGACGTGCCGATCCGGGTGAACCGCTTCGGTTTACGGGCAAATTCTGGCGGCTCTGGCACCTACCGGGGCGGCCTTGGCTGCGTTCGGGAGTACGAGGTCCTGCGCGGCGACGTGACGGTAACTTATCGCGGCGAGCGACATGCCGCTCCTGCAGCCGGCTCGCAGGGCGGTGAACCCGGGGCGATGGCATCGGCTACGGTACGCCGCGCAGATGGACAAACCGAAACCGTTCCGTCCAAACATGTCTTTACATTATCGCCGGGAGACCGGCTCACGATCGAAACCGCTGGCGGCGGCGGTTATGGCGATCCGGTAGGCCGAGACCCCGCGTTAATCGAAGCCGATAGGAACAACGGCAAGCTCAGTTCCGATCCCTGAGCAGAAATTCCCGCCCTACTTTGACCCTGGGCTCGCCATCATAGGCAACGATATCGGCGGTTGCGTAGGTTTCGTTCCATTGATCGGGTAGATAGCTGCCTGTCCCCACAACGTCGATCGGAGCGGACGCGATGGCCATGGCTTTACACTTGGCCGGGCCGAAGCCGCTGGACGCCACGATACGCGCTTTTTCGAATCCCGCGGCATCGAGCGCCTCTCGGAAACACCAGATCGCGGCCGCCGAAACACCGGGCCCGATCAAATGACGTAACTCCTCATCGCTGCGATAGCCACGGATCGCATCCGGTACGTTGCGATCCAGGACTGCATAGGCCGACGCTGTATCCAATTCTTCGATATACCGGCTGCCCGGTGTGTCGAGCCGGAACGAGACTTTGCCCGCCTCCACCATTTCTGGAAATTTGCGGCAGACTGTGAGTGAATCCGTGATTTCCTGACCGAAATAATCCGCTAAAACAGTCAGGTTTTCGTCCGGGAAGGTTTCCACGAACATTTCCGCCGCCCGCAGGGTTGAACCGGCATAACCGATCAACGCGTGCGGCATCGTCCCCAACCCTTTTTCCTGCCCGAAATAGTGCGCCGTCGCATCCGTCGCATTTCCGACAAAGCCAACCGCACCGACTTTGCGTTTCGCCCGAGCCGAGCCGACTGATGCCGCATAGGCCATCATGTCGGCCATTTCCATTCCAGCACAATGCCGCGCATCCATTGCCAGGAAGGCGGCCTTCGGAAGGTCCATACACATAACGCAAGCGTTGTAGGCCGCCACCGATGCAGGTCCGATCTTCTGCAGAAATAGCGTTTCCAGATCGACCAAATTCAGGAAGGAGCCGCTGATATACATCAGCGGTTCGCCGGCCCCGACCCATTTGCCTTCTTCGTGGCAAAGTTCCACTTCGAACGTGACCCCGCGTTCGCGGCCAACACCGGCGAGCCAGTCCAGCGCGAGGCGAGGCGCTGTCACGACAGGGCGTCGCATGAATACCGCATAGGTAACCGGCATATCGCCAAAGCGGCCAACGGTTTCCTTCGTCCGGTTGAAATAGGCATCGGCCCAGTCACGAACTGTATCGGGTGGTTGGCTCATCGCCTGTCCTCCCCTAAATGCGCGTTACCTAAGATGCCTCCGCGATCCGTTTGTCGTTATCGATCCGCCGGGTCTTGAGGAAGTCGGCGACCATAAACGACAGTTCGAGCGACTGGCTGGCATTCAGCCGCGGATCGCAATGCGTATGATACCGTTCCGACAGCGCTTCGTCGCTGATCGCCTGTGCACCGCCGATGCATTCGGTGACGTCCTGGCCTGTCATCTCGATGTGAATGCCACCGGCATAGCTGCCTTCCGCTTCATGCACTTCGAAAAATCGGCGGACTTCGGTCAAGATACGGTCGAACGGCCTTGTCTTGTATCCCGTCTGCGCCTTAATCGTATTGGCGTGCATGGGATCGCAGGACCAGACGACGGTCTTGCCTTCCCGTTCAATGGCCCGGATTAAAGCGGGCAAATGCTCGTGCACCTTGTCCGAACCCATTCGCGAAATCAGGGTCATGCGCCCAGGCTCGTTGTCCGGGTTCAAGGTATCGATCAAACTCAGCAACTTGTCAGGCTCCGATGTCGGGCCGCACTTGATGCCGATCGGGTTTTTTACACCGCGCAGGAATTCGACATGTGCGTTGTCCGGCTGACGAGTCCGGTCGCCGATCCACAGCATATGCGCGGAGCAGTCGTACCACTCGCCGGTCAGGCTATCCTGCCGGGTCATCGCTTCTTCGTACCAAAGTAGAAGCGCCTCGTGACTGGTGTAGAATTCCGTTTCGCGTAGTTGCGGGACCGCAGAACCGGTCAAGCCGCAAGCTTCCATGAAGGACAGGCTTTCGTCGATCCGGTCCGCCAGCTCTGCGTACTGCGCGCCCTGTGGGCTGTCCGCAACAAAATCCATGTTCCAGCGGTTCACCTGGTGCAGATCGGCGAATCCGCCCTGCGCGAAAGCGCGGAGCAGGTTTAAGGTCGCCGCTGCCTGATTGTATGCCCTGACGAGACGATCCGGATCCGGCTGCCGGCGTGCCGGATCGAATTCGATGCCGTTGATGATGTCGCCGCGATAGCTCGGCAACTCGACGCCGTCGATGGTTTCCGTCGGTGCAGAACGAGGCTTCGCGAACTGACCCGCCATGCGGCCAACCTTCACGATCGGGCAGGATCCAGCAAAGGTCATAACGGTCGCCATCTGCAACAATACCTTAAAGGTATCGCGGATATTATCGGCATGGAATTCTGCAAAACTTTCGGCGCAATCGCCGCCTTGCATGAGGAAGGCCTTGCCTTCTGCAACCCGTGCTAGCCGTGCTTTTAGGTTGCGCGCCTCACCGGCAAATACCAAGGGCGGGAAGCCGCGCAGGGTCGCTTCGGTCTGGTTCAGTTTCGATTCATCCGGATATACCGGAACCTGCTCGATTGGCTTTTCGCGCCAGCTGTCCACGCTCCATTTAGCGGTCATGGTTCTATTCCCTATGTTCATCCGAAACGTAAAACCGGCTTGCTATACGCCTTAGGTGGGGCCTTTTCCACTGATTTTTCATCCATTTCGGCACACCAGCCGTTACAATTACAAGGCGCGTACCGTAAGTTAGACGCACGAACAACCCCAATTCGGATGGTCTTCCCATGGCAGATTTGGATGTCGAACTGGAACAATTCCAATCGTTGCTCGACGAGAGTCGACGCGCGGTTATCTTTACCGGCGCCGGCATCAGCACTGAATCCGGTATACCCGATTTCCGCAGCCCCGGCGGGGTATGGTCAACCAACCAACCGATTGAATTCCAGGACTTCATGGCGTCCGAGGCGATGCGGCGCGAAACCTGGATACGCAAATTGAATACCGATGTCAGTATTCGCGCCGCGGAGCCCAATCGCGGCCATCGCGCCGTTGAAAAACTCGTTCGCACCGGTAAGGTTTCCGCCGTAATCACCCAGAACATCGACGGACTGCACCAGGAGTCTGGCGTTCCCGACGAGAAAGTCATCGAGTTACACGGTAATTCTACCTATGCGACCTGTCTCGACTGCGGCGTCCGGCATGAGCTGGACGAAATTATGCCCGCTTTCGCGAAGGACGAGAGCCTGCCCTTGTGCAAGGCCTGCAGTGGGCCATTCGTGAAACCAGCTACCATCTCCTTCGGGCAATCAATGCCCGAGCAACCGATGCGCGATGCCCAGTCCGAGGCTGAAGCGTGCGACCTGTTCATCTCCATCGGATCTTCGCTGGTCGTCTATCCGGCCGCCGGATTCCCAATCGTCGCGAAACGCGGTGGCGCCAGGCTCGTGATCATCAACCGTGATTCTACGGAACTCGATCCCGCGGCTGACCTGGTTCTGAATCGCGAAATTGGTCCGACCCTCGGCGACGTGGTGGGCGTAAATTGAACGCCGGTGCCGCAACTGACGCCCTGATCGACTTCATAACAAGCTGTCCGGCGAACACGATCCCGCCGGCCGCACGTGAGGCGTGCCGCACTTACCTCCTCGACAGTCTAGGCGTTGCCGTCGCGGGCTCCAGCGCACCATGGGCCAATGGCCTCGCGGCGATGCAGGCACAGTGGGGCGAAGCGGACGACGCGACGAACTGGATCTTCGGCCATCGCTTGCCAGCCCCCGCCGCAGCGCTCACCAATGCCTATCAGATTCATAATTCCGAATTCGACTGCATCCATGAATCCGCCGTCGTCCACCCCATGGCGGTGACGCTGCCCGCCCTGATGGCGACGGCGGAACGCGAAGGCGGAATCAGCGGCACCGATTTCCTGTCGGCCCTGATTATCGGTATCGAAACAGCCTGCACGATCGGCATCGCGGCGACCGGCGGAATGCGGTTCTTCCGCCCAGCCACGGCAGGCGCATTCGGGGCGGTAGCGGCGATCGGCCGGTTGCTGGGCTTCGACGCGACGACTTTGCGCAACGCCTTCGGCATCGTCTACGGGCAACTGTCCGGCAACATGCAGGCGCATACGGAAGGCGCCGTCCTCCTGGCCATGCAGATCGGCTTCAACGCCCGCAACGCGGTGATCGCCAGCGATATGGCCGCGGCAGGCGTCCCCGGTACAGAGCAAATGCTGGAAGGTGAATTCGGCTATTTCGCGCTGATCGAACAAAGTCATGATCTGGCCGGTGCGGTTGCGCAACTGGGCAAGCCCTGGTGCATCACCGAAGTCGCGCACAAACCTTTCCCCAGCGGGCGCGCGACCCATGGCGTGCTGGATGCGCTGTTTGAACTGCAACGCGAAAATGGCTTCACGGCATCGGAGATCGCCAAGATCGAGGCCAGCATCCCACCACTCACCTACCAGCTCGTGGCCCGGACACCGGTGGCCCGAATGACACCCAACCAGGCGCGGCTGTGCATCGGCTATGTCGTCGCGCGCGCCTTGCAAGACGGGACGCTTGGTGTCGGCGATTTCACGCCAGAGGCGCTATCGGATATCGATACGATTGCCCTGGCGCAGAAGGTATCCATCGTTGCGGATGGGAATCCGGACCCGAGCGCCCTCGCCCCGATAACGGCCACTGTCGAACTGACGAACGGGCGAAAATTCAAACGTACGCAAGCACTGATCTACGGCAACCCAGCCAAACCCATGACTCACGATGCGCATCTGGCAAAGTTCAGGACCAATTGGGGCTCCGGCGCAGTCGCCATGCCGGTCACGAATGGTGAGATACTGCTCGAAAAAATCGATGCGATCGACACAGTCGCCGATATGCGCGAAATCGTCGCGCTGATGGTGCCCTAGCGGCTGCGCCAACGTTCGCAGGCCAACACGACCGACGTTTGGACCTGCCGGTCCGGCACCGTCCAGTATTTGCGCAGCAATATCCCTTTTTCTCGCTGTGAAACGCGCAGGAAACCACGAGCTTCGTAAAATTGAACCGCCCACTCTGCCGCAGCCCAGGTACCGATCAGCATCGGCGTATCGGTCTGCTCGAATAGATGCTTCAGGAGTTTGCCGCCGACCCCGCCGCCGCGCTGCGCCGTGCGGACATAAGCGTGTCGGATCAGGATCACGTCCTGGACCGACTCGATCCCCATGACACCGGTAAGGATGCCTTCGACTTCATACCCGGAGAATTGCACACCGCGGGCGATCTCATCGGCCAGTTCTGCCTCCGGCATGTAGGGATCGTGATAGCAGTCATCGGGAATGACACCGCGATAGGCCACGGCCGCATCGTTGATAATCGCCGCGATATCGGTGAAATCATCGCTGGTGCAGGCGCGGATCATGCGCTGGCGATTTTCAGGTGAGTGCCCTCGAAAGCCGGCGCAATCTCGGCCATGAAACGTGCCATCTGCTCCTTGACGACCGCGTGCGGTTTATTACCAACGTTGAAGTAAAGAATAACTTCGTCAATCCCCGCCGCCTCGACCCGCTTCAGGGTCTCGGTAATCTGACCCGGCGGACCGAGCAAGATCGACTTGTCCGTGAGATCCTCTTTCTTCATATTTTCAAGGATATCAACGATTTTCATGAAGTAGTGCATCGTCGGCGGCGCTTTAGCCGGGTCTTTCGGGAAGGCCGGCAGGACGCAATGCTTGAAATACGCCATCTGCGCCTCGCGGGCGCGGTCTTCCTCCGCAGGCGTATCGGCGATGTGGATGAAATAACTGCACATCGCGCGGCCGGGTTCTTGGCCGTTCTCTCCACACTTCGCGCGATAGGTGGCGACCGCATTGTCCAGACCGCCGAACACCATGCCAGCTGCGAAGGGCGCGAAAATGATGTTGTGGCCGCGCCGCGCCGCCATCTCGACGCTTGTCTCCGAGAAACTCGCGACATAAAACGGGATCGGCTTCTGCACTGGCTTCGGCGTGATCGCCATGTCCTTGAAGGAATGCCGCGGCCCTTCGTGCGACCAAGGCCCATCCGAGGTCCAGGCCTTCCAGATGATATCCATGCGCTCTTCGAATATCTCGGCCGACGCCATGAAGTCCGCGTCGAAGGCGCCGTATTCGCGCCGGTCGTAGCCCCGCCCGCAGGCGAAATCGACACGGCCCTCCGACAGTACGTCGAGGGTCGCCCAGCACTCCGCAACATGGATCGGGTGATGCAGCGGCAATACGCTGACTGCCGGCGCCAACCGAATGCGCTCCGTTACCGCTGCGACACTAGTCAGCACAAGGTCCGGTCTTGAATTTACGCCGAGCGTATCAAAATGATGCTCGCCAATCCACGCGGAGTGATAGCCAAGCGTCTCCGCCAGCACTGCCTGCTCGCGGATTTCGCGCACGAACTGGGCCGCCGTCCGCGGATTGTTTGGGTAGGCGTTATCGCTGAGCGTGAAGTAGCCGAATTCCATGGGTTTAGTGTTAACCTTGATCGTTTAATTGTTCGGCTTGCGGTCAACTGTCGCCCTTGGGTTTGACCCGAGGGGCCCACTATCCACCGCGCCGTGGTTTCCCGTTGGATTATCGGGTCAAGCCCGATAATGACATGGAGAGCGGGCGGAAGGCCCTAAAGGCCCAACAACGCGTCGATCTTCGAGGGTTCTAGTTCCTGGCCGTGCAGCAAGGTATCGTCGACCTGCAAGACTGGCGATGTCCGGATGTTCTTCGAGTCGATAAATTCTGCCGCATCCTCGTCCATCATCAGGTCTTTGGCAGTGAAGTCGACGCCGTGCTCGCGTAAATAGGCTTTAAGCTGCTCACAAGGTGCGCAAAGCGGGGTGGAATAGACGGTTACGTTGGCCATGGTCAGGTTTTTCCTTCAGCCTTGAGCTTGCGATAAAGCTCTTTCTTTTCCTTCCATTCGACCTCTTCATCGGGATCCTGGAAGGGCTGTTCCTGTGTAAAGATCAAATCTTTCCAGCGCTCCCCACCGCTCCAGTCGTAGGGCGCACGGACCGTTGTGTTCGGGCCCTCGGCGGTTTCGAGCAACGCCAGCGCCTGGCCGAAGATTGATCGCTGCATCGCAAGCTTCTCCGGCTCGCCGCAGGGATTGCCGAGTGGGAAGTCGACGAACAGCAGACGCGCGACGCCGCAATGTTCGACAATATCGCGCGCCGCGCCGATGATTACGGTCGGGATGCCGTTTTCTTCAAGATACCGGGAAACCAGACTCACGGTCTGGTGGCAGACCGGTCAGACCGGCGTCAGGATCGCCAGATCGACGTCTTCGTCGCGGCAGCGGCGCAACACCTCCGGCGCGTCGATCTCGCGTGTCTTGCGCTGGCTATAGGCGTTGTAGACGCCGTACAGGGTCGGCGCGACCGACCCAATCCGTCCGCTTGCCGCCGCTTCGTGCAGCCGGGTAATCGGGAAATAGGTATTCACGTCGTCCAGGCTGGTCGCATGCTTGTCGTAATCGAAAGTCTGGCTGTAAAGTTCTTCCACCGGCGTATCCGCGCTGACCGAATAGACATTTGCCGCCTCGCCCTTTTCCAACGGCGTGCGCTGGTCGTCCCAACTCCGCACCGCGATCTCGCTGGTCGACACCAGGGTCACGCGCGACTCCGCCAACGGCTTCTTTAGGGGGGTGAACGGTGTGTCGTCGAAATTCGCCCAGCGATAAGGCTTCTCATACCCTTGCGAGAGGTAATACTCCCGCGTCCGGTCGATGTACTTCACATGGGTCAACGTGAATTCCCTTAGCGGTTAAAAGCATTCAAGTCTGACACGCCTGTGCCGTCACCTCAATCCGCGGCTTCTTTTTCCGCGTCGTCGGGCACCTTCTCACGCATGGTGACGAACTCTTCCGCCGCCGTCGGGTGAATGCCCACGGTAGCGTCGAACTGCGCCTTGGTCGCGCCGCATTTAAACGCGATGCCAACGCCCTGGGTCGTCTCTCCGGCATCCGGCCCGACCATGTGGAAGCCCACGACCCGGTCACTCGCCCGGTCGACGATCAGCTTCATGAAGGTTTTTTCGTCATTGCCAGAGAAGGAATATTTCATCGGCGTAAAGGACGACGCGTAGATATCGACGGCGCCGTAGGTTTCGCGCGCCTGCGCCTCGGTCAACCCCACCGTACCGATGTTTGGCTGACTGAACACCGCGGTCGGCACGTCGGCATAATCCATGGAGCCGTTTTCACCGCGAAACAGGTTGGCGGCCAGGACCATACCCTCGGCGATCGCCACCGGGGTCAGCGCGATCCGGTCGATCACATCGCCGATCGCGTAGATCGAGTCGACCGAGGTCTTGAAGTGATCGTCGACGACGACGGCGCCCTTGCTGTTCAGCGCTACACCAGCCTCTTCCAAGCCGATGCCTTGTGCGTTCGGTGCCCGCCCCGTCGCGTACATGATGAGGTCGGTCTCGATTTCAGTTCCGTCTTCCATCTCGGCGAGATACACATCGCCCTTCTTTTCGATTCGCGCGATATTGGCGTTGAAACGCAGATCGACGCCTTTCTTGCGCATCTCATCGGCTAGGAAAGTGCGGACGTCGTCGTCGAAGCCGCGCAGGAAATGCGGTCCGCGATAGAGCTGCGTCACCTTGCTGCCGAGACCGTGGAAGATACCGGCGAACTCGACCGCGATATAGCCGCCGCCAACCACGATCGCCCGCTCCGGCAGGTCATCGAGGAAAAACGCCTCGTTGGAGGTAATCGCATGCTCCTTGCCCGGAATGTCCGGCACGACCGGCCAGCCTCCGGTGGCGACCAGGATGTATTTCGCAGTCAGGGTCTTACCGTTCACGGAGACCGTATGCGGGTCGATCATCGTCGCACGGCCTTCATGCAGTTCGACACCGGCATTGCTGAGCAAACGCTCATAAATTCCGTTGAGGCGCTCGATTTCCTTGTTCTTGTTGGCGATGAGGGTCGGCCAATGAAATTTGCGTTCGCCGACGGTCCAGCCGAAACCGGCTGCGTCCTCGAACTCGCCGGAAAATTGCGACGCGTAGACCAGAAGCTTCTTCGGCACGCAGCCGACATTGACGCAGGTGCCGCCGAGATAGCGGTCTTCCGCGATCCCGACCTTGGCGCCATAATTGGCAGAAATCCGCGCCGCCCGGACTCCGCCAGACCCCGCACCAATCACAAACAGATCGTAATCATAGTCGGCCATCGCTCTTCACCCTTTGCTGAAGTCTCTATCTCAGCGTCACATATAGGAGGCGCACAGCCAAAAAGGAATAACGGTTTCGCGAGGCGCGCGACGTATGACTGCGGCATAATCTGCAATATCATCTTCGCGCTACCGGCTTCTCAAGAAAACAGGAGGCAACCATGGCCAAGATCGCGCTTATCGTCGAATTTCAGGTCAAAGCTGAACACCGTGCCGATTTCATAACGCTCATGCGCGCGCATGCGGAAGGGACACTTGCCGACGAAGAAGGCTGCGTGCAGTTCGACCTTTTACTACCCAATGAGAACGGCCGCGTTTTTCTGTACGAAGTCTATCGCGACGAGGTCGCGCTCAAAGCGCATATGGGCTCCGAACGGCTTTCCAACACACGCGCTGCCTATGAAGGTTGGTACGACGACCGGGCGATCCACGTCTGCACCGTGGGATAGTGTAGTACCGTTACAAAGTGCACTCCAAGGTCTGCATCGTAATCGGCCTGTCCCAGTTGCTGTTCTCGACGGTACCGGTCTCGACGAAGCCGTGCCGGTCATAGAGTTTACGGGCAGCGTCCAGGCCGGCGAAGGTCGTGAGCCAGACCTTTGCGTAATTGCGGTCTCGGCAAAACTTCATTGCCGCGTCCATCAATTGCGCCCCAATGCCATGGCCGGTAATTCCCGGCTCGGCGATGAACCATCGCAGGTGGGCACTGTCATCGTCGCCGTGACCGTCTATCGTGATCGAGCCAACGACCGCGCCATCGAGCCAGGCGAGCCAGAAAGCGTCCCGGGTCGGATCAAGCCGGGACAGGAAAGCTGACAGGTCCGACGCGATGTCAGCTTCGAACGCCAGGTCGAAATCCCATTCCACACCATAGTAACGGCCATGCAACTCGATGACTTTGCCGAGCCCACCCGGCCGGTAGCCGGTTAATTCGACAGCTTGCGCCATCGCGGTTCTCCCCCGAAATTTTAGCTCACGCGACGGGCATGCGAATTGAAACCGTTACGGTAGTTTAAACTCCGGATTGTAGATCAAGCCGATCACGTTTCCCCAGGGATCCGTCACCGATGCCGTCACAATCTCGCCGCCGACATTCATCGGGGCCTCGTGTACCATTGCGCCTAACGATAGGAAGTGTTCCACAGCCGCATCGATATTCTCGACACCCCAGTAAGTAAGAACATTGTCGGTTTGTTGGGGATCCGGCGTCTCAGCCGCCATCAGACCCAGTTCATAACCCGCGACGTTGAAGCCAATATAGGGTCCGGCTTCGAAATAAGGCTCAACCTCAAAGGCTTCAGTATACCACGCCTTGGCCTTCGCCATATCGCCGACCCTGTATATCGCGGTACGGAGGCCGAGAAATTTTGCCGGCATCCTGTTCTATCCTTTCGAATTACGACGGGTCTTGTTATCGTCACGGATACAGAACAAAATGGCAACAATTTTTAAGGTCGCTCTAAAATATCCTCCCGACCTATTTGGTGACGTCGCCCATGCAGAGGTATTTGACCTCGAGATAGTCCTCGATGCCGTATTTCGATCCTTCGCGGCCGAGGCCGGATTCCTTCACGCCGCCAAACGGCGCGACTTCCGTTGAAATGATCCCGGTGTTCGCTCCGACAATGCCATACTCGAGACCTTCCGAGACCCGCCAGATACGGCCAACATCGCGGGTGTAGAAATAGGACGCGAGACCGAATTCCGTATCGTTGGCCATTTGAATAGCTTCATCTTCGGTATTGAAACGGAACAGCGGTGCAACCGGACCGAATGTCTCTTCCCTAGTGACCGCCATATCCGTTGTCACATCGGCAAGCACCGTCGGTTCAAAGAAGGTTCCACCCCTGTCGTGGCGATTGCCGCCAACGACCACGCGCGCGCCCTTGGACACGGCGTCGGCGATATGGCTTTCGACCTTCTCCACCGCGGCGAAATCGATCAGTGGGCCCTGGCTGACTCCAGTATCCATACCATTACCGACGAGCAGGCCACTCACCGCCTGCGACAGTTTCGCGGCAAACTCGTCATAGACACCGTCCTGCACGAGCATCCGGTTCGCGCACACGCAGGTCTGCCCGGCGTTGCGGTATTTCGAGGCCATCGCCCCATCGACCGCGGAATCGAGATCGGCGTCGTTGAAGACGATAAAAGGCGCATTACCGCCGAGCTCCATGCTGACTTTCTTCATCGTCGCAGCGCATTGCTGGGTCAGTATCTTGCCGACTTCGGTCGAGCCCGTAAAAGTGAGTTTGCGCACGATCGGATTGGACGTCATCTCGCCGCCGATCGCCCCTGAAGCGCCGGTCACGACGCTGAACACGCCCGCCGGCACACCAGCGCGTGCCGCGAGATCGGCCATCGCGAGCGCCGAATAAGGCGTCGAAGTCGCCGGCTTACAAACCATAGTGCAGCCGGCCGCCAACGCCGGGCCGACCTTGCGCGCGATCATGGCGGACGGGAAGTTCCACGGCGTGATCGCCGCGCAAACGCCGATCGGCTCCTTCGTGACGACAATTCGCCAATCTCCGTTTGGAGCGGGAATCGTATCGCCGTAGATCCGCTTACCTTCTTCGGCGAACCATTCGATGAAAGACGCGGAATACAGGATTTCGCCCATGGCTTCCGGTAGCGGTTTGCCCTGTTCCTGCGTCATCAGGACGGCCAGATCTTCCTGATTCTCGAGCATCAGGTCGAACCAATTCCGAAGGACAACGGAGCGTTCCTTGGCCGTCTTGGCACGCCAGGCCGGCAAGGCGGCATCGGCCGCCGCGATGGCACGCTCGGTTTCAGACGCGCCCATCTTCGGTATCGATCCCAGGGTCTCGCCCGTTGCGGGATTGTTGACCGGTATCGTCTCGCCGCTGTCGGCATCCGCCCAAGCGCCGTCGACATAGCATTGTTGGTGGAAAAGGCTGCTGTCCTTGAGTTCCATAACCCTGCCTCCATAATTATTTGTATCCGTTGCCAGTAATGTAGTCCGTGCCCGTATGCGCGCAATGGTTCAGTTGGTCGCGGGCAATGGCTTGATCTATTGGGCTACGGGGTTATTTTCCCTTGCCATGGCAAATCGAGAACGGCGATGAGCGCGACGGACAAAGCCGCGGATGGGCGCACCTTGAACATCTGCATCAATTTCAGGGCGGGCGATCTGCTGCCCTCCTGCGGCGCTGTCGGCAGTAAGGAACTCGCAGACGCCTTGGAGGCAGGGATCGCGGAACGCGGCCTCCCGCTTACCTTCAAGCGCCTACACTGCATGGGAAAATGCCACATCGGCCCGACCGTCAAACTATCGCATGGCGGCCCTTTCATCATGGGCGCCAAAGAGAGCGACGTGCCGCAAATACTCGATTTGCTGGAAGCGGAGGACTTCGAGGCGTTGAAGGCCGCCTTTCCCTTACCGAAATCCAGCATCAATCTGGAAGAGTACGAATAGTTGTTATTCGGGGCGGGCGAATTCCCGTCCCCTGAAAGTTCCTATCAGCCGGGCAACCCCATACGCTGATCGAGTTGCGTTTGGCGTTCAGTCACAATTTGCTTGAAATCGCCATCGATCCAACGCTTCTGGAGGTCCCAGTATTTATCGTTTCGGCGGTTGATGAGAACCGAATTGGCCGCCAGGGTCATCAAGATTGCCTGGCCCTTTTGGGTTTTGATGCTTGTGCGCGGGACACCGGCCCAGTCGATTACAACGTCGAGCGGCAATCCGTCGGCGTCACGCTCATAGGGTCGATAGTATGCGCGATCAACAGGCGATAACGTGCGCCTGCGGTTGTATTGGTCAAGTATTCGGATATGACCGGCCGGCCGGTATACCAAGCCGTAAAGCGTATAGCCCTTATGATCGGCGCTACGGACCGCCGTTAGGAAGTAGCGGTCGTAATCCGCCACGCCATAACCCTTTAGCACTTTTTGAAAATGGCCGGTCGCGTCGCTCATATGCCGGAAGACCTTGCCAGTATCGCCGCTCTTGGGAACGTTTTCCAACCGGCGGTCGTAGGCATACCGGTAAGTTTCGTCCAAAGTAACTTCGGTGTTGGCCTTCTCCATCTCGCGATTCATATCGTGCAGATCCGCTTCGACGAGGTAAGGCGCCGTGGCGATACCCTCAAACAAACCGGCGATAATCATCACCGGCGCAAACACCAGGTGTCCTAGCAACTGACCGAACGCTCGCGCTGGGCTGGGCTCTCCCGAACGATGCGCCACGCAACCGGTGACTAGCAAGGTTGCCAGAACGATCACAAAAAATTTTCGCATTTCTAATCCTCCTTCGGTCCAGATATGGCAAGCCAACCGCTTTGGACGCCGCGATCGGGTCATATTTCCAGTCAACCTCCAGGTCCGGGAAATTCGAAATTTTCGGAGTTCTCACCCACGCCCAGCGAAACAGGCCGGCGATTCGGTGCGTTCAAGTGGCGAGTATGTTTCGCAACTGGCGTGCGCCGATCGGCATCGGCGCGCCTGACTTGAAGGCCTGCCACAGGAATTCCTTTGGCGTACCGGCGTAACGCGCCGGCATTTCGTCTTTGTCCTGGTCAAAGCGCCAAGCGGATGCCGCATACCGGACAGTCGCGGACCAGATCGTTTGGGCTTGTGTGCCTAACGCGAGCTCGTCGAAGAAAGTCTCGGCGAGATAGCGCAGCGCCGCATCACGCGTTCGGTTCGCCTCCTCACGCCACCAGGGAATACCGCCGCGAGGGAAGACCAAGCCGAGGGCTTCTTCGAGCGAGTGAAATTGCCGCGTAAGATATCCGTCGATTGCTTCACCCAACCAATCCGCGAGATCACTGTCCAGCGGCTCGCCGTCGAAGCAGCGGCTCACGATCTCCCGCAAGTTGTCGATTGACGCGAACACCCCGCCCTTGGTTTCCTGCGACTGTTTGACGATGTCTGCTGAAGAACCTGTTTTCCTCTCGCTATCGGTCGCTTCCGTCATTCGGATCCTCCCAAATCCTGTGGCACCCAATCAGCGCTTTCGCGCCGAACGTTGGGTCCTGAACTCACCCACCACGCTGCGCGACCCGGCCGGGGCAATGCAATCACGACATCGAACTTTCTTTGACACGAAATTACATCTCGGGCTTTCACGGGTAAATTTGTGTACGATCTTGACGGGGGTTGTTCAAAATAGGCGAACCGGCATGATTGAGTTCGATCACGCGCTTCCTGACCGTGACGTGGGCGCGATGCTGAGTGGCGAAGACGTCGAGCGCCTGCGCGAGGCGATCGGCTGGCTTCGCGGTCAACGCGGTATGCGATTGACGGAAATTGCACACGACTGCGATGCCGCCGAGCACACCGTGCGCAACTTTGCTTACCGAAAAAGTATCCGGCCGGACAACGCCTTCCTGGGGAAGCTCTGCAAATTCCTGGCAAGGCGGACGGAAATGCTGCCGGACGATATTCTAGAAAGTGGAAAGGAACCGCGCCCACGCGGACGTAACGAAACTTTCGGCCGAATGGCCCGGGTCGATCTTGTGCGCATGGAAGTGCCGATCACCGAAGACGATATCAAGCGGGTGTATGATCGTTACAGCGGTTACTACGTTTGCTTCCGGCCGTCATACCGGCCCGGCAGGGTATCGGTTTCGTGGCTCCATATCCTGCCGCTCAATCCGAACCTCAACCTCTCCGATGAGGGATTACCGCTGCCGCGGTTCACCCTGTTTATCGAACACCCCGACCCTGTCGATCCTGAAACCGGACGTAGCTACATCATTGGCGGTTACGTGATCCGTCGGAACAGCCGAATATATCTCATCGGCCAGAACGACGGCGATCTCAAATACTTTACTTTCAAAGAGCCAACCAACCGCCGCTTTACGTATGTGCAAGGCCTTTCGCTTCTGACGTCAGTCGAAGACGGTGAGCCGTTCGCGAGCCGGGTCGTCTGTCAATATCTGGGCAGAAAGGCAAAGCGCGAGAAATGGAGCGACAAAATCGGCGTCTTCACCGATTCCAGGTTCCGCGACCTGTTCAAAAACGCCGATATCATCAAACGCGCCATAGGCAACGAAGGCGTCCTCACCGGGAACAACCCGGATTGATTCAGGTTTTGCTGTAATCCAGCGACAGCCAACGTTCCGGCTTGATCAC
>Ga0315338_1002663_pt1 | contig 17064 bp, 17 predicted proteins | sample ASW8metaG_FD_204518 | JGI IMG/M metagenome (GOLD analysis project Ga0315338, IMG submission 204518) | Ammonia-oxidizing marine archaeal communities from Monterey Bay, California, United States - ASW #8 | ecosystem: Environmental > Aquatic > Marine > Coastal | place: USA: California | collected... | reverse complement strand
GTCGCTGACATGGTCAAGGTCGCCGACCTCACCCGCGACGCCTTTATCAATGGCGACATCTCCACGGTCATGAGCCCGCGCACTGTGCTCACCTGGGCGGAAAACCACCAGATTTTTGGCGATATGGGCCTTGCCTTCCGCCTCACCTTCCTCAACAAATGCGACGAAATAGAACGCGCCGCGATCGCCGAAATGTACCAGCGCGTATTTGGCATCGATTTGCCTGAGACACCTGTAAAGGCAGAAGTGACGGCCTAAGACCGAGGCAACGTTTCTTGTCCCCTAAAACAAAACAACCCTCCCGGTTCCGGAAGGGCTGTTCTGCAAATCTTGGGCGGCGAGCCGCTAGAAATACTGAAATAGCGCACGCGGGCTTGTACTCCGGCTCAGGCCACCACGGGTGCGGCTGCGACGACGGCGCATGCGACCCTGCATAACCTTGCGGGCCTCCTCTAGAGGAGCGGCGTCCTTATCCTTGCCGCTGGCGAGTTCCTCTCGGTGCGCGACAAAGTCGGCATAGGCTTCCAGCTCGGGCTCGAGACCGGCGGAAACCAGATCGATCATGATCGCATCATCGATGAAACCGATTCCAGGAATCCGGTCAGGAATCAGATCTTCCGGATCCACAAAATAGGCCAGAGCATCAAGCACACGCTTGCGATCATCACCGGTCAATCTCCAGTCTTCATCACGCAGCATCGCCAGAAGCGGATCAAGAAGCGAAAGGCGATCAATAACAAATTGCGGCGGCTTGGAAGCCAGTGCTTCCTTGGTCATCGCGGCAACACCCTCGATGATCATCGCATCATCGTCAGTGCCGCGTGCAGCACGCGCTTGGTCGAGCCGGTCCTTGAAGAAGGCAATATCGGTCTCGCTCAGCTCAAATTCGACCTTGAGTGTTGTCTGATCACCGGCGCTCATGAAATTCCCCTTCAATAAAATTGAGCAGGCAATCTGTGCTGATTCGAGTTAATAAAACCCGTAAGTTGCGGTAAAGCAGCTGTTGTTTGTCATCAGTCCCCGGCGAACCAGCTGAAGCTGGCATTTTCAAACACAGTCTCGCCGATCTGCAAACGCCCGGTGATCACGACGTCTTCCGTTGCCCCGATCTCATAGGCGGCCTCCACGCCAGCGCGGTTGTAGCTGCCAGAGAAGGTGATCTGGCCTAAATGCTCGGCCGCACCCGTAAACTCGACCCGATCAGATGTGATAGCAAATTGAGTGGGCAATCCCCGCGTCCCATTTTCGTAACCACCGCCGATTTCGCCCTCGACCCAAGCACTGGATGTATCAACAATTTCAAACATCACAGGCGCAAAATAATCCGCAGAACTCTCAACATCCCAGGCATCCACATTCGCGGCATCATCTATAAACAGGTGAGAAACCACCCAATCCCCGATCCGCAATTCACTTTCACCTGCAGCCATATAATAGCCAAACAAGGCCTGCCCGTTTTGATGTACAAGCGCTGTGGAAACGGGCTGTATCGGTGCGACGGCATTCAAGAAGAGTTGATAATCTGTCGCGCTCTGGGCCGGAATTTCTTCCATCGGCGCGTGACCGACACCGGGATAGGTCACCAATTGTGCATGGGGCATGGCCTCCATAAAGGTATCGGCCATGGCGAGCGGCACGAGATTGTCATCCTCTCCCCACATCACCATCACGGGCATGGTCAGTTCGCGGGAGGGCTCGAAGTCGTCGGTATAGTACGCCATGCGCGATCTCATCAGCACGGTTTCGCGTGTGCCCGGAAAACGCCCGATCTCGAAATAGCGCTCTACCATTTCATCCGTCACCGCATCCGGGTTTGAGAATGCGTCCAACAACGCCTCGCGGATCAGGTCCGGTGTGATGAAATTCTTCAGTGTGTTGGCAATCGTTTCATTGGCCATCAGCTGGTAAACAAGCGGGATATCGCCGTCTTCATCCTCTTCAGCGATCGGCCATGGCGCGCCGACAGCATCCAGCAAAGCCATGCTCAGAACGCGCTCGGGATGATCAACTGTATAGCTCAACGCGACCGAACCACCGCGTGAATTGCCAGCGATGTGAAGGCTGTTAATGTCGAGATATTGACGCACTTCCTCGACCACATCTGCGGCGCGGCGGAGCGTGTAATCACCGTCGGAGGTCGGGCCCGTGAGGCCATGGCCTGGCAAGTCCATTGTCACCACACGCCAATCCTCGGATAAAAAATCAACCCAGGGGCCCCAGGTATGCAGGGACGCATTTGAACCATGGACTAGGAAAACAGCGTCGCAGCTTCGGCAACCCTCATCGCGCATATGGACGGTGATGCCGGATTCCAGCACCACGAATTGCGACGCCTCACTGCCGTATTTGGCGACCAGCTCTTCGCGCGGAATATCCGGCGCATAAGCGTAAAAACCAAGAGCTCCAATCGCAAGGACGAACAATCCCAGCACCACACCCAACACCCGCATCACTATTTTCATCTTCACCCCCAATTGAGCCGACAGCTTCGCCATTCCTGCCGCCGCGGTCAATGTTTTCGCTAACCCGCGCTTAACCAAAGATCTACTTCCCGCTTCGGCTTGCGCGCCCACCGCGCTAGCGTGGCATCATGAACATTGCCTTCAACACCGCTGCGACAAGCATGATGACCGCCCAGACGCGGTTTGCCGAAGCGGCGCAAAATGTGGTGGTCGCTGCCACGGAAGGCGGGGACACCGTTCAACACCTTGTGGAGATGAAGCAGGCTCAAGCCGTACAGCAAGCCTCTGCCACAATGCTGAAAACCGCCAGCGACATGACGGACCGGCTGCTCGATATCGCCATCTAGGCGGCCCGGCCCCTGACGCCAGCGGTTGGTGGGCGTCATCCCTTTTAGTCGTCTCGCTCGGCGCGTGACCTGTCAGAAGGGATGACGGTTCCCCTCGCTTTTGCGCACGCAAGCGATTATCTCCCCCCCATGAGCAAAACTGTAACTGTCGACATAGTCGCCGATATCGTCTGTCCCTGGTGCTGGCTTGGTAAGCGCAATTGGGATGCCGCCGTGAAACTGACGCCGGGCATCAAGACCCAAGTCACCTGGAGACCCTTCCAGCTGGACGCTGCCCTGCCGCCAGAGGGCAAGCCTTATCGCGAATATATGAAAGCCAAATTCTCCGGCGACAACACATCGCGCTGGCAACAAATGCGCGATTATCTGGAAGCCACTGCACCCGACGCCGGTATCCATTTCGACTTCGACGACATCCCGATCCGCCCCAACACGCTCAATGCCCATCGCCTCCTGCGCTGGGCCACTGGCCAGGACCGCGTCGAGCCGATGATTGAAGCGCTGTTTGAGGCCTTTTTCGCAAAAGGGCGTGATATTGGTGACCCGGCGGTTCTTGCCGAATTGGCCGGAAGCGTCGGGCTGGAAGAGCAACTCACCGCCGACCTTCTCGCCGGCGATGCAGACCGCAAGCAGATCGTCGAGGAAGAGCAATTTTATCGCGATCTGGGTGTCTCCGGCGTACCGTGCTATATTTTCAACGGCCAGTTTGCCGTCTCCGGCGCCCAGCCGGCCGAAGAGTTAGCCAAGGCCATCCGCGATGCCGCCGCTAATCCCGCATCCGGCTAATTCGCAGACAGCACTTTCTTATCACAGCAATATAAGCTGATATGCGCTCAGAACACGATTTTGGGGAGAAACTACAATGTCACGTTTCAACTGGCTCGCCGCCATCGCAGCACTTGGCCTGAGTGCCTGCAGCGATAGCACAACCCACTCGGGCACTGACGGCGGCACCGACGCGTCCGAACGCGAAAATACCGCCTATAACCATGAAAGCGCGAACCGCGAGGCTTCGCCTCCACTCGCGACGACCGATACCCATCTCAGCGCCTACGCATCTGCCTGCGTCGACCAGGGCGAATGGTCTCTGGAAATGTGCCAGTGCATGGACAATGAGGCCAATGAGCGGCTCAGCGTCCCGGCCAAGGCCTATCTCACCGCCACCACACTGGGTGACAGCGCCCAGGCCAACCGCATCGCCCAGGACAATGGCGCGCGCGTTGGAATTGAGGCGATATCCTTCCTCACCGAAGGCGTGATGGCCTGTAGCTAAATCAATTCAAACGGAGCACGCTCATGACCGCCCTCCAGGCCCTGGCTCTCTATGCGGGCCTCAATATTCTCATTCTGATTTTCCTTGGCATCAATGTCAGTCGCAATCGGCGTCGCGCGAAGATCAGCCTCGGCACCGGCAAGGATCGCGCGCTGGAACAGGCCTGTCGTGCGCATGGTAACACCGCGGAAAACCTTCCCATTGCGCTGCTCGGTTTGATCATCCTGGTCATGCTCGGGACAGAGACACTCTACATTCATGTGCTTGGCACGATGCTGGTCATTGGCCGCCTGCTCTACGCAAATGGCGTTTTGACAAGCTACGGGCCGAGCTTTGGACGTCTGGCGGGAACCGGCCTTTCATGGCTCGGTTTTCTTGCCACCGCAGCACTTTGTCTCATGGCCGCATTCAGTTAGCCCATTGCCCCGATCCGGGGGCACGGCTATAGCGAAATTATGAGCAAAACTCCCGACGCACCGAACTCCGCCGGATTGCAAGAAATTGCCGCCGATCTGATCAAAACCGCCCGTCGCCTTGGCGCCGATGCCGCCGAGGCCTCGGTCGGGGAATCGCGCTCGACCGAGCTGTCCGTCCGCGACGGCAAGCTGGAAGATATCGAGCGCTCTGAATCCCTCGAAGCGGGCCTGCGAGTATTCGTCGGCAAGCAACAGGCCGGCGTCGCCTTTTCAGATCTGTCCACAAATGGCCGAGAAATCGCGATTGCCCGCGCCGTCGCGATGGCAAAGGCTGCTCCGGAAGATCCTTATTCCGCTCTGGCTGAGCGGGAGCGTCTCGAAACAGCACCGCCGGAAATCCAGCTTTTTGACGACACTCATTGGACCCCTGCCGATCTGGAAGCCACCGCAAACGATATTGAGAAGATCGCTCGCGGCGTTGATGGCGTGACGATGACCGAGAGCAGTTTCGCCAGCACCGGCACGGGTGGCGCGGCTTATGCCACTTCCACCGGCTTCAATAAGGGTTGGCACAAATCCATTTTCAGCTATGGCATCAGCGTCATCGCCGAACGCGACGGGGCTATGGAGCGCGACTATGCCGCAACCGGTGCCCGCCGTCCGGCTGACCTGCGGTCGATCGAGGAAATCGGTGTCGAAGCCGGCGAGCAAGTTGTGCGTCGCCTCGGACCGACAAAAATCCCCAGCGCAACCCTGCCTGTCGTGTTCGACCGCAAGGTCGCAACCACATTCATGGGCGCCATGTGTGGAGCCATCAGTGGTCCCGCCGTGGCCCGCGGCGTGTCCTTCTTGCGCGAAAAGCTGGGCGAGCAGGTCTTCTCCAGCGACATCAATATCATCGACGACCCGCATCGCGATTGGGGCCATGCCTCCAGCCCGTTTGACGGCGAAGGCACACGCAATTCCCGATCGCACCTGATCGAGAACGGTCGCCTGACCACCTGGCTGATGAACTCCGCCTCGGCCAGACAGCTCGACATGGCACCAACAGGCCATGCCCGCCGCAATATGGGCGGACCGCCCGGAGCCGGACCGACCAATCTTCACATGGAAGCTGGCAAGATCAGCCGTGACGACATGATCGGCGGCATCGATGAAGGTGTTCTGATCATGGAAATGTTTGGCCCATCGCTCAATTCCAATACCGGCGATTGGTCGGTTGGCGTGTCCGGCTACAAGATCACCAAGGGCAAGATCGATTACCCGGTCAGCGAGATCACCGTTGCCGGTAATTTGGTTGATATCTTTGGCCGGCTTATACCTGCCAGCGATCTCAAATTCCGTAGCTCCATGAATTCGCCCAGCGTTTTGGTCGATGCCATGTCTGTTGGCGGTCTTTAAAGCCTTTTGAGACACATATACGTCAAATACCCCGAGCAACCCCCAACCCGGATCCAGCCATGAGCGACATCAACTCCCAACTCTTGCACATCGTAATCGGTGGCGAATTGCTTTGCGTGACACCTGACAATTGCGAATTCAAGGACCTCGACGCGGTCGATTTTGTCGGTGCCTTCGGCAGTTATGCCGAAGCGCGTGCCGCCTGGAAGGGCGCCTCCCAGCGGACTGTCGACAATGCCCATATGCGCTATTTCATTCTCCACGCCCACAAGCTGCTCGACCCGGCAGCCGAAAAGAAATAGCGGCGGATCATCGTCGTGAGTGATCAAAAGCCCCTTTCGACGAAGGCCCTCGCCGGTCGCCTCTGGCGTGACTGGCTGGCTCCAAAATGGCCGCTTGTCACGATCACCGTCATCCTCGCCGCCATTACCGCCGGTGCTGTCACCAGTTATGGCAAATTGATCCAATGGACGTTCGACCTGCTTAATCTGGGCGATGCCAGTTTTTTCCCGATCGCCCCACTGGCCGTCATTGGCCTGGCAATCATTCGCTCCACAAGTCTCTACCTGCAGACGGTCCAGACCAACCGGCTTGCCCTAGGCGTGATGGAAGACATCCAGAACCAGATGTTTGCCAAATTTGTCCATGCCGACTTTGCCCGACTCCAGTCCGAACCTGTCGGAAAGCTGGTCTCGCGCTTCACCAACGACATAACCCTGCTGCGCGAAACTCTGGTTCGCCTGTTCAACAATCTGATGCGCGATAGTTTGACGGTTCTGGGTGCCGTCGGATTCATGCTGGCCATGGATTGGATGCTGACAATCCTAATTCTTGTCGTTTATCCAATCGCATTCTATCCGGTCATCAAGATCGGCGAACGTCTGCGTAAAACCTCCGCCAGCGCCCAATCACAAATGGGCGAAGTCACCAGCTTGGTCGAAGAAAGCTTCTCTGGCACACGCATGGTCAAGACCTACGGGCTGGAAGACAATGAAGCCAAACGCGCCCGCAAATCCTTCGCCGAGCGTTTCCGACTGCTGCTAAAAATTACCGAAAACAAGGCCCGCGTTGACCCCATTCTGGAGATCGTCGGCGGCGCCGCATTCGCAGGCTTGATCGCCTTTGCCGGTCTGCGCCTGATAGAGGGACAGACCTCGATCGGAAACATCATCGGCATTCTGGTCCTTCTCGCCGTCCTGTCTCCCGCTGTGCGGGCGCTGGGCACACTCAATGCCGTGGTGCAGGAAGGCTTCGCGGTACTCCAGCGGGTGTTCGATGTACTCGATGAAGAAGAGACCATCACAAGCGCCCTCGACGCGCCATCGCTCAAAGTTGAAAGCGGCCATTTGGCCCTGGCCGATGTTCACTTCGCCTATCCTGACGGTACACCGGCTCTGCGCGGTGTCTCGATCAAGGCAGCGCCCGGGAAAACTGTTGCTCTGGTCGGGGCGTCCGGCTCCGGCAAGTCAACAGTCCTCAATCTGATACCCCGCCTGTATGACGCCACATCGGGCCGTGTTCAGATTGATAATAATGACGTGCGTGCTGTCTCGCTGACCTCCTTGCGCCAGTCGCTGGCGCTCGTCAGCCAGGACGTCACCCTGTTCAATGATACTATTCGCGCCAATATTGCCTTCGGAAAATTGGATGCCAGCGACGATGAAATCATCGCCGCCGCCAAATCAGCCGACGCCCATGACTTCATTATGGAAACCGCAGAAGGCTATGACAGCCCCGTCGGTCAGCGCGGCGGCAATCTGTCCGGCGGTCAACGGCAACGCTTGTCTATTGCCCGTGCCATCCTCAAGGATGCGCCCATTTTGCTGCTCGACGAGGCGACCAGCGCGTTGGACACCAAATCTGAACGCCGCGTCCAAGAGGCACTTGAACATCTCTCAAAGGGGCGGACCACTCTGGTCATCGCGCATCGCCTATCAACCATTCGCAATGCTGACTGGATTTATGTGATGGAAGACGGCCAGGTCGTTGAAGAAGGTCGGCACGATGATCTGGTTGCCCGCGCCGGCACCTACTCGAAACTGTGCGAGATGCAATTCGGCCCTGATGAGGAATCGGGCACATAAGGGCTCTACGAGCTCAATCCAGATGGATTCCGGTGCGCAACAGGGCTATTCGCGCCGCAATACACGCTCGGTCAGGAAGCTGCCCCACCAGTTCGCCATGAAGCTGTCATGCACCGCTTGCCGGTCATAAACCGTGCGCACCCATTCCATGAACTCGATCGGCGTGTGCTCATTGTACAAGCGGTAGGTCTCGAAGAAATGGTCCAGCATGCCAGTTTTGCCGGCTTTCACGTGCAAATATTTGAGCGACAGATGTTGGATCGCTTCCTCAAAGGGTCGCTTTTCATGGATCAAAAGGAATAAAACCGAAATAATGCCCGCTCGGTCTGCACCGGACTTGCAGTGCAGCATTGCCGGAAATTCCATTGTCTCAAAGATTTTCACCAGACGCTCAATGCGATCCACATACGGAGCCTCTCGTGAACCAAACGGGAGATCATGGATGGCCATGCCAAGACGATCGCAAGCCTCATGCTCAAGATCGTAATAGCAAACACCGGGCTGGGTACCGCGAATATTCAGGATCGTTTTGAAGCCCTGATCCTTAAGCACAGCAAGACGATCCGGCGAGGGTTGATTGGCGCGCCACATGCCGCCACCCACCTCGTGCATATTGTGAAAGCGCAGGCGAAGCACGCCATGATCCTTCCACAAATAATCGCTCCAGGCGCGTTTATAGTCTTTCGGGTCACTTAGATCGTACGCCATGAAATATCTTTCCTGCTTGAAGACGATTTAGGATGTCCAAGGCACAGAGGCAACCGCGCGCAACGCTTGACGTTTTGTTCAGGCAGAGCGAGCTAGAACAGGTTATGTTGAAACAATTGCTGACCAAGAACTGGTTCCAGGAGATCGTCGCCTTCCTGGCCTTTGCCTATATCGAGCTGGTGCGACGTTCGATCCGATGGGAGGTCCGTGGCGCGGAACACATCAATCGTGTTTGGGACGAAGGCTTGCCAATACTTGGCATCGTTTGGCATGGCCGGATTTTGATGGCGCTAGAGGGGTGGAAAAAGGACATGGATCGCATGACCGCGCTCGCCTCACGAAGTGCCGAAGGAAATATGGGCGAAAAATTAGTTCGGTATTATGGCGCCAGCGTCGTGCGCGGGTCCTCTCGCAATCGTAAAAAACCGGAAAAAAACAAAGGGGGTGAGGCAGGCTATCGCGCCATGTGTGCACACCTCTCCGCCGGCGGTTGTGGCGTTGTTACACCTGATGGCCCACGCGGGCCGCGCATGCGCGTCAGCTATGGCGCGATAAGGATGGCCAGTGAAACTGGCGTGCCTATTCTGCCGTTCAATTGGTCGACCCGCCGAAAATGGGTGTTGCACAAAGCCTGGGACAAGCATTGCCTGCCTCAATTTTTTACCAAGGGTATTATAATCTGGGGTGAACCGATCCATATCGGCAAAAACCTTTCCTCAGAAGATTTAGAGGCTGCCCGTCTGCTTGTTGAAACGCGCATGAACGAATTGTGCCGCCAGGCCGACGAAGCCGTCGGCGGAGAAATCATTGAGCCGGCTGAAGAATTGCGCGTGGATCCGAAGGATGTCGGAAAGTGACATTGCCGCCAGTCCTCTCCGTATATCGCCTGCTGACCGGACTGGCCGCGCCGTTATTTCCCTATCTGCTTAATCGTCGTGCAAAGGGCGGCAAGGAAGATCCCGCTCGCAAGCATGAACGCCTCGGCAAACCCACCGAATTGCGCCCCGAGGGCACTTTAATCTGGCTGCACGGTGCCAGCGTCGGTGAAAGCCTGGTCTTGGCCACGCTCGTCGAGCATCTCGGCGGCCTGCACGCCGACTGGAATTTCCTCGTCACCACCGGCACAACCACCTCGGCGGAATTGATGGCCAACCGTCTCGCCTCCAATGCACGCCACCAGTATGTGCCCATAGATACTCCGGGAGCGGCCCGCCGTTTCCTCGATCACTGGAAGCCCGACCTCGCCATTTTTGCCGAGTCTGAAATTTGGCCAAACCTGCTGCTCGAGACCTCAGAGCGCGGCATCCCGATGGCGCTTGTCAATGCGCGCATGAATGACAAATCCCTGCGCAGTTGGCGCACCCGCCGTGCCACCGCCAACCACCTATTTGGGGCCTTTAACTGGATCGGCGCCGCCGACCAGCGCACCCATGACGGTCTGACAAAACTACTCGACCAACCGATCGCGCTGGCCGGCAATCTCAAACTGGAAGCCGGCGCCCAGCCACCCGACACACACGCTCTTATGACCGCCCGCGTCAATGTCAGCGGCCGTCTCGTCTGGCTCGCCGCCTCCACTCATGAAGGCGAAGAAGAGACTGTCCTCAAGGCGCACGACATCTTGCTGGAAGCCCATCCTGATTGCCTTCTCATCCTCGCGCCGCGGCACCCCGAACGCGGCAAAGCGATCGCACGCATGGTCCGCGCTCACGGATATGGCTGCGCCCAGCGATCGAAAAACGAAATCCCGCACACAAATGATCGCGTCTGGCTCGCCGACACATTGGGCGAAATGCCGCTCTGGTTTACCGTTGCCCCGGCCGCATTGATCGCCGGCAGCCTCAAACCCGGCATTGGCGGACACAATCCAATCGAGGCCAGCCAGGCCGGTGCTACCGTCATTACCGGTCCCTATTTTCCCAGTTTCCAGGATCTGTATGACAGCTTTCGCACCAATGACGCTGCGATCATCGTCAAGGATGCCACCGAGCTGGCCGCCGCAGTTGAAACAGTCTGGGATCATCGAGGTCCGACACCGGATGACGCCGCCCGCGCCATCGCCCAATCATCCGGCGGAGCCTTACAAACGACAATTGATGCCGTCATCGCTCTCCTGCCGGACCCCAACGATAATGCCGCGTCAGATTTGGCGGAGATCACACCATGAAAGAGCCGGGCTTCTGGCAGGCCGACGCCAATAGCCCACTCCACCGGGCGGCGCGCTTCGCCCTTTCGCCCCTCGCCGCGATTTATGGCTGGGCTGGCGCACGTCGCATCGCGAAGACCGAGCCGGTTGATCCTGGCATTCCCGTCATTTGCGTCGGTAATATAACGCTGGGCGGAACCGGCAAGACCCCGATCACCCAAACCATTCTCAAACGGCTCTCCGACATGAGTGTGTCCGCCCACACCCTATCGCGCGGTTATGGTGGCAAGGAAAAGGGCCCGCTCCGCGTCGATCCGAGCCTCCACAACGCGACACAGGTCGGCGATGAACCCTTACTGCTCGCCCGCACCGCGCCCGTCTGGGTATCGCGTGATCGCCCGGCCGGCGCGAAGCAGGCCGCAAAATCCGGCGCGCAAATGCTCGTCATGGATGATGGTCACCAAAATCCGACCCTGAAGAAGCACCTGTCCATTTGCGTCATCGACGGTGTCGCCGGCTGGGGCGCAAACCGTGTCTTTCCCGCCGGGCCGCTACGAGAGCAGGTCGCGCACGGCCTCGCCCGCGCCGATGCGGTCATCGTCATCATGCCAGACGGCAAAACCACGCCCGATTACGAAGGTCTCTGCCTCGCTGATCTGGAAATCCCGATCCTCCACGCCTGGCTGGCACCCACACAGACCCCACCCAAAGAGCCGCTTGTCGCCTTCGCCGGCATCGGCCGCCCCGCCAAGGTGTTCGACAGTCTTACCGCCGCGGGTGCTAATCTGGTTGGAACCCGGGCCTTCCCCGACCATCATCCCTATACCACCCTTGAGCTTGCTGCCCTGCACGACCTCGCCCGAACTCACAAGGCCCGCCTGATCACCACGGAGAAAGACTGGGTCCGCTTGCCGGTCGAAATGCAGGGTGAGATCGAGATCTGGCCGATCCAGGCTGAGTTCGCCAATCCAGCCGCCCTAGACGCCCTGCTTCAGCCTCTGGTGGACATTGCGGTCGACGCCGCCGCTGCGGGCGGGTAAATCCAACATCATGATTGAAGCACAGCGTAATGCCTCCCTGGCCACCAAAATTGGCCGCCATTTTGAAGCCCTCGCCTGGGATGGCTATTCCGGCGCCTTCCGCGCCATGGGCATAGACCGCGCCTCCGATAATGCCGCCGCCCTGCTGCGCAAGATCGGCCCGATGACGTCGACCCACAAGGTTTCGCGCATCAATATGCAACGCTGCTTCCCCGACGCCGCCGCCCCCGAACTGGACCGCCTGCTGGGTCAGATGTGGGACGGGTTTGGCCGTCTGGTTGGCGAGATGCCCAACATGCATCGCTTTGCCGATCCGGACTTCTTCAATGAGCGCGTTGAATTTGTCGGTCGCGAGCATCTCGAGCGCGCCCGCGATGAGGGCCGCGCCGTGGTCATCATCTCCATGCACCAGTCCAATTGGGAGCTCGCCGCCGCCGCCATCATGCAGACCGGCCTCAATTGCCACATCACCTATCGCCCGGCCAATAACCCGCTGATCGACAATCGCATCATGAAAACGCGCGCAGATTACGGCGTCAAACTAATGGCCGCCAAGGGCGGAGACGGCGCCAAGGCGCTTATCGGTGCCCTCAAAAAAGGCGAATCCGTCGCCCTGATGAACGATCAGAAAATGAATGATGGCGTCGAGGCTCCCTTCTTCGGACACCCGTCCATGACGGCTCCGGGCCCGACCCGCCTCGCCATGCGCCATTGCTATCCGCTGATGCCGATCTCCGTTCGCCGCCTCGACGGCGTCCGCTTCCGCGTCACCATTCATGATCCGATTGAATTGTCGGCAAGCAAGGACAAATCGGCTGCTGTGGTTGAAACCGTGACCAAGATCAATCAATGGGCCGAGAGCGTTATCCGCGATGCACCGGAACAATGGTTCTGGGTGCACAGGCGTTGGGATAAGGCGGTTTATCGCAAGGGCTAGAGAAACACTCTTCTTCTCCCCTTGAGGGAGAAGTGGGCGCACCGCAGGCGCGGTCGATGAGGGGTTAGTCTCCGCGGGCGCGATGTGAGGCTACAGCCCCCTCATCCGCCCTCCGGGCACCTTCTCCCTCAAGAGGAGAAGAAGAGTCGTACTTGCCTAACTTATTCCGCGTCCCGCAACCCGCTCACATCCAGCTCCATCAACAAAGCCGGGTCCACATAAAACCCGTTGCGCAACTTCACGCGCCAATCTAGATGCGCGCCCGTGGCCCGACCACCGGCACCAATCTCGCCGATCAGCTGACCTTGCGTAACAATGTCGCCTTCAGAAACATGCACGGCGCTCATATGCAGGAAGGCACTGACAAGACCCTGGCCATGGTCGATAAAAATCAGACCGCCCTCATAGAACATATCCGCCTCAGCCAGCGTCACCAGACCACCGGCGGGCGCGACGATCGGCGTACCGACATCATTGGCCCAGTCCAGCCCCCAGTGCGGATTGCCCGGCGTACCATTATAGACGCGTTGCGAACCATAGACGCCGGTCGTGATCCCCTCGGCCGGCGCAATAAAGCCGTCCAAGAAGCCCTGCCCATCCCAGGTCGAATTAAACGCCGCCTGCTTCTGCGCGTATTCGCGCTGACGACGAGGAAGTGTGGATTCGTCCGGTGTGACAGTGCGTTGCGGCACACCTGTAACAGTCTGGATGTTGTATTCGCGCTGGGTGATCGGCTGCATTAGCCGTGTGGAGCCTACGCCAAATTCCAATTCCTCAGAAGCGTCTCGATGAATGCCCAGAATGACCCAATCGCCTGCCTGAGCGCTGCCTTCGCTGCCGCCAAGCGAGAAAGTAATCTCCTCGAATGGGTGATTGCAGAGGACGACTCCACCTTGGACAAATTCGCCTCGACAAAAATCCGATGCGGTAGACGGAATTCGTGATGTAACATCGTCACTCATCGCCTCCGCCGCAGGCGCTTGCGAAGCAATCAGATCGCCAATCGGATCCGCCTCCGCCGTCTGCACCAGAAGAGCTGCCAGCAGCGCAATCACTCGCCGGGCTCCGCGTGCAATTCCTTCCAGCGCTGACCCGCCGCATTGGCATCACGATAGGCTTCCTGCTCATCGGCATTCCAATAGCGCAGCGTGGCGATCGGCAATTCGTCGCCGGTCACCGCGCACTTCACATAGGCGCCGGGCTTGAGAATGATAAAGTCGGCATCGCCATACTCAAGAATGGCCTCACCACTAAACTCGGCATCGAAAGGATTCTCTGGAGATTTCATGGGGTGAGTCTAGCAGGGGAATTTCGGCGAGGGAATGGCACTGGCCGATCAATTTTCACGTCATGCCAGCGAAGGCTGGTACCCAGATCGTAGAGGCCGGTGTTTGTAATCTGGGTCCCAGCTTTCGCTGGGATGACGTTGTAATAAATGGCTAGAACAGTGTGCCCTGACCGGCTGCGGGTGCCTTGGCCTTCTTCGCGGGTCGCTTCGCCCTCACCGGTTTGGGCGGCGCAGCACTTGGCGTTCCGTCAATGACCGCGCCGCGACGCGTATCGGCAAACTCCAGCTCCACTGCCGCACCTGCAGCCAACGCCGCACCCTGACGCACCAGCTTGCCGGCATCATCACGCACCAGCGCAAAGCCGCGCTTCAACGCCGCCTCATGGCTGAGCGAGTTGAGCCGGGCTCCCCATTGCTCCAGCCGCGACTTGCGGTCTGCCATTGCCCGTGTCGAGGCCATGTCGAGCCGACGCATACGATCCACCAAACGTTCCCGCTTGGCCGAAATATCCCGCCCCAGCGCCCCGGGCTTCAGACCCGCGCCCAGAACCAGCAGGCGCGAACGCTTCACCGCCACATTGCCCAGCAGTGCCGCATCCAGCTTTTCCGCCACAAGGTCAAAGCGCTGGCGCTTCAATTCCATCAGCGAGGCCGGGCGCGGCAAGGCGCTAGCAGCGGCACGCAATTCAGTCCGGCGGCGTTCAATCAGGCGCGACAGGGCCGCGACCAGTCGCCCGCCCAGCGTCTCGATATCCGCCTTCAGCTCGGCGCGTACTGGCACGGCCATCTCGGCCGCACCGGTCGGTGTCGGCGAACGGCGGTCGGAGGCAAAGTCGATCAGCGTCGTGTCAGTCTCGTGGCCCACAGCCGAGATCAGCGGGATGTCGGAAGCGGCAGTCGCCCGCACCACGATCTCTTCATTGAAGGCCCACAAATCCTCGATTGAGCCGCCACCCCGCGCCACGATGATCAGATCTGGTCGCGGCACAGCGCCGCCCGCAGGCAGCGCGTTGAAACCGTCGATCGCCTCGGCAATTTGCGCCGCTGCCTTCTCGCCCTGCACCAAGACCGGCCACAGCAAGACATGACGCGGAAAACGATCGCGCAGACGGTGCAGGATATCGCGAATCACTGCGCCGGTCGGCGAGGTCACGACCGCGATTGTGCGCGGCAGGAAGGGCAGCTTCTTCTTGCGGTCGGGATCAAACAGACCCTCGCCCGCCAATTTTTTCTTGCGCTCATCGAGCAGCGCCATCAGTGCGCCGGCACCGGCGGGCTCCATGGTTTCCACGATCAGTTGGTATTGCGAGCGCCCCGGATAGGTCGACATCCGGCCCTCAATCACCACTTCCAGGCCCTCTTCCGGCTTGAAGCGGAAACGCGAGGCCGTGCCCTTCCAGGCTATGGAATTAATGACGGATTTCTCGTCCTTGATGTCGAAATACACATGCCCGGACTTGGCCACGACCACCCGCCCCAACTCGCCGCGCACCCGCACATGTCCAAACGCATCCTCGACCGTGCGCTTCACGCCGGTGGCCAGTTCGGTGACGGTATATTCGGGGGTATTGCTGCTGGTATCGCTCATCAACTCTTACCTAGGCTGCATCGATCCGTCGCGCAACGCAGCACGGGACTCGCAGCGTGGAAAGGTTTAGGATAATCAGGCCGAAAATGGTCCTGTGAAGCGCTTGAGAAGGTTCTGACATGAAGGTTCTGGTTATCGGTTCTGGCGGTCGTGAACACGCCCTCGTCTGGAAGATCGCACAAAGCCCGCTCGTCTCATCCCTGATGGCCGCCCCCGGCAGCCCGGGCATGGCGGATAACGCCATCTGCTTCGATGTGCCGGTCTCCGATCTGGATGCTCTGGTGACACTGGCCACCGACCAGGCCGTCGATCTCGTCATAGTCGGCCCGGAAAACCCGCTCTGTGACGGCCTCGCCGATATGTTGCGCGAAAACGGCATCGCCACCTTCGGCCCGTCCAAAGCCGCCGCCATGCTGGAAACCTCCAAGGCCTTCGCCAAGGATTTCTATGCCCGCCACAACGTGCCCTCCGCCCGCTACGGAGTGTTCGATGATGCGAGCAAGGCCAAGGCCTTCCTTGATGGTTTCAAACCACCCTACGTGCTCAAGACCGACGGTCTCGCCGCCGGCAAGGGCGTCGTCATCCCGCAAACCCGCGAAGAAGCCGAGGCCGAGATTGACGCCTTCCTGTCCGGCAAATTCGGTGATGCCTCCTCCACCCTGGTGATCGAGGAATTCATGCATGGCGAGGAAGTCTCCGTCTTCGCCCTGTGTGACGGCACAGACGTCAAATTCTTCGGTGCCGCCCAGGACCACAAGCGGGTTGGCGAAGGCGATACCGGCCTCAATACCGGCGGCATGGGCGCCTATTCACCGGCCCCGATCGCCACACCCGAACTGATCGACACCGTGATGGACACGATCATCAAGCCGGTCGCCACCGGCCTCGCCGCCGATGGAGCCCCCTTCCAGGGCGTGCTCTTCGCCGGCATCATGGTCACCGATGAGGGCCCCAAAGTGGTCGAGTTCAACATTCGCTTTGGTGATCCGGAATGCCAGGTGCTGATGATGCGCGCCAAGAGCGACATCGTGCCCCTGCTCGACGCCGCCGCCCGCGGCACCCTCGCTGACCAGCCCGAAGTGGAGTGGGCACACGACCCGGCGATTACCGTCGTGATGGCAGCCAAAGGCTATCCCGGTAGCTATGCAAAGGGTTCGGTCATCACCGGCATCGACGCGGTGAATGAGATGACCGGCGTGCAGGTATTTGAAGCGGGTACCGCCCGCAATGAAACCGGCGATGTGACCGCCGCCGGTGGCCGCGTGCTCAATGTGACCGCGATTGGCGAAAGCCTGCACTATGCCGCGGATCGGGTTTATGCGGCCGTGGACGACATCGAATGGGCAGACGGGTTTTGCCGCCGGGATATCGCCT
>Ga0315338_1002662_pt1 | contig 17066 bp, 8 predicted proteins | sample ASW8metaG_FD_204518 | JGI IMG/M metagenome (GOLD analysis project Ga0315338, IMG submission 204518) | Ammonia-oxidizing marine archaeal communities from Monterey Bay, California, United States - ASW #8 | ecosystem: Environmental > Aquatic > Marine > Coastal | place: USA: California | collected... | reverse complement strand
CGAGCGTCGACCAGGCCCGTGATCTCACCATTGAGCGCTTCGGCAAGATCGATGTGTTGGTGAACAACGCCGGTATCTCGGGTCCGAACGTAACGACCTGGGAATACCCCGTGGCGGATTGGAACCAAGTGCTGGCGGTCGATCTGACCGGCGTGTTTCTGTGTTGCCGCTCGGTCGTCCCCCACATGATTGCCCAGGACTACGGCCGCATCGTCAACATCGCCTCGATCGCCGGCAAGGAAGGCAGTCCCAACGCGCCGGCCTACAGCGCCGCCAAGGCCGGCACGATCGGCCTGACCAAGTCGCTCGGCAAGGAGCTCGCCGACACCAACATCAGGGTCAACTGCGTGACCCCGGCGGCCGTCAAAACCGACATCTTCGATCAGATGACCCAGGCGCACATCGACTACATGCTGTCGAAGATCCCGATGGGCCGCTTCGGCAAAGTCGAGGAGGTAAGCGCACTGGTGGCCTGGCTCGCCTCGGAGGACTGCACTTTCTCCACCGCCGCCGTATTCGACGTCTCGGGCGGGCGCGCCACCTACTAATATCGCGGCGAGGTTCGGCTCGCAACAAAGGCGGCAGGTCCGGATGTTTTCGCTCAGACTGAACGCGGACGCGCGACCGGCACTTCCGACCTCAACGCAAGTCCTGGCTATTGTCGACAAGCGCTCTGCGGCGCCAAGTGCTTGGGCGGCCTAGGGCTCAGCTACGCAAAAGCAAAGCGGCATGGTCACCCATCATCAGAACCTGCTGGTCGTCGACATCGAGACGGTCCCCGATCGTAAACACCATAAGGCGGACACTTGGTGATGCACGGAATGAGCCCGGAAGAGTTCGACCGCGACCCAGAGGTATGTTGCGCAGCCCATCAAGCGGTATGACCGAGCCTGAAATCCATACCTGTTTGCTTTGCGGCTGCACGGGCATTGTCCCCTACCATCGCGATAAGATTCGCGACTACCTAAACTGCCGGACCTGCAATCTGGTGTTCGTGCCGCCTGCCCAGCATCTTTCGGAGGCGGACGAAAAGGCTTGCTACGATCTCCACGACAACAAGCCCGGCGACCCTGGCTACCGGCGTTTTCTCGATCGTCTGTTTACACCGCTGAACCAACGCCTGGCCCCGAGCTCGCTGGGTCTCGACTTTGGTTGCGGGCCAGGTCCGGCGCTAGCTCAGATGTTTGAGGAGGCAGGGCACTCGGTCGCCCTCTACGACCCCTACTATGCCCCCGACGAATCCGTCCTATCCGCGCGGTACGATTTCATCACCCTGAGCGAAGTCGTCGAACATTTGGCCGAACCGGGCAAGGAATTGGATTGCCTGTGGAACGGCCTCGCTCCGGGCGGCTGGCTCGGTATCATGACCAAACGGATCCGAGACCAAGAGGCGTTCAGGACCTGGCACTACATCATCGACCCCACCCACATCGGTTTCTTTTCTGAAACCACTTTCCAATGGCTGACCCGGCACTGGTCGTCGATGGGAACTCCGGCAAGCTTGGTCATCACAGGAAACGATGTCGTGTTGATTAAGAAGAGTTAGGCTGATAGCGCGGGGCGCTAGACCTGAAATTGTAGCGTTCAGGGGTGTTACGAATGGCGACGTTATGCACGACGATCTGCTGGACGCGGTGAGTCTAATCCGCGACCTCAGCTCCGACTCGCCGGTCGCCAAGGACGAGCGAGTGTTCGAGGTCGAGGCCTTCGTCGACAGCTAGCCACCGGATGCGTCGCCCTAGCGGAGGGTCAGCGGTCCGCTGACGCGGACAGAACGGGTGGTAATGCGGACGTTGCCGCCTGAGAGTCCGCTCGTAAGCCATAACCGGACTCAAGCTAGTTCGTTGGGCAGCGCTTTTGCCTCTTTCAGATCTGGCAAGCTACCTCGAGGCCACCGTCGGCGCTTTCGTCGAGCGCTACAACTACCTCCGCTACCACGAGAGCCTCGCCAACCTCACCCCCGCCGACGTCTATTTCAGCCGCGATCACACCATCATCGAGAGAAGGACAAAACAAACAACTGACCACTTTTCGTAGTACTCAGCCGACAAGCCTCGCATTCTGTGGAAACATGTAGCCTCGGGCCTCGTCATCCATGTCGGTCCTGAATATGTGACGATCCTTGAGGGCTTTGGCACGTCCGGCTGCGGGACGGGCGTTGATTTCATTCACCAGCCGACTGAGGTTCGGCATGTCCCGCCATGTATTTTCGCCCCTAACGATTGGAATCATTCGAGCCCAGCCCCACACGGCCATGTCGACGATCGTATAAGTCTCTCCCAGCATGTAGGGCACCGCCGCGAGCCGCCCGTCGAGGATGCCATAATGGCGCTCCGCCTCGAAGTCATAGCGATTGATGGCATAGGACTGTTTTTCCGGTGCAAAGTTCTTGAAATGCACGGACTGGCCGGAATAGGGACCGACACCCGTGGCCACGAACATCAACCAGGAGAGCAGCTGCGCCCGTGCCTCAGACGTGTCCTCCGGCAGAAATTTCCCGGTCTTCTGGGCGAGGTATAGAAGGATGGCATTACTGTCGAACACGGTGATGCCATCATCAATGATGACTGGAACCTTGGCATTCGGGTTTACTGCCAGGAACTCGGGCTTGTGCTGGTCGCCGGCGCGCCCGTCGATGGGGACCGGATCGTAGTCCAAGCCAGACTCTTCCAAAAATAAAGATACCTTCATCGGGTTAGGAGCCGCGTTGTAATAAAACTTCAGCATGTCTGACCTCCATAGTTGGTACTTATCCTGTCCGTCCAGAGGATCGCAACACCGCTGTCGTGACAACCAACGGTATCCTATAGGCTCTCCCACAAACTGCAATTCCATCCCGCCACCCCAGCCTAACCTGGCGGCTGCCGTAGCCAAAGTATCTGCCCAGCTTCTGCCAGACCCTCCTTTCAAGCTGGGGGTGTATTTAGACAAATTTGAAATAATTTTATGCGGGAGGTTCCTCTATTTGGCGCTACCTTCAGCGGACCTACCCCCTTCTGCCAGGGTATTTTCCCTGTTTATCCGTTACGCCAGCTCTTGCAGCGCCTCGAGGTCCGCCTGGCCTTCGGCCACCACGTCCATTGAGACTGCCACGGACTCGCCGTAGCCACGATCCAGTAACGCCTGTAGGCTGCGCCACAAGCGGCGTCGGACTTGGCATGACGCATCAGGTCCACCAACGTTTCCACCGCATCTTCGGTATGGTCACGAGCTATCTCACGGACATCGCCTACTCGTGGCCGATACGTGGTAAGCCCGTAATTGGCTCGACGCCAACCGGTCCTCGGTCACCTCCTTGCCCGGCCAAAATCCCAGTTGTTGCGTGGTACCGCGCGCGGCACGATGAAGAGCAGAAGCTCTTGGTGTGCGCCCCGCTCCGCCGCCGCAAGAAAACCCTATAGCACCATCGCCATTTGTCCAGGCGCACTCGCAGCCCCTTCGCGACGCCGTCGGTCATAGTATCTCCCACGGTAGACACTGCTCGAATTATTTGGTCTGCCTGTCCGTCGTCAGCGTGAATGGGACAGTAGGGGCTTTATTCTAGTAAACGCCGTAAATTATGGATGTTAATTTTAAGCCGTTTGTTGCTGGTGGTCCAAACGGCGTTTTCGGCGGGTCAGTTGTTCAATATTTCCACTTCGCCCATTGGAGGTGTGATCGGAACCCAAACAAACATCGGCGGGGCCCGTTCCATAACTGCTGAATGCAGACGACCTGCACATGCAACTTCACAGCCACAACACGTGCAAGGCTGGCTCACCTACCCCGCAGCCGTGTGCGCGAAATCAATCTGGTGAAATTCGATTTCCGCTAACAACCACTCTTCGCCCGAAGAGCTGGATGTGTTGCCAATAATATTTGCAGACACTTGGTCCGAGTCGCGGCTCGACTCCACCCCTTGATTGCCGAGGGCAATGCTGGAAATATCATATTGATAAGGAGAAGCAATTTCCCCCGCTTCGCTCTGTCCATCACTATCTATATCCCTCCACACGACAATGTTTTCCCACGACGCATCTTGGGCATCAAGCTTCCCATCTGAGTTTTCGTCCAACTCCCGTATCGCCGAAAGCCCGGAGTCAGCACCATTTGAAAAATACTCCGAAAAAAGCTCCTGTACGCCGTCCACCACACCATTACGGTTTACGTCTACCGCCAAAAACGCGTCATCAGGCGTAATCCAATAGGTCTCATCGGCCGCTCCATCGCCGTTCATATCAAACAATACACGTTTAGACCCCATTTCCGGCAACGCAATCCCATCCCCGAATAAGTCCAGTACGAGAGGATCGACCGACGACGTCCTACTCAACTGAAGAGTGTAATCACCACTGCTGAAACCGTTCCCGTTAAAATCGAATGGTCCGGATCCCGTAGGATCATTGTTAAAGGAACTCACCGCTACAAAAAAGGTACCTCCCGTAACAACAGGGGAAAGTACGAGGAAAGAGTCGAGCACGCTGACAGACCCACTTCCACCAAGGGACGTAGAGGCATCATCATTTATTCGGGAGGTAGTCCCGTTCGCATTGAATATCGTTACCTGGGTATCCACCGAGTCGCCCGACCCTTGGCCAAAATCTATATCTGCTATAAGGCCCTCACCCGAAAACAGCGTTACTGAGAAAAAATCAACATCATTATTATTATTTATGTTACCGCGCACCGTAACGTGCGGATCTCTTGTTGAATTTACGACATTGGAGTCGAACACACGGACAAACGCACTCCGCGCCAACCCATCTGCTAAAAATTGCGAACTATTCGGCTCCGTCTCAGAAACGATCGATATAGTATTTTGGGCGCCAAATATGTTTGGATTAGTAAATGTCGCCGCCTGAACGTTAAACGGCGAAAACGCAGCACCTCCTATACCGCCCTCAACGCTTGACAGCGTGTTTGCAGTCTCCGTCGCTCTCGCAGAGGCCGATAGACTTGCCGAGGCCGATGAAAAGACATTGATAGCGTTCACTGTGTTGGCACTACTTGTGGAACTGGAGGCCGATGATCCAGCGCCTCGCGTAATATTTAACACGTAATCACCAGAACTACTGCCGCGGCCATTGAAACTTCCACTAGCTGACGCATCGTTGTTAAAAGAGCTAATAGCGAAAAAATGGTTGCCAGCCTCGGATGTTGTAAACGACACAAAAGAGTCAAGAGCACTGACAGACCCCCCTCCACCAAGGGAAGTGGACGCGTCATCGTTGGCCGTTATCAACCTTTGGTCTGGGCCAAACACGTGGATCTGTGTATCAACGGAGTCGCGAAAACTGGCACCTAAATCAATATCCAGCGTTATTTGCTCATTAATTTGTGCTGACAACTGGTAAAAGTCGACGTCATTGTTAGTTGAAATACCTCCCCGAATCGTCAGATACGACAAGGAACCAGAGCCATTAATATTTCCAACATCTGGATTTGAAGTGTCGGTCGAGAAACTGGAATCCGAGAGGACGTCCGCAGTAGCTATGGTATTGTTTCCCTCGGTTTCAAGCCGGCTCTCGTTCACGCTGACATTCAGAAGATAATCACCACTGCTAAAGCCTCGCAAATTAAAGGCACCTCCAGTTGACCCATCGTTATTAAACGAACTTACTGCGATACTATGGGTGCCCGTTTGAGTCGCCGTAAACGTGAGAAAGGAATCCAGGACACTGGTCGAACCCACGCCGCCAAGCGAGACGGAAGCATCATCATTGGATGTCAGCAGGCTTACGGATGGGTCGAATACGTGCAGCTGCGTGTCAACGCTATCCCCAAATCCTTGTCCAAAATCAATATCAAGTGTAACAACCTCACCTCGACGAAGTGCAAGGCTATAGAAATCGACATCATTATTACTTGCAATATCTCCAGATATTGTCTCGTGCGCATTGGTGGTCGAATTCACTACTATTTGTGACGCGGATGTTGAGAAATCCTCAATCTGAAGGGCCTGACTGAACCCTATACTGTCGTTACGACCTTGAATCTCCTGTACACCGCCAATATCCAAACTGATATTCAGTGCATAATCACCGCTGCTCAAGCCACGGCTGGTAAAACTACCACCTGATGACCCGTCATTATTAAAAGAACTAACTGATACTACGAGAAAATCGGTGGTTGTCGCAGTAAACGTGAGGAATGAATCCAACGCGCTAATCGAGCCCGCGCCGCCAAGCAAGGTGGAAGCGTCATCATTGGACGCTAGTAGCACCCCATCACTGGAGAAAATGTGGAGCTGTGTGTCAACGCTATCCCCAGATCCTTGTCCAAAATCAATATCAAACGTGAAGGTTTCTCCCTGAACTGCAAGAAGTTTATAAAAATCCACATCATTGTTTGATGAAATCTCACCTAAAACAGTGACATGTGGAAGCCTGCCGGAATTGATAAAATTAGCATCAGTGGTTATGCGAAAGTCCGATCTATTAATTAAATCAGCTGTTGCAATCGTGTCATTACTCTCGGATTCAGACACCTGAGAAGACACCGTAGATTCAGTGCCCACGAGAAATGGGTTAACCAATATGGTGTCGCCTTCGGTAAGAACTAAGGTTTCCGGGAAGAGCGGAAATCGCAAACCTTCGAAAATATCGTCGACTGGAACAAAGTGTTGAAATACGCCAGAAAATATCGTTGGCCCGCCAAAAATAAATGTGGGTTCATCAGAATCACGATACACATCATAATAAGGAAGTTGATCGTTCACCGGCTCATCCCAAACCGGCTCATCCCAAACCGGCTCATCCCAAACTCGCTCATCCCAGATCGGCTCATCCCAAACCGGCTCAGCCCAAACCGGCTCATCGTCAAAGTCTGCATCGGGCGGAGTCTCCATAAAATCGGGATCTAGCAGATCACCTTGACCATCTAAAGTCGCGGCCTGGTCACCAATGGTGATTCCGTCTCTCTCGGGACGAATAATCCCTCCAGTCCGAGCATCGTCAGCATTGGTTGTTTCATCGTCACCCTGTACGGGACCACTTTCAGGGGACCGCTCTCCTTCGGGAGGCGTTTCACCATCTGGAGAATCCTCTCCATCAGGAGGACCTTCTCCTTCTTCCGGACGCCCCCCACCTTCACCCTCTGGCGGACCCTCTCCTTCTTCCGGACGACCCTCACCTTCTCCCTCTGGTGGCCCTTCTCCCTCTGGGGGACCTTCTCCCTCTGGGGGGCCTTCACCATCTTCGGGGGGGCCTTCACCATCTTCGGGAGGACCTTCACCTTCTGGTGGACCTTCACCATCGGGGGGAACTTCACCGTCTTCCGGAGGGGCTTCTCCCTCCGGTGGCTCTTCGCCTTCTTCCAGCCCCTCTTCGCCTTCCTCTAACTCCTCTTCCTCGCCTTCCTCCAACTCCTCTTCACCTTCCCCACCTTCCTCGTCGCCCTCTTCTTCACCTTCCTCTACCGCCTCTTCAGCGACAGCACCCCCATCATCACTGGTTTCACTGGCTTCGGTCGCCTGTACGTCATCCGTCCGCTGCCTGAGAACCGGCTGAGCCGGAAGCGTACTCGATATGTCCCCATACAGCTGGCTCAACTGATCAGACGTGACAATCACTGGCTGGCTGGGCGCGGCTACGATGCTTGAAATCTGAGTTGTTTGAAAAGCTTGGTCTAAAACCTGGGTGCCGGCATCATTTGATACGCTAATTGCACCAACACCGCCCCCTTCTTCAGGAAGCAATGTAATCGTATTAACCTCTCCTTCAGCTGCCGCCTGACCTGCTACTTTCGTCCCTCTGATGCCAATCGTTGCAACCGGGGTCTCCACAATCATGGCATCGGGATCATCCTTCGCAATCTCCCCCGAAACAAAGGAAAAGACTCCCTCCACAACACTGAACGATGACTCACCACTCTCTTCGCCCGGATCGTAGATAAAAGTATCCAGCACCATGCGGCCTGATTCGCCCAGTGCGAACGTCGTCTTATCCTCAAAAATAATACCGACGCTTGCTTCAGGATCAGTTACCACGATATCGCCGCTATATACCGCTGTGCCTTCTTCAGCCAAAACCTGGCTATTATCACTACGTATCAGCAGCACACGACCACTTATTGCATCCACTTCCCCGATCACCGGGCCAGCGAACGCCGATTGTTCCGTATGCTGGGCAAACTGACCTGGCGCCGCAGACCCCGCCAGCCTGCTCGCTAAAGCACCTCGAATCATCGCCGACCCGTCTTCCGTCAGAAGATCCGGTGGGCTTTCATGAGTGAAAAAATCTCGGACCAGTACGGCATCACCTTCACCCGACAGAAGGAGGTCAGGACCAAGCCGGTCATACTGAGCACCAAGAAGAAACGAATGGCCTGGGACAAAAACAGGCACTGCTGACGCGGAGGCATCAACAACCGCCGCGTCAGAAAAACTAGCCTTCCCTAACTCCGGGCCAAATATTGTATTATCTTGAAGCATGCCTCATCACGACTCTCCATGCTACGCCATTAGTTTATCATTTTGTTTCAGCCACAAAAACCCCATCCCAATTAGTGTCTGGCGGCACATCCATGAACCCTTCAATTCGTTCGTCATAAAGCTCATAAAGCACGCTTAATGTTTTGCTAACATCCAAAACCCGACACTCCCCCAATATAGCCCGCGCTTTCGCCCATTCTTGACCTCTATATGCCGACAGCATCGTTTCGTGAGCCAACGAGAGAGATGCAAACTCCTCGCTATTTGCCATAACTGCGCCACCAATTAAGCCGAAAATATTCACTGGCTCTTCTTTTCCCTTTACCCTAATAAGATCCAGCTCTAGTGCCGCCCACTGTGTTGCCGACGATCTAGTCTCTGGCCCGACCACAATACCCACGCCGTAGTTTTTGGATTGCCCTTCCAAGCGCGCTGCTAAATTTACCGTATCCCCAAGAACCGAGTAGTCAAATCTTTGGGTAGAACCCATATTCCCCACACAGCAGATCCCCGTATTTAAACCAATCCCAATTTTGATGGGAAAACTTTTCTGGCCCTGTTCAGCCCTCTCCGCCTCAATATCTTTATTCAACTCTTCCACGGACATTATCATCTCCAGCGCCGCTGCACATGCATTCTCGGCATGGTCTTCATCATCCAGCGGAGCATTCCAGAAGGCCATAATGCAGTCTCCCATATACTTATCTATCGTGCCTTTTCTTTCCATGATAATATTGGTCATGGGAGTAAGAAACCTATTGATCAGCGACGTCAAACCTTCTGGGTCATCCTTAAACTGTTCGGATATCGTTGTAAAACCTCGCACGTCCGCAAACAGCAACGTCATATTCTTCATTTCCCCGCCCAGGGTCAGACGTTCAGGATCCCGTGCCAGTTGATCCATAAGCGCGGGAGACAGATATTGATTAAACGCCTGCCTAACCTGACGCCGCTCTGCTGAGGTTCGAGAGTAATTGGTATAAGTCAAAATAGTGTACAGAGCAAATATAGTGAATGCCGGAAAAGTTGCATCTGCTAGCATCAAATAATTTTCATACATATGCCACGATACACCAATCGCGGCGCCCCATAATGCAATAAGAACCCCGGCTCCCCACGCCGCACCAATCATGGGTAGAAAAACGACAACCAACAATCCCGCTACCAGCGTGATGGTTAGCTCAATGCCAACAATGTCCCGCGGCCTCTCAAGCAATGTTTGCGTCAGTATGTTTTCTAGCAAGTTTGCATGCACTTCAACACCTGGAAGGTTTTCACCAAGCGGAGACACACGTATATCAAGTAATCCAGCTGCGCTCGTACCTACAAGAACCAGTCGTCCTCTGATAGTGTTTGCAGAAATATTCCCAGATATAACATCTGACGCCGACACGTACATACCACTACTCACGTTATCTTTATGAGACCGATAATACGGATATAGTTGGCCATACCGGTCGGTCGGTATTTTTATTCCCTGAACGACAACGTCTTTCACTCCATCTGAACCCATGCGTATCCCATAGGCCGACTGACCGGTCGCTACGCGTAACATCTCAATTGTTAAAGCTGGATAAATTGAGGAACCGACTCGCAAAATTGCCGGCACTCGGCGTACCACGCCATCTTCATCCGATTTCAAAGTAACCATGCCCCGACCCGCTGCTGCATCCGACAGTTCGTCGATATTTCCTATAGCCGATTGGTATGTCCACAAATACGGAGCTGGATCACCACCCACCAATGCGACTGGCCCGGCCGGTGGCAGTTGTTTGTCAAGGTCTGAGTCAGAAACAATCGCAGTCTGCCCGAGAACGACTCTCGACCTCGAAATGGACTGGGCGAAAACCGAATCATTGCTTGGCAGTTGATTTAACTCTGTGGCCACGATTTTACTCAAACCCACACGGTTTTTAGCAAATAGATCCGGAGACATCCTATCGCGCTCTACAAAAAATACGTCAAATCCTACGACCAAAGCACCCATTTTTTTTAGACGGTCAACCATTTGCGCTAACAAAGTGCGTGGCCAGGGCCATTGGCCCAAAGCAGCTAAGCTTTGCTCATCGATGTCGACGACAACAACCTGACGTTGGGCCCCTACGTCTGGACTCCGCGGATGGACCCGTTGGTATTGGTCAAAAGATTTGTTTCTGACAAGCTCTACCGGCGCAGGATCCATCACTCGTATGACGCAAAGGACGAACACCAGTACAAACCCCAGAACCCGACCACGAGTAAGTGCGGACACCCGTCTCAGCACCCGGCGGCTTGTCGTGATCAAAGCGACATTATCCAATGCAAATCCCTGCCCACGTCAGCCCCCGATATTGGGGTCACAACACCTTTTGTGACCCGCCCATTTAGCGTCACACATTCTAAAACAAAACCACCTAACAAGCAGTCGATGGTGTCACGTATCCCTAACGTTCAGTCAACGCGGTCTGTGATTCAGTCAAAAATGGATCGAAAATATAATCAAAAACGGTGCGCTCACCCACTAGTATTGCGCAAACAACATTAACGCCTGGGCGAGCCGCGTAGCTTCGCCCGCCGCGTACAAATACCGTATCGTCTATGTCAATTTTAATTATGTAATGATCCATACCATCTTCGTCCGTGATGCTGTCAGCGCTGATGTGAGAGACAACGCCGTCAATCTTCCCAAACCGTGCGGCATCCAAACTCGCCAATCTAACGTTAACCTCCTGCCCCAATTCGATGTATCCGACATCGTGAACAGGCAGCTGTGCTTCAACTATGAGGTCGCGGCCCTCCGGAACAACCTCTACCACTGTCGCACCAGGATGTATAACCCCCCCAACCGTATTCGCGTGTATGCGTTTTACTACTCCAGCAATCGGACTGCGTAGGATGGTTCGATCGAGATCATCCGTCAGTTTGGATCGACGTTCCCGTAACGCATCCGCCGCCATTTTCTTTTCGGATAATTCTTCCCGAGCTTTCTCGCGATAGTTATCTCTGACCGATAATATTCGCAAATCTGCCTCGCGTATTGCCGACTCGACTCTGACCAGCTCAGCCTCGTCCTCCTGCAGCGCGCCTAACAATGCGCCCTGTTCCCTCAATAAGTTTAAATGCAGCATGCGATTCGTCAAATTCTCTTCCAGCAGGGAATAACTAATTTTCACCTGTTCATCAACAAACTCAACGAGTTTTTTTGTAGACTCAATTCTCCCTTGCATTTTTCGCGCGTTTTCTTTTTGTTGCAAAGCGGCTTCCGTCTGTGCTCCCAACAGATTAGTTATCTGCTTTGTCCGCAATTCGAACCGCGCGTGCGCCTCCGCTACAAGTTTAGGGTGTGCCTTACGATGCTCGGAACTAAATACCAACTGTTTATCACCAGCTAGTTCTGCCTGCAATCTAATCTGGTCTGTCAGATATTTAATCATCTGCACGTCCAGCTCCTCAACTTCAGCTGCCGTACCAATAGACTCCAACGTGATCAATTCAGCGCCTTCACCCACTTTATCACCCGGTTTAACATGCAGCTGGTAGACTATGCCCCCCTCGAGATGTTGCACTAATGCAAGAGGGTGTTTTGGAGTAACCACACCCATGGCCTGACTAACAACGTCCAGCTTAGCCACGGCGCCCCATAATCCGACGGCCCCAAACGCCCCCAGGAATATCATTATAAGTATGTGCTGCTTCATGAAGTTACGTTTATGACATTAAACCTATCGCCTCCGTTGTAAAAACGGGAAACGACAAACCGACGCGGAGACAACCTTATAGTCAAGGCACGTTAGCTTCTGACCGATCCCATCCCCACTTCTAATTGGCTGCCACCGTTGCAATTCGGGGGATAGGTCGCGACCCAAGGTCCACCACATGATGTGCACCCCTAATAATATCCACATCATGAGAACAGCAAATGATAGTGGTGCTCCCAGACGCTAATTCATTAAGCACACTGTAAACGTGTTTTTTACCATCCGAGTCCATTCCCTCAGTTGGTTCGTCAAAAACGGCAAGGGGTCCTCCATGCGTCAATGCGCGCGCCAGTGCCAACCTTCTGCGCATTCCTAGGCTTAAATTAGCACCCGCGGAGTGTAATTGCCTATCCACGCCCACACTAGTCTGTTCAACCAAATGCCCCAAACCCACCCTTTCTAAAAGGGCCCTAATATCTCCATCAGTTATCTCGGGTTTGTAATATGAGAAATTTTCACGAATGCTGCCGTCTATAAATCGGGGTTCCTGAGGAAGGTACATCACGCTCTTCCGCCACCAACTCAACTGAATTTGAGCCAGATTGACGCCATCGGCTATGATGCTACCAGACGTAGGCTGCAGAGCCCCGGTGAACAGTCTTGCTAGCGTTGTTTTCCCGCTACCATTAGGCCCTGTCACGACGAGCACCTGGCCGCCAGATATATCTAAGTTCACCGCTTCAAAAACTGATGCGGTGGAATCAGCATATCTGAACCCAACGTCGCGAAGCTGCACACTTCCTTTGTAACTATTTAGTTCTACGCCCGACGTAACTTCCGTTGGCAATTTGCTGAACGTATCCACCGCCCGAACTTTATCACGTGCCTCCCGGTGCCCGTGGAGAAGCTGTCCTAACTGCATAATAGGTCCGAGCGCGCGAACTGCTAAAATATTTATGCCAATCAAAGCACCTATGCTTAAATCCCCGTACACAACGTTTTGCGCCCCAACCGAAACAACTACCACCGTCAAAACACCTCCGGCAAGACGCCCTACCGCTTGTATCCGACTTCCAGCATCCATAACGCCAGTTGATGCTTTGCGCAAAGCCTGCACATTCTGTTTCCAGCCATCTCTTATCGCTATCGAATAACCAAAGAAACGGATTGTCTCCGGTGCGCTTAAGGCCGCCTCAATCATCACGGAGGAACGCCGGCTCAAACGATCAAGTTCCGCTTTTTTTGCCACCGAACCCCACCAAAGGAGGTAACAAAACACGGTCACGGCGATGATGAAACCCGACGCAATAGCACTTAGCGTCGAATCCAGAAAAAATATGGCAAGCAAAAATACTACAGCAAAGGGAATATCCAGCACCGCACACAGTGTGTGCGGTGTATAGAATTTGTGGACATCGTCACCCGCTCGTATCACACTACGAACGGTTCGCGGGGGCACTTTCGAAAAGTCTCCCTCCCGCCCAAATGCAACTACCGAAAACGCTTTAGTCGCGTAGTCGTTAACTGTTCGAGAGATTACTTGCCCGGCTAAATGAAACCGCACCCTCCGAAATAAATACTCGAATCCTAGCGCTATTAAGGTTCCAACAGCAATCGTCATAAGAGTGCCATCCACCCCGAACGCCACATACCGATTTAGCACAATGATTACAAATACTGACGTTGACAGCGCCAACACGTTTGCGGCCAAACTTGTCGCCAGCAACTCCACCGCCAACACTGGCGTCGATAAAAAACTTATGATTGATAATCGCATTTAATTTCACAGAGAAAATGAATCCTAATCCTCTGCGCTTAACGAACGTGGCTAAGCAAAGTTACTAAACAAAATTAGCATCTGTAAAATTACCAACATTATCTACCAATGCCACTACAGAAACTTCGCCTGCAAAGGACGTGTCAGCATTAGTGTCCTCCTGATATCTAACAATCACACTATCATTAGCATCAGACGCCGACCTAAATATTAACAGCATGTCGGAACCATTAGCGCCCTGCGTTAGTGCATCGTTTGACCCCGTTAAATTAGACGATGAAGTGGTGCTATCAAGCAACGTCTCAACTGCCGAAACTATTGCGTCAATTGTACTCGTGCCATCCAAGGCTTCCGACAATCTCGAAAATTCAAAATCGACCACTCCTTCGCTTGAGCCACTTATATGGGTCGTCGAGCCTCCTGCTGAAGCAATGTCGGTGACATCAAGGTCGTCGTCGTCGGCGTCGATCGGCGTGCCATCCCCCGCCACCAGATCACTGCGAAAATTGAAGCGGTCACCCCGATCAATACTGAAATCCTGAATGGGTGAAACCCCAAAGCTCGTTGTATTATTAAGCGATATGGTTAGCAACTCTGACACGCCTATATCGACTCGAAGTGTAGTAATTGTAAAATTCGAAAAATCAAAGTCACCCCCAAGCGCTATTTCATTCGTAACACCTGCATTTGTGATACCCGACTTCATGGTTACAGATGTTACATTGGTAAACGTGGTGTCGTCCGAAAAATGAATATCGCGGCCTCGTGGGTCATCAACGCTGATTACATTGATTCCATTGTAGGTGATGTTAGTATTTGACATTGATTCAGAATTAACAGTAAAGGTATCGGTAGTTCCGTCACCTGTTAACGTCCTTACTTGATTTAAAGCAAAACCCGGTATCCTCAGATTAACACCGGAATCGGACCCGCCAGTAAGATCAATACTCTCCACACTTATAAGCTCAATACTAGTGGTGCCAAAGTTTAGGTCATCAACAGCCGTGGAGGTGACTAACAACGTATCCGTTTGATTCCCACCCGACAGCCTTAAGCCAGACACAACATCGTTGTTACTGCTGATGACAAATATATCAGCGCCATCTCCACCCGCTACTTCGTCATTACCACCGGCCAGAATAAAGCGATCATCTCCGCCAAATCCGGACATATTATCAGCATCGCTTGTGCCTATCAGTATGCGACCATTGGCATCCGCTCCATCACGAATCGTAACCCCAGAGCCAAAATCCCCCGTAGCCTGGAGTTGGGCAATGCCCGCACCCAGTGTGGCGTTGCTTAAATTTAATGTCTGGTCTTGAGACTGCAGAATAACACCGGTGGTATTGGCCTGTGTGCTTATAGCGGAAAACTGAAAGAACTGGGTTCCGTTACTGACAATGAGGCTGCTGCTTGGAAACACATCTAGTGTCTCGATGCCACCTACCAAATTGCTGAATTGTCCACCAATGCCAAAGGTCAGGCCGCTCTGCGTATTGGCGTCACCCAACTGAACCACGTCGCCTCGAGCCGAATTATTTCCACCCCCAATCATATCTATAGATAAGAGACGTGCCGGGCTATCTACAATAAACTTATCATCTCCTGTTCCACCAAAATGGGAAGTCTCTGCTCTTACATTAATGGTATCGTCACCGCTTCCACCACGAACGATATTGTTGTTTATAAAAGGTGTTATGACATCGTTGCCACTATTACCAAAAATGATGCTCCCAAAAACGTTAGAACCGATTGATTGTGTGACTGAACCTACAGTTATACTTGCCGCACCCAGGTTAATGACGTCATCACCCTCTGATCCCGCAATTGCGATGCCAAAACCCGACTCGCCTGCGCCAGGTGTCGCCAGGCGTTGGGTATCTCCCTGGCGGTCCGAAAAGAAGATCTGTTCGATTGTATTTTCAACCGTTGCATTCCCTGTTACGGAGCTATCTCCGGTGGAGTAGACAAGTCTGTTCGGGTTGGCGCTAACATCAAACACGAAAATGATGTCACTCAAGTTCGTAAATGTTAACTCGTCAGTCCCAGCACCCCCATCGATGGTATCGGATCCTCCAAGGGTCGAGCCTTGCCGCATAACAATAGACTCGCTGCGTTCATCACCCCTAATTTGGTCCGGTCCCGAAGTTGCTACAATGACTCGCTCAAAAACATTAATCGTGTTGTCCGCTAAGCTTGCTTCAGCCTGAAATACCGCAAACGTATCTTCAATTTGGGCGGCGGCTGCAAGAAATGGGTCAAACCCTTGGGAAAAGGCACTGTTGGCAATGAAATCGAAAGGTTGATAAAGCCCCTGCTGATCAAATTGGGGGCCATGTTGAAAACCAGCCTGCTCAAATGCTTGCTGGTCCGCAGCCTGCCATGCGTCATGGTAGTCCCCGCCTTGCGCAAGAGCACTACCGAATGCCGCATAGTGAGGATCACCCTCTGCAGCAAACATTCCTCCTATAGCCCTGCCAGCCTGATCCCCAGATCCTTGGAACCCTGCGTCTAAGGCATCCCAGGCTGCAGTCCTCGCAGCATCGACGCCCTCCCATCCACCACCTGCCTGATCGACAACATCCCGCGCGACATCTTCAAATTGCCTATCATCCCAGTTGCCCCTTTCTTTCTCAGGAGCAAACGCATCATCAATCGCTGACCGTGCCATATCGACCCGTTCCTGGTCTGGTTGCCACCGGTCAAATTCTTCACGATCACGTGCTTCGTCCCTTGCATCGTACATAGCCTCCTCTGCGGAAGCTCCTTCTGCAATTCTCCTGTCGAATACATCGCTCTCTCCTACGGCTTCTGCCGCCGCACGAAAAGCTTCCTCATCAGAGCCCCCCGCTTCACGGACGTCGCGAAAAGCATCTCGCGCTAGTTCACGTTCTCCTCGTTCCTCACGATCGCCATCATCAAAATCAGCTTCACCGTCCCTTGGGCCAAACTCTCCTTCTGGGGGGCGTTCCCCATCGGGAGGTGGCTCTCCATCCCGTGGATCAAACTCTCCTTCAGGGGGGCGTTCCCCATCGGGAGGTGGCTCTCCATCCCGTGGGCCAAACTCTCCTTCAGGGGGGCGTTCCCCATCGGGGGGCCCTTCTCCCTCTGGTGGCCCTTCTCCCTCTGGTGGCCCTTCTCCCTCTGGTGGACCTTCTCCCTCTGGGGGACCTTCTCCCTCTGGGGGGCCTTCACCATCTTC
>Ga0315338_1002661_pt1 | contig 17069 bp, 21 predicted proteins | sample ASW8metaG_FD_204518 | JGI IMG/M metagenome (GOLD analysis project Ga0315338, IMG submission 204518) | Ammonia-oxidizing marine archaeal communities from Monterey Bay, California, United States - ASW #8 | ecosystem: Environmental > Aquatic > Marine > Coastal | place: USA: California | collected... | reverse complement strand
TATGGCCTCTTTTACTCCTTTCCACGGATTATCTAAACCATAATCATCAAAAATAATTAAAAGTTCTTCACCTGATTTACATAAATTTATTGAATTATTAATATCACTCAATACAGAATTAACTTCGTGATCACAGTCTATAAAAACAACACCAATATCTTCAAAATTCCAAGTAGTTCCATAGACATCTTTCTTTATAAATTCAATATTATCTCTATCTTTGTTTACTTCTTTTGCAAATTCTATCAAGTTTTGATTATTTTCACAGGTGATTACCTTCTTGAATAAAAAACTTAAAATTCTTGTTGTGTATCCTTTATTTGTTCCTATCTCTAAACAAGTTTTATCTTTATAATCATCTCCCAAATACTCTATTAAATCTTTCTTAAATTTTAATGATGTTGTATTCTTTTCTTGTGTCTTGTCAGGAATACCATTCAAAATATCTTTCATTATTTTTCTCATTTTTGGTGATTATGTGATAATAAATGAAAATATTTATTATTTCTAATATCACCACTTATATAATTGAATTTCAAATCTGTTTTCCAGGCTGAATAATCAAAACTTAATTGGTCACGTTTACTACCGTATTTTAATTCTTCCCACCACTTTTCCATTGTTACCTTTACATCTTCCTCATTATGTTTTCTCAATAGTATACCAGAAACTATCAGTCCATTATTTCTTGGATAGTGATTATCCATATACCTTCCCATTTGTCTTTGTATTAATTCGGGATTATCTTTATAATTTAACATACCTCTTTTTGGATTCTTTTTCATATTAATTTCACCAAACCGTAAAATTGCTTCTGCTTCTTGATATACACATCCTCTTGGATCCAACTGACAATTTTTATGGTCATGACAGGCAAAATTTCTATCTGATAAATATTTACCTACCAATTCATTTACATCACCCCTAATCAAAAAGTTCCCATCCATCCAAATACTAATATCATATTCTTTCAAATACCGATGTGGTAAAAGTTTATATTTTCTGGCATTTCGAGTAGAATCTTTATACAAAGGTAAAACTTTTCTTACTTCCCAAAAATCTGATTTAAAATCAGTATCAGTAAAACATACAAAATCAAAACCTTTGGGAATATATTTAGGTATTTCTAAATAATCATAACCACCAAATATTGCCGTATAAATAACTTTATTCATCCACTACTGCTCTACCTTTTAATTGTTCCCAATCTTTTTCTGGTCTTACTTTTAAATTAGTTTCCCAAGCCGCTTTTAATACTCCCATATCAACTCCAATCTCATCTCCATATTTTATTAACGCCTGTATATCTTTGGGGAAACAACTACCACCAAACCCATATTTACCATCATGACCTGGTACATTCAAATGTGAATGTCCTATTCTACCATCTCGAACAAAACCTTCAACTGCATGTTCCCATATTGCACCACACTTATCTGCCAATAATTTCATGTCATTCAAAAATGAAATTTTAGTTGCAAAGAAAGTGTTCCCCATATACTTAATAAGTTCTGCCGTTTCATAGTTTGTCTCTACTATAGAAATAGACTGACCAAATCGTTGTCTAAGCAATTCACTAACCTCTATTATATCCTCTGGATTTCCACCCAATATAAATCTTGTCTGATTAATAAAATCAAAATTTGCTGACCTCTCGGTTAGAAATTCTGGATTAAATACTATTCTTAAATTAGGATACTTCTGTTGTAACTTCCTTGTTGTACCAGGTGTTACTGTAGACCTTACAAGAATAATATTATCAACCGATGCAGCATATACATTAATATCATTTAAAGCTTCTTCTACAATATCTAAATTTATAGTACCATCTTTATTAGATGGTGTTGGAACTGATAAAAATATTATATCACTTCCTACTACGACTTCTTGTAAGGTATGAGTTGACCTACTTGGGTTTTTATCATACACCTTTACATCGGCGTCCACCCCCACGTTTGGAGAAAATCCATATCGTACTGCACTTCCCACAAATCCACTACCAATAATTCCTATATGTTTACTTATCTTCATCTATCCTACTCCCTTCCAAGTAGCACCTCCAGTAGTATAATTGTGTTTACAAACCAACTCTGGATTATATAAAACCCTATAACCTTCTTTAATTCTATCATTTGCCCAATATCTATCCTCTTTTCCACTCAATCTTTCATCAAATGGAAACTTTTCTAAATCATGTTTCCAATAAATAGAAAATGCATTATGTAAAAAATATCTTTTTTCTGATTCACAATAATAATTAAACTCTAATTTATCTCCAAAGTTAGACCAAATATATCTTGGTGTAACTCGTTTACCATCCCATATAGGAATCTGTTTACCCCATACTGCTATGGATCCATCATCATTCAAATTAGAAACTGTCTCATCCCAATCAAACTTAACCAACTCACAATGAGCTGAAAAAATAATAATTATTGAATTAGAACTTTCTTGTACTCCAATGTTTAATGATTTACCTGGTAAATACTCATCATTATTTATATTAATTTTCTTAATATTCATCCAATCAAAAGTATTTGCAATTCTCATCGAGTTATCAGTAGAGTTATCATTTAATAAAATAACCTCAGGTGTAGTTAAATAATCATCTAATGATTGTAAACAGTGCCCTATATATCTTTCCTCATTTCTACACCGTACAATAACAGATACTTTTACATCATCGTAATCACCCATTAATATCTCCCAATATTTCTTTTAATGTTTCTATTGTAATTGCTTGGTCTGCATCACTAATAGATTCTGGTGGATTAGGATGTGATTCTACTATCAAACCATCTGCTCCTGCTGCTATTGCTGCCTTTGATATTGCTGGAACAAAGTTTCTATAACCTGTACTATGACTTGGATCATAAATAATAGGTATATCACACAACTCTTTAAGTGCTGGAATCATCATCAAATCTGGTGCCCATCTGATTGATGGAAACACATGACGATAAGATGGTGCACCTACTACACCCCTTAAACATATTGCAACTTTCTCATTACCACGAACCAATATTCTCTCTACTGCTCCAAGTATCTCGTCTATTGTTCCCCAAGTTCCTCGTTTTAGTAGAATAGGAATATCTAACTCACCTAAGGCATCTAACAATGTATAGTTCTGAAAGTTACGAGTTCCAACTTGAACTATGTCGATACAATCCATTGTAGATTCTGTAATCTGATTCGAATCCATAATTTCTGATACGATGGGTAATCCAGTTTCTTCACTCGCTATTCTTAAATACTCTAAACCACTTTCTCTCAATCCCTCTTTCCAACCATTCTCACCTACTTCTTCTATGATTGGATATGTACAAGGTTTATATGCTCCACCTCTTAGTGCATTAACACCAACCTCTTTCATTTTATGTGCCCAATCTACAATCATTTCTTCCGACTCTACTGAACAGGGACCTGAAATGATGTATGGATTATCATCAAACTTCCACCTTCCATCACTTACAGATAAATTAAGTTTATTAGCATCTACTAATGTTTTTATATATTCATTCATTTTTGTCTACTCCTAAGATTCCATATATTAACTTGAAAACAATCTCTTGTTATACCTTCTGGTAAAATTCTGGGTGGTATAGAATGGTAGGATTTATTATTTCTTACGAACCCAACCAATCTATTCGGTTTAAAATCTATTGATTTAAATTTTTGTACTCTTTCAGCCTCATCTTCAGTTAATCTAACATTTGGATGTTTTGAACTATATCTACCACCTCGAAATTTATAATCCATAGAACTCTCACTTCTATCATATTCAACTTGTTTATCTAAAACTTCCCAAAAATCAGTTCCACCCACAGAATTTTCATCCCAACCATAGGTGTCTAAATACAATAAATAAGAAACAACCTTTTGTCTAGCATCTGGATGTATAATGTCACCATAATTATTAAGTTGAGAACTTAATTTACAACTCAAAGAACTATCCTCTATATCTTGATTTGAAATATTATTCTTATAAACTGAAGTATCAGAAAATATACTACAAAAATATTTATACATTTTTTTTGAATACATAAAATCAATAAATTCTTTCCAATGATAACTCAAATCACAAAGTTTCTTAAAAAACTTAATATCTCCACCAGCTCCACCAATAATTAAATTACTTCCTTTTTTCTCACCATCTCTCCAGGCTCTTGGTGGCTCTACACCTGTGAATATAGAATTATCTTTCACTTTCTGAAAATTAAAATCTCTACAAAGTTTGGTGAATAAATCTTTTTCCAAAAAATTATCAATTACAAAATATGAACCCCAATTATCATTTGTAATAATAGATTTTTTAATATCATCAACAGAATAATTAAAAAATTTACTTACCATTTTGTATATTTTTCTCGGCTTGTTTTAAATCTTCTTCACTATGAATGTTAGTACAATCATCAAGATAACTACCAACTCTACGACTCATCATACCACTTTCTACAAACTCTTTCTTAGTAACTCTAACTGCACCATTTCGAGTTCCACTTGAATCAACAGTAACTAAGTCATCATATTTATTGACTACGGCATATTCAAGTAGTTCATCGGCGTTAGTTTGTCTATCTGGATGGTCAGGTTGTACTCCAACTACATGAGAAATCTTATCAACTATATCATTTTGTTGTTCGTGGTTTTCTCGAATCAAGTTTTGTAATACATTAACATAAACATCTGCTACTTCTCGTTCCCCCATATAACTTTCTTTTCTATCATAAAGTAATACGTTATCATATTTTTTAACTATCTCACGAACCTCGTCTGATTCAGTTGTTACAATAATATATTTAATTAACTCTGAATTCTTTGCGTAATCTATTGCATGTTCTACAAGAGTTTTACCTGCAATAACTCTTAAATTCTTTTTCTTTAATCTCGTGGAATCTGTTTTAGCTGGTATTATTGCCAGACCACAAATATCAATTAACTTCATAATCTTCCTCTTTTAATTCTTTCATAATATTTTTTTCTATGAGAAATCTTTTTAAGTCCTTTATGGTACTTATTTCCCAAGCAATACCAGTAGTATCTAAAGCTTTATTTTCTTTCCAAGGTTCTTTCCATGCAACAGGATGTAATTGTTCAATGGTAGAAGTTTTATCGTCATCTCTGATAAATTTATTATTTAGAAATATTGCATTATTAGAATATATTTTATTATCAAGGTCTACACAATTTTCAACCAATGTATAATTGTATTTATTTAATAACTTTTCAAATGCACTTAATGATGCACCATAACGTGAGCTTCCATCTTTATTATATTTTGATGAATATGACCTAACAACATCATCATCAAAACTAAAAATAGGGTTATACTCTAATATTATCACACTTGATTCAAATCCACCTTCAAGTACTGATTTTAAAACATACCAATCCATACTATCAATATCAAGTGATAATAAATCAATTTGATATGGTGTTTCATATTTCAATAATTTACTACATATATTCTCAGGTGTAATTCTTAAATTTTTCACTCTTGGATGAATGTTTTCCCATTTTTTACTATAATCAAGTTCAGTAGTTTTCCAACCAAATGTATCTGCCAAATATCTAACATTGCTCCCACCATATCCATGTGCAGCTCCTATATCGACAGCAAATTTATTTTTATCATCTATATAATAAAATAAATATTCTAATATACCATCTTCCCCATCATCACTATAATATGGTCCTGGCCATTGCCAACCTTTAAACCCCCATCTTTTAAGCACATATCCTGGTGTTGGACTGATCCTATATTGTTGTAAATTTAACAACCAAAGAGTATTTGGTGGTATCTTTTTGTAATGAATCTCATTTGTTTGACTCTTAACTTCTGTCTTCATCTGTTAAATTTCCTTATTGCCCAAGTATAGGCCTTTGTTTGTCCTTCAATAGTCATCCCACCAATATGTGGTGTTATCACTACATTACTATTTGGATTAATTGAGAACTCTACTAACTTACTATTCTGTATATCACCGAACTCATCTTTGATTACATCCGTTCCATAACCTTTCAAATGTCCTTGTTCAATAGATTTGATTATAGAACCTTCATCAACCAATTCACCTCGTGCTGTATTCACTAAATAACTTCCTTGTTTCATTTGAGATAGAAACTCATCATCTACCATACCACGAGTTTCATCTGTAACATGAGTATGTAAAAAAACTACATCAGATTTTTCTAACAGTTCATCTAAACCTACTTGTGTATCCTTTACATTATCTACAAATTCATATGGATCACGAACTAAAACTTCTACTCCCCATCCATCGAATAACCGACACATAATTTTACCAAGTCTACCGTAACCAATCACACCAATAGTCTTACCTTTAATTTGGTGTCCTACATATGGTTCGTAATCCCAATTGCCATCTCTTACTGAATGAAAAGACTTTGGTATGTTTCTCATCAAAGACATCATCAAACCAAATGCTAATTCTGATGTTGATGGTAGGTCATTTATTAATTCATAATCTTCTTTTAATGACCAAACATCTATGTTATTTTCTTTACAATAATCTATATCTATATGATTGAGTCCTGTTGAACAAGTGTTAATGACCTTTAAAAAACCAAATTGTAAAACCTCTCTATCCAATATAAAATTTTGTTTATTTGGATTCGTAAATAAGTATTGAGCACCACTCTTATCTAACAATATTTTTAGCTCTTGTTTAGTAATATCGGGTCTATAAATAACATCACCATATGATTCTAATTTTTTATACACTCCTTCAAGATGTTTAATTGGAGTAATACACAAAATTTTCATGCCATCAATCCTCTTATAACATTTACATATTTTTCTGTAGAACTAAAATCTATACCACCCTTAATAGTATTTAATACAAATTCTTTTTCTTTACCGTTGGTATATTGTCTTTGTACTTCATCAAAAATTATTTGTGTATCTAAATCAACTAATCCCATATAATCATAAAAAAGACCTGTCTGTCCATAACCATTTAAAAGAATAGTAGGTATACCTTTTTGTATTGGTTTAAATGCCATAACCGATGGGGCAGAAAAAACTATAAAAGAATCTGAAATTAATTTATTATCATCATCGACATCCATTACGATTTCATAATCTAAATTATTTGGTAATATTTTTTCTACATATTCAAAATCTCTTTTAGGAAATGGATGGTCTTGTCTACTCTTTAATTTTATAACTACCTTTTTATTAAACTCATTTTGTAATTCTACTAAACCTAATTTATCAAAAGTTTCTTTATCAAACCTTTTAAATGGTGCAGTTCTATTACCCAAAAAATTAACAATAATTAAAATATGTTTATCTGTTCTTTCATATTTTTTTAAATTATCATTTGATGGTATACCACCAATTAAAAAATTTTCATTAGAACCAACTCCTGACCGTAAATGTATATTATATCCTTTATCGCCAAATAAAAACAATTTATCCCAACAAATATTTAAATGGTCTCTTAATTCTTTTTCCTTAAAATCTACATTACCATGACGATTACCAATAGTCAATATACCAAGTTTTTTGGCTTCTTGGTATAATTCCTTAAGCCCATTTCTTGGCCTGTCATCATCAAATAATAATAAATCATATTCATCTAATATCGGGGGTGTATAAAAAATATTATTAACACATTTCTCATATTTTCTATCAAAAAGTAATCTAAAATCATTATCACCATACCATTCAAAAGAATTTCCCATTTGAGCCACTTTTAATATATCTACATCGTATTGTTCAGAAAGTTTAACGATGGTAGGATACATCCTTTCACCAACTCTATATATAGAAACTACAATTAATATCTTTTTCATAATTTAAGGACTTTTGTTATAGATTCTTCAAATGATAATTTTGGATTATAACCAAGTAAGTTCTTAGCCTTTTCTAAATTTGGTTTCCTTCTACGAATGTCCTTATATTTTCCATGTGCCTTTTCTTCATCTATAAATACAATTTTAGATTTAGATTTTGTTAATAATTGAATCCATTGTGCGTGTTTTAATACACTCATTTCTTCTTCTGTTCCAAGATTAATAATGTCTCCATTACATACATCAAAGTTATCCATCATAGATACCAATCCATCTACTATATCACTTACGTAAGACATACACCGAGTCTGTTCTCCATCCCCATGAATTATAATATCTTCCCCCTTCAATGCTTTATCAATAAACAACGGAACATGACCACCACTCCATTCCTTATTTGACCTCTCACTAAAACACCCAAAGATTCTGGCTATCGATACATCTATATCTCCTTGACTATGTGAATTTAACAAAATCTGTTCCTCGAATAGTTTAACAAGAGAATATGATTGTCTTTCTACATCAGTCTTACTTATAGATACCTCATCTCCTTCTTTGAAAGTTTCATGATTTCCATAAACATCAGAAGTTGAAGTAAATATTAATCTTGCCCCATCTAACTTACAAAAATCTAAAATCCTCTCAATCATTCTTGAATTATTTATCATAACAACTGAAGAAGTAACTTTATTTTTAAACTCAACTTTAGGATATGTTTTCTTATATGATGCTAAATGAAATACATAATGAAATCCACTCAAATCACAATCACATGATACCTCACACATACAAGTTTTAGATAATCTCCAAAAGTCCTCTGTACAATCTGCACCTAAAAATCTAAAATTTTCATGATTGGGTAGGTTTTCTTTATTACCATAAGATAAGTTATCTACTCCAACTACTTCACATCCTATCTCTAATAGCTCATCACAAAGATGACTACCTATTAATCCTGCTGCCCCAGTTACTAATATCTTCATCAATATTCTCCTAAATCAAATGTTTTTAATGGTCCCGTCCTCGCATCATGACTAATAAATTCTCCTATCAAAGTTCCCTCATATGCTTGTCTTATATTAGGTATAGTTTTTGGTCTTTCATAATCCCATCCCCATCTTTCTTTCCAGAATTTAAAGTTATTAGGATTACCAAAGTGGAAATCATTACCTTCTGCTGCCGACTGAGTAGAATTAACAGAAATATTATATTTTTCTTTTAACTCTTGTCTATTCATAATATATAAATCGGGTAATACCACATTATGAAAATTATGATATAAAAACTGCATACATACATCTGGTGCCCATATATGAAAATGATACTCGTCTGTTGGTTCTATCCACTCTAACCATAAATCCACATTAATTCCAATTGCTGTCCAAGCTATTATTTCTACTGAAAGTGGTTTTCTCCAATCATCATTGTTATTTAGCCAAGGATTTCTATTTGGTTGTAACCATCTTTTTGCCGTATCCAATATTGACAAATGTGCCAATCCAAGATGTCCTAATGGTTCTTTTCCATCAACCCATTTCTGATATGCTCCTGGTGTATGTTTACCCATGTCAATTCGATTGAATCCCATTGTACCAAACTCATTAAGTTTACCATCATCAATCAATTTAGAAATTCTATCAAAAAAACCTTCAGATATAGGATAACAGTCATGTTGAAAACAAAATACCCACTTACAATCTGGTCTGTTTTTCTTGATAAATCTAATAAGAGTATTGGTAGCGTATTGAACTCCTCTTGATTCATTTTCAAGAAATACTATATCATTCTCTTGACAAATCTTTTTACCCTTTTCTATTTCTTCGGGTGATGACTTGTCATCCACATTTATAAATTCAAATCCTTCTGTATCGATATTCTTTAAAACTTCTCCACTCAACATATCATAATTATTTCGTGAAGAAACATAGATAATAATATTACTCATGTTTTATAATTCCTAATCTTGTGTACTAAATCAAGTGCTGGTTTTGAATCTTCTAATGTAAATCCGTTACCATTCAAAATTTCTTCATAACTCTTTGTATGTAAATCCGTGAATCCATCTGAAAAATCAATCTCCTCACCATTTACTTTTATAGAACGAAATGCCTTCCAATCATCATGTGGTAAATCTCTCTCATCCACACTCAATGACCAATCTACACTTGCCCTTTCTAATTCTAAATAACCACCAGCACTATGTTTAGTGTGGTGTGAAACATAATTGTTTTTTACTGAACCAAATATCCACAACAACATATCAAAGAAATGTATTCCTATGTTGGTTGCTATCCCACCTGATTTTACCTCATCACCTTTCCAAGAATAATGATACCATTTACCTCGTGGTGTTATATATTTTAACTCTACCTTATTATTTTTCTTCTTACCAATCTTCTCTTTTAAATCAACAATACTCTTGTGCAATCTCAATTGTAGAATAGGGTATATGTTCTTACCTGTTTCAACTTTTAGTTCTTCTAATGAACTAATATTATAAGGGTTAAGTACCAATGGTTTCTCACATATTGCATGACTTCCATTCTTTAATGCAAACCTAATATGGGCGTCGTGTAGGTAATTGGGTGAGGCTATAGAAATATAATCAAGACCTTTTCCCATTCTTCGTAGTCTATCAACCTCTCTATCGAATCTCTCATACTCACTAAAGTATGTAGCCTTAGGATGATACCTATCTATAACTCCTACTGAATCATACGGGTCAAGAATCGTAACTAACTCACCATTTACATTTTTAATGGATTCCATATGTCTTGGTGCTATATAACCTGAGGCACCTATCAATCCAAATCTAACCACTTAAAATCTCCACTATTCTCTTAGAAGTTTTACCATTTCCGAATAGATTGAAATCATCTATTTCAGGTAATTCTTCTAATTTTTCAATATTTTCTAATATATTATAATAATCTGACCGAACACTACACTTTTCTTCTTCAAGTATTGGATACACAAGACCTTCCAACACAACCACACTTTTCTTTCCCATCCAATATGCCTCTTTTGGAACACCACCACTATCCGAGACCACGTAGTCACAGTGTTTTATGTATGATAGAACTTCTCCGTAACTTATAGCGTCTAAATGTTCAAAATTCAACTTTAGTCCGTATCTTTTCATACAACTTAGTGTTCGTGGATGTACTGGAAAAATAATCTCACGTGACAAACTTAACTCATTCAATTGTTCAACTATACTCGTTAATTGTTTCTCTCTCGTGTTTTCTTCTCTATGTATAGTAACAAAAATATACCCACTTTTATCTATATCTTCAATATCCTGAGATAAAAAATTATCATACATCAAATCACCAACCGAATACACCGTTCCACCAACATGAGATAAATTATCCATATCAGTTTCCGTCAAACAATATAAATAATCCGATGATTCATCTACTAATCGTCTAATTTTTTCTTCTGGCATATCTAAATTTTTACTTCTAAGTCCAGCCTCAATATGATGTAATTTTTTCCCACTAAAAACTGATATAAGTGCACCAGCTAAAGTGGTTATGGTATCACCATATACTATTACATCCGTATAGTCATCTATGACTGAAGATATATCACTAATCATATCTGATATCATCTTTGGATATGGTTTATTATTATTGTCAAATTGAAACTTTGGTGGTTCTATATCAAGTTCTGTAAAGAAATTGGATGACATTGAATCATCATAATGTTGTCCTGTATGTAGAACATCAAAATCTAATCCTTGTCTATCAAATTCTCTCACTAATGGAGCAAGTTTCATATATTGTGGTCGTGCTCCTACAATATGTAAAAACACTATATCTCAACCTTATCAATTATATCTTGAAATCTTTTCATTAATCTCATTTCGTGTCTGTGAGTCATCCTTCTCATAGGTTCTGATTTAGTGGTACTTAATTCATCTAATGTAGCAGTTTTAACATCTTCGATTGAATCTACTAACATATCAATTTCCAATTCATATTGTCTTTGTGCCACACTATGGAATGTGTCCCAAGAATATAAAGGAACAAACTCTCGTCTAATTAATTTACCTGCATCACATTCTTCTGATATAATGTGGGTGGTTACTCCAATTGGATGTCCATAATATATTGCCCATTTAAGAGAATCTAAACCTCTAACATATGGTAAATAAGCTGGATGTGAATTGATAACTTTTCCACTTTCAACTACTTCTTCTGATAAAATACCGGCACCACCAATTAAAATATACCCATCTCCTAATTCAGATAAATTACTACTTTCAATCTTTGAAAATTTGTATCCTAATCTTTTGGATAACTCAGATGGCGTAACATCTAAGGTATTAAATTTACGATGTGGAATTAGTGGTATAAAGTTTTTTCTTTTCTGCCATGGTGTTGCAAAAACATTTACATCAGAATAACCTTTTGCCTTTAATCTAAAAAGTAAATCTTGAGTTTTTCTATGTGGTGCGTCGTATGTTAAAATTGATATCATATTAACTCCTCTATATTTTTTTTAATGGACTCGTAAGAATAATACTGATTTACCTTTTCCCAACAAAATTCAATGTCTTTATATACAGTATCTATATTTTTTACATAACCATCAAATACTTCTTCTAAATATCCCAAATCAGTACCAACTGTTCTCGGAAATAAATTAAAATTTGCATCATTATTACCACCAATATTAATTGTAGAAAGTGCTGCACATTGACTGGTCTGTAACCCATAGTGTAAGGTAGGGTCTAAATTAAAATGAAATAAACAGTCCTTCCATGAATTTAAAAAATCAAGATATGCATTATCTCCTCTGCCCTGTGTTTTAGTTAATTTTCTAACTATCGGTATTCCATGTTTTCGTGACATTCTTTCTGAAAATTGGTGTGTTAAACCATTTCTTTCCTGTGATGGATGTTGATATGAAAATATTTTAAATTCTTTCTCATCACTATAAAAATTACCACGAAGATAATCTATATCTACTGCGTGTGGTATCCAATCAAATTGTTTATCTGTATATTTTTGGAAATACTTAATATTTTCTTCATGATTATATTGTAAAAACACTCTATCCGATTGTTCAAAACAAACTTTTCTTAAATCATCAGTTTTATCGTTACCGATGATTTCCTTAATTGTAGACCAAACCAAAGTATTTGGATACCTACTTTTTATAAATTCTGGTGTATAATCAACCATTTTTTCATTTGCTAAAAATATCAAATCAAAATCAACATCTGGCCATTGTTCAAAATCTCCCATTCTCAAATAATAACTGTCATTATTAAAAACTAATGGATAATTAAATATTCCTATAATGAATTCATTCTTAATGGCATCTGGATGTGAATACTCATCACCATTTAATAGATAGGCCTTTCCATCCTTTACTTGAAAACTTGGATTTCCTGATTGTGATACTAAAGCAAACTTCATAACACCTCATAATACCCACCAATACCAAATGGAATTTTAGTATTGATTGTTAAATGATTACTCTCTATATATCTTGATTCTGGAATAACTCTAAAATCAAAACTAACCCTTGTATCTGATATATTATCTTTGTTCCCATGAGTAAGCTTAGATGCTTCCCATTCAACACATTCACCATAATCTGAATTTATGGGTTTAAAATCACCTTTATCTTCTTCTGATTCTGCCCATATTGTATTAGTATCATGTGCCTTGGTTAACGGTACAAAATAATTTAACTCCTTTACTTTTTCAGCCCAACTTTCATCTCTATAATGTCTATCTTTATGGAATTCTCCAACCGAAACATTACCAGGTAAATGAACTCTAAGTGTCGGTATCTTTTGATATACTATTTTTTCTTCGAATAATGGTTTTATTTTATCTTCTAAAAAATTTACATAAACTTCGTCAAATGTTGTATCTATACGAATCATCTCATAAAACTTTTTATGCCATATTGTTGTCTGGTCATGTTTTCTATCAAAATACTCATATTCTTTAATTTCATGAAGTTTAGATAAATCTTTCACACTTAACCAATCACTAACTATATCTTTAAATGAATATTCTTCTATATCGTAAATTATAGTTCTCACAGATAATTTTCTCCCTCTACAAAATTATGTGAAATAGGATATTGTCTTTGTGATTCATAACAATTAGAATATCTTACCATTAAATGATTCGTTCCACATTGATTCGCCATATTAACTTTTGCCTTTGATTTAATATATAACTGAATTCTCAAATCTATATGTTTCATATCTAATGCTGTATTTACCCAATGAAATGGTGTTTCTGAAATAGGTTTTGATGTATAATAAAAATATGGTAATTGATATTTTGTAAGTATGTTCGTAAAATTTTGAACATCCTTATCATAACTCTCTTGATGATGTTCCCCCATCTGAGTTCCAAATCTATCAGACACTAATAAACAACCAAATTCGTTATCACCAACGGTCTCACGGATGATGGTATCTCCAAACTTTTCTTCCTCTAATGACCAATACATTTCTGGTTGTGAATCACTCATTTCTTTTTCTGTGAATTGCCAGAACTCTAACATTTGTTTAGCAAGTGGTATATCGGTATTTTCTTTATCATATATTCGATAGTGGTCGTGAAATACCTCACCATCTACCTCATCAACAAACTCATCTACGAATCTATTGTTATCAAATACTACATGAACATTATCGTGGTCTTGACCAAATAACTTTTTTAGAAGTTTTTTAGATGGAACAACTACCTTGGATTTTGGATACTTCTCTTTCAATAAACGAGGTATTGCTGATATGATTCCCCAATCACCAATTCCATGTGCAGTTCTCATAACCATAAACTCACGATTATCCAAATACTCATCAGGTATCCGTAATCCCTCTGATTTCTCAAATCCAAGATTATCTGTTTCGTGAACTGGATGTAATTGATTATCTACGATTCTCCAAAATATCACTCCGAATACCTACCTTTTTGAGATTTATTCCATAATCGTTCATAAAAATAAAAATAAACTATACCTAACACATTCATAATAATTGCATTATAAAGTGGAATATCGGTTAATCCTAATGACAATATCATCCAAGAATTACTAAATGCTACAACTCTCCAACCAACGGACTTTCTTATTGACCTTTCACGAGTTTCTTTAAACACTTGCTACCTCTAAAAATTTTTTATATGTAAAATCCAATTGACCAACCGTAGCATGTCCTCCTAAATCCCTAGCCTCCATTGGATCTTCTTCTATATTATCAATATCATATTCTGTTAAATAATAATAATTACAACCCATCTCTTTTGCTAATCCTTTTAATGCGTATATATAACTTTCATTAGTATAAACTGTATGTGATGGACTTCCCAATATATTTACATAAAATTCTTTAAAACTATTTATTTCAGTTCGTTTTTCCTCACCATTATCCCAGTATTCAAGAATAGTTGGTTCATTATCAGATTGTATTTTATCACTTATCATCCAATTTGCTAATTTAATTACTCTATCTTCTTGAATGAATTCATATCGTGGATGAAACAAAACAAGATGAAATATATTTTTTACTTTTAAGTAATCCTTAAATCCATAAAGTAATCTGAAAGCTGTTTGTATTCCAGAACCACCCTGTGATAGATTCCAAAACTTCCCACCAATTTCCTTATTAACTTTATATGGCCAAGTATTTTCTAAATGATGCCCAACTCCCACCGTATGACTACATCCAAGAAAAACATCACCTTCATCTATATCATTAAAGTCATCTGGTGTTCTAAATCCGTAATTGTTATAACTATATTCAATAGGATTTTTTTTATAGTACTTTAATGACTTGTTATTAGGATATTTCTTACAATTTTTTTCGAATAATTCTTTACTATCTGGATTACACCACTCCCAAACTTCATTTTTTTTATAGACACTTGATTGATATAAACTCATCTACCAACTCACTTCCCAATCATCAAATTCTTCAGCTATACAATCTACCTTATAATCTTTTCTTCCACCTTCAACTTTGTCTTGTATTTTATTCTTGGCTGTATTTCTGATTCCATTTAATCCGTGAGTCAATTCAAGATTACCCTTTCCTTTACCTGCTCTATATTCTGATTCATTATGCCAAATATGCAGATTCATCTGTGATAATACTATAACTGCCCTAATAAGTTGTCCTAAGTTAGCATAATCATATTCGTTTTCTAAACCCAATTTATCCAAGTCATGAACTATATCTTTAATTTCTTGGGCGTATTTTTCTTTATGTTCTGGTATAAAGACTTCTTTTAACTGAACGATGGAAAGTCTATCTATTAATTCACTAATTGTTGGTAAGTATTTTCTCATATAACTGATTTTGTTGTTCTTGTTTATCTATTGTTTTGTGATGATATAACGATAATTCTTCTTGTGGTGGTAAGTGTGCATATGTTTTACATCCACCCAAAGACTCATGAACTGGTTTATTGGAATACGGATGGTTTTTCCACCTTATCGTATCATTCTTTCTAAACACTCTTGCTTGATAATCTGGATAGTTTACCCAACCTAACTTTGTAACTCTCCACCCCCACTTTGTACAATGTTCATCAGTAAGTCCTTCAACTGTATTTACTCGTGGGACCCACACCAAATCTACATCATTTGTTTCTAACATTTCTGGTAAAATATTAACGAGATTCTCATGTGGAATCTCGTCTGCATCTATGTGAAATATATAATCCCCACTACAATTTTCTATTACTGAATTCTTCTGTGCTGGAAAATCACCATCAAGTTTTCTTTGATATACTTTTATTAACTTGGCGTGACCATATTGTTGTGACCACGACTGTAAAACAAATTGAGTTTCTTCATCTGAATAATCATCACATATAACTATCTCATCTTCTACTCGTGTTTTATGGATGAGAAATTCTAATAACTTATTTAATTCATCTGCTTCATTATGAACTGTAATTCCATAACTAATTTTCATTATCCACCCTGTTCTTCTATTAACAATTCTACTCTATCTTTAGGAAGTTTTATTGGTTCATAAAATACAGCACTCTTTCTTGCTTGATCCCAATTATAAGTTCTAAATTCTGCCTTTTTTCCCGTGGGCGTATTCATAACTTTCTTATATAATGCGTCTGTTGCTCCATATGTTCCAATGTATCTCTTATTAATTTTTACCTTGTAAATCTCATCTTTTAAAGACACAACTTCTAAATCACCTATTTCGGTTAATAAAGTCCAGGCTTCTTCTTTATTAGTAAAAACTGTTA
>Ga0315338_1002660_pt1 | contig 17076 bp, 15 predicted proteins | sample ASW8metaG_FD_204518 | JGI IMG/M metagenome (GOLD analysis project Ga0315338, IMG submission 204518) | Ammonia-oxidizing marine archaeal communities from Monterey Bay, California, United States - ASW #8 | ecosystem: Environmental > Aquatic > Marine > Coastal | place: USA: California | collected... | reverse complement strand
AACAACTTCCTGAGCCAACTAACTCCGCTGATCTTCTATTCCGTGGGCGGTGTCCTGATCATCAACGGCGATTTGTCCCTGGGCGCCCTGGTCGCGGTGCTGGCAGCGTACGCCCGGTTCACGACGCCGTGGCGGGAACTGTTGAAGTATTACCAGCGTCTTCAAGATTCGCGGATCAAGTACGAACAACTGGTCGAACAGTTCCAGCCCAACGACATGCTAGACCCGGCCTTGCAGCAAGATCGCCCCGAGACCCTTCCCGGGCTCAAGGGCACGATCGAGCTCAAGAACATCAGCCTGGTCGAGGACGGGGTCAAGGCCCTGGACGACATTTCGTTCAAGATCGAACCCGGCACCCGCGCCGCCATAGTCACCGATCCGGGTTCGCGGGATAAGATCGCCAACCTGATGTCGAGGCTGATCCTTCCAACCGCCGGCACCATCACCATCGGCGATTCCAGACTTTCGATGCTTCCAGAATCCATCACCGGTTCGGCCATCGGCCACGTCGGGCTAGAATCCTACATTTTCGACGGCACCATCGAAAACAACATGTTGTTCGGGTTGATGCACACGCCCGTTGACAACGGCAAAGGCGAAAACGATCCCCACTGGGACTTCAAGGAAGCCCAGGCCTCAGGCAATACCACCGCCGACGTGGACGCCGACTGGATCGATGTCAAATCTCTTGGCTTGGCCGACAAGGGCGAATTAAAGGCATGGCTGACGAATGTTATCCATGCCCTCGAATTGGATGAAAGCCTAGCCGCGAAGTCGCAGACCATGGAACTGAATCCGGAAAAACACCCCGAGCTTGCGGCAAAATTGATGGAGGCGCGTGAGAAGATCGCCGCCAGGCTCAACGCTAACCTCGACGACAAGGACCTGATCTATCCGTTCAAGGACGATCATTACAATTCCAACGCCGACATCGCCGCCAACCTGGTGTTCGGCGAGGCCGTCGAGGAGGAATTCCAGACCAAAAATCTCCACGACAACCCGCACGTCCTGGCGGCGCTGGAGGAATTCGACCTCAAGGCCTCCTTCCTCGAGATCGGACAGAAGTTCGCCGGAACCATCGTCGACCTGTTCGGCGACATCGGCGAAGATCAGCCGCTGCCCGACGAGTTCGGCTTCCTCGACTATGAAACCTTCCAAAAACTGAAAACCCAAACCATCCAGGCCGACCGTGAGGGTCTGGACAGCCTCGACGACGAGGAACGGGCGCTGCTGATAAGGCTTACCTTCGAGTTGATCGTCGACCGCCACCGCTTCGGCCTCGTCGACGACGCCATGAAGGACAAGATCCTCCAGGCGCGGAAGTTCTTCAGGGAAAACCTGCCCGAGGAGAAACAGGCCGGGATCGCGTTTTTCGCCGAAGATTCCTACAACCCGAAACTCAACACCCAACGCAATATGCTGATGGGAACCATCAACCACACCATCCCCCACGCCGAGGAGCGGCTCAACGACATCATTTTCAAGGTGCTGGAGGAAATGGACCTGACCGAGGACATGATCCATCTGGCGACCAGAGCCCCGGTCGGCGTCGGTGGTTCCAAGCTGTCGCAGGCCGACCGGCAAAAGGTCGTTTTGGCCCGCAGCCTAATCAAGAAGCCGGACATCGTCATCTTCAACGAAGCCCTGAGCGCCCTGGACCGAAAGACCCAGGACCGCATCCGCGGCAAAATGTTCGAGCTTCTACCCGAAACGACGTTCGTTTTCGTCGCCGGCGAAGCGCCTGAAAACAGCGAATTCGGCCGGATCCTGACCATCCATAACGGCCGCCTTGAAGGCAACGACGAGGCCGCCCCGGCGCCGCAAGAGGAAGGCGAAGGCGAGGCTTCCAACATCAACACCGAAGCCGCGGTGCTGGCCAATATTCCACTGTTTACCGGGATCGATTCCAACCAGTTGAAATTGTTGGCGTTCCACAGCCAACCGATGGAATTTAAGGCCGGGGAAAACCTCATTACCCAGGGCGAACAAGGCGAAGCAGCCTACGTCATTCTCGAAGGCAAGGTCAAAATCCTGCTCGAAGGCGACGATGAAATCGTCCTCGCGGAAAGGGGGGAAAACGCCCTGTTGGGCGAACTGAGCCTGCTGAGCGACAGCGTCACCACGGCTACCGTGCGCGCCGAAACCAAGGTGACTGCATTGGAGATCAAGAAGGAAATGTTCATCCAGCTTCTGGAAAGCGATGCGGTGGTGGCGGCCCACGTCGCCCGCTTGATCAGCGACAAACTTGTCGAATCACTGCAATTACTGTCCAAGGCGGCGTGACCGAACCGAATGTCAAATGAAAACAGTTTCTATCAAGATATCCTGAAGGGGCTGGGAGTCTATTTCGACAGCCCCTTCATCGCCGATATCCGCCAAACCGCCCAACGCTTCCCCAGTCCGGACCTGGGCTACGCCCTGAACCGCAACCAGGTCACGTCGAAGAAATGGCTCGTCGATACCCTGTTTGAAACCACCGGCGGGAAATTGGGCCGGGTCTGCATCCTCGGCGGCTGGTACGGCGTTTTGGGCGCCATGCTGCTGCACGACGGGCGGTTTGGCATCTCATCCGTTTGCAGCGTCGACATGGATCCGTCCTGCGAAGCCGTCGCCGCGAGCCTCAACCGGACCCATTCCGAAAGCGGCAAGTTCACCTCCCTGACCGCCGACATGGTCGACCTGGATTACGGGGAAGAAAATTTTGACCTCATCATCAACACCAGTTGCGAACACCTCGAAAGAATCGGCGACTGGTTCGCCCGCATTCCTGGGGGCCCGCTTCTGACCCTGCAATCGAATAACTATTACGGCATCGACGGGCATGTGAACTGCGTCGACGACCTGGGCGCCTTCAAGGCGCAGGTGCCGTTGTCGGAACTGTTGTTCGAAGGCGAACGGGAACTGCCGTCCTACACCCGCTTCATGCTCATCGGGCGCAAGTAGGCCTTACCTATCTAGCCAGGACATAACCAGCCGGGCGCTGTTTTCGGCGCCGTCCAAGTCAATTTCCCCCAGTTCCGGTGCCGGGCCGCCGGCGGCCGCGTCGACGGCGGCGGCCAGGGTCTCGGGGCCAAGGGCGGTTTCTTCGACCACGTGGGCCAAGCCTTTTTCATGCAGGCGCTGGGCGCGAAAGGATTGTTCGGTTTCGCCGCCGGCCGAATAAGGCACCACCACCGCCCGGCAGCCGGCCCGAAGAAGCTCCGCCGCCGTGTTGTACCCGGCCTGGGAAACGGAAACTGCGCACCGGGACAGCAGCGAGGGAAAATCGTCCCGGTTGGCCTCGACGGTGACGCCTTGTGGCGCGGCGGCCACCAGCCGGGCGCGTTCGTCCCCGGCAAGGTTCGGCCCCGCCAACAGCCGCCACGGCCGGTCCTTGAGGTTTGACAAGGGCCGGGCGGTAAGCGCGGCGCGCAACAAGGCGCCGCTGTCGGTTGCGCCGCCACCGGCCGAAACCAGGACCTCGCCGCCAGCTTGGTCGCCTTGGTTTCCGTCATTTGCCGATTCCCCGGTCGGGGCCGGATCGGCCACCAGGCCGGTGTAATGGACCTTGGCGGCGAATTTGCCGGCCGCCGGAAACGTCTCATCCAGGGCGGCGAAGGCGGGGTCGCCGTGGACAAGGATGAAATCGAAGAACCCGTTTACTCGGTCCACGGTTTCGCGGTTACGCTCCGGCTTCTTGCCCCCCTGCAGGATGTCGCGGACCGAACAGACGATCAGCGGTTTCGGATCGCGGGATGCCGCCGCCTCCAGGAATGCCAGCAGCTCGAAACCCATTTGCCGGCGGCCGAAGGGAAACGCCTCGATGATGACGACGTCGGGGGCGCTTTTACGAAACAGCGCCAGCAGGGCTTCCCGGCGGCGGTCCCTGAACGCCTCGTCGACGGGGTCGCCCCGGCCGTCGCGGAGGTTGGCGAAATCCCCATTCGGACATTGCACGGGCGCCAATTGATGCAGGGTCGCGCCGCCGGCGTTTAGGCCGGGGACCGGCCGACCGCCGGAAACCAGGTCCACCGCCAGCCCCGCCGCCGTCATCGCCCGCACGATCCGGGCGGCGCGGTACAGATGCCCGACCCCTTGCAGGTGCTGGACGTAAAACAAGACCCTAGTAGCCTGTATCATCTAAATTGTACCCCTACGACAACATTGCGAGGCTTCTGGACGTCGTCGTAGGGGTACAATTTAGATGATACAGGCTACTAGCGGAGCTCATGGTTTTTCTAGGCTAACGTTGAGACGCTCGGCGCTGAGTTCGCCGTAATCGTCGAGTTTGAAATAATGGACGGCGCTCCATTGCAGCTTTTCCGGTGGACGATCGGCCATGGTCCAGCCGGTAGCCAGGGAGAAGAGGGCGCGAAGGACGCCGTGATGGGCCACCGCCAATGTCGGCCTTCCCCGGGCCGCGACCTCGGCCAGCCACGGCCGCAGCCGGTCCTGCAACTCGCCGGGGCTTTCTCCGCCGGGGGGGCGAAAATCCAGCCCCCGGGCCTCGTTTTCTACCATCTCGTCGCCCAACTCGGCACGCAGATCGGGAAGTCGCAACCCTTCCCATTCGCCGTAACTCATTTCCTTGAGCCGGGGCTCGATAGCAGGCTCGCGCCCCGACAGCAGCACCGCGGTTTCCCGGGCCCGGCTGAGCGGGCTCGACACCCAGTCGTATGCCGCTAAATCCGGCGGCACCCGCCAGCCGCACACCATGTCGCGGCCGGCAGCGCTCAACGGGATGTCGGAATGGCCCTGGATGCGGTTTTCTTCGGTCCAGGCCGTCGGCCCGTGCCTGATCATCGCCAGGGACGTCACGACCGCCGGTCCCGCCGCCGGTTCAGGCGCATTCCCGGGCCACCGGCGCCCAAAGCCCGAACTTTCGAACCAGCCGGTCCAGATCCCGGTAATGGGAGAAATGCTCCCGCACCCGCCGGTAGCCGCCGGCCCCCAGCAGTGCGCGCAAGTCCGGATCGGCCAACAGTTCGGCCAGGGCGGCGGACAGGCTTTCCTCGTCGTCGGGCGGTACCAGCACCCCGGTCTCGCCGTCCACGATCAGTTCGGGGATTGCTGACAGCGCGGTTGAAACGCAGGCCAGCCCCTGACTTTGGGCTTCCATCAGCACGTTGGGCAGGCCGTCCCGGTCGCCGTCCGGGGCGAGGCGGCTGGCAAGGACGAATAGGTCGGCGGCGCGGTAATGTTCGAGCACCGTCTCTTGGGCGCAGGTGCCCATCCACGTTATCCGGCCGTCGATGCCGAGCGCCCGGGCGTGGCGTTGCAGCCTGCCCCTGAGCGGCCCGCCGCCGATATGGACGAGGCGCCAATGCAGATCATCCGGCAGACGGGCAAGCGCCTCCAAAAGCGTCCCGTATCCTTTCTTTTCGACCGCTCGGCCGACCGACAGGATGACCACCGGGTCCTTTTCCGAGCCGCCGTCGCGCTTCGCGGAGGAGAAATCCGGCGGTGGAAAGCGCCCCAGATCGAGGCCGTGATAAACCAATTCAACCGCATCCAGGCAATCGGACAGGGCGGCCAGGGCGTTCAGGTACTGCTGCCCGTGGGCGGTGCAGGTGACCAGCCAGTCAGCGGCTTTTAGCTTCTCTGTTTTTTCCCACACCGGCGTCGTCCAGATGTCGCGGGCGTGGGCCGAACAACTCCAGGGGATGTCCAGCATCAACGCCGCATACCACGCCACCGAGGCCGGGGTATGCAGGAAATGGGCATGCAGCCGGGATACCTCCGGCGCCGCCTCATGGGCCAACACCAGGGCCTGGGCGAAACTTCGGGCCCGGGCCGGAGTCGGGCCGCGGCGGAGGTCGCGCAGCCATTGCCTCCGGGCGGCCCAGAAACCGGGCCGGGAATGCAATCCTTTCCAGGCCCTGAGGACCCTGAGGGGTTCGAGGGCGGGAAATTCCGGCAAATAGGTGACCCGGGCCTTGATATCGTTATGGATGGGGTGGCGTTCGGCATCGGTGGGCCGGCGGATGGAGGCGATCCGGATATCCAACCCGCGCTGTTCGAGGGCCAGGATTTCCTGGGCGATGAACGTCTCCGACAACCGCGGGTAACCCTTGAGAACAAAAACAACGGCGGCGGACATCGGCCCTTATGACCACAAGGCGCGCAACGGCCGTTGAATCCCGCCCTCGTCCTCGACGCTGCTGCGCACCAGGGCGCCGATACGGTCGAGCCCGTCGAGCATGCCCGGCAGCAGGGACTCGGACGGCTTATTCTGATCGGGCAGGTTCCTGAGTGCCTCGACCATGGTCCGTGTATCGAGGTCGCCGTCGGGGATCAGCATCTTCGACAAGCCTAGTTCCTCGGCCCGGGTGGCGCGGTTAAGTTGTTCCTTTCTCGGTTCCATCCGGGGGATTACAAGCGCCCGTTTGTCGTAGGACAGGATTTCGCAAAACGTGTTGTAGCCGCCCATGGAAATGACGCCGACGGAATTCGCCATCAGCACTTCCATGCGAGAATCGAAAGAAATCACCTTGACCCGGTCCAATTTGGCGGCCCGGTCCATGAATTCGGCCCTGAGTTCCGGCGGCATGAATGGACCCAGCACCATCAACGCCCCGAAAGGCGGCGCATCATCGCCCTCAAAGGCGCGCATCACCCAATCAACCATCGTCGCGCCGTCGCCGCCGCCGCCCGGCGTGACCAAGATGTAGGGCTTTTCCATATCCAGCTTCTCGGGCGGGTGGTGCTCCTTGGGCAGGGAGCGCGGCAAATAGCCGGTGTAGATTATCTTGTCCCTGAGCGCCGGGGTCACGTCCATGGTCGTAAGGGGATTGAAGAATTTTTCGAGGCCGTAAATCCAGATGTCGTCGTACAGGTCGTCCATCGCGCTCAGCATATCGCGGCCGGCCCATTCCCGCTTCAGGAGTGTCGGCTCGTCCATGATGTCGCGGAGCCCTAAGATGGTCTTGGTGCCGGTGCCCTTGAGCATGCGGAGCGTATCGGTCATCTCCCCTTTCAGGCCCAGCGGCTCCTTGTCGACCAAAAACAGGTCAGGGGCGAATTCCCGGGTCGTGTTGCGGATGATGGATTCCCGGATCGACAAGGTATCCTTGAGGTCGATTTTAAGCCCGAGGGAAGTGTATTCGCCGTTAAAGAGCTTGATGACGCCGGGGATGCGGATGAAGTCCACCCGGGCGCGGAAATCGAAGTCAGCGATGATCGGCGAGCCCGACAGAATCAGGATGGTCAGGCCCTTGAACCGCTCGACCAGGGAATGGGCGATGGCCCGGCATCGGCGAAGGTGGCCAAGACCGAAGGTGTCATGGCTATAGATCATCAACCGCTTGGCGTTAAGACGTTCGGTCACTTCCCTAGGTTCCCTCATTGTCCGCTCATCAAGGCTTATAATTGAGTTTATGAGCGCCTTCTTTGAACGGGTTCACAGAGCGTTCTCAATCACCCTTTTGAACCACCGCAACACTATCCCAAAACCATGCACAATTTAAACAACTAAGGAATGCGTTCCCTTTTTATTTATAGGGATCGGCGGCGTCCCTGAGCCCGTCGCCAAAAAGGCTGAAGGCCAGGATCGTCAGGATCACCGGCACCACCGGCAGCATCAGCCACGGATAGAGCACGACGATGTTGATATTCTGAGCCTCGTTAAGCAACACCCCCCAACTGGTGATCGGCGCGCGCAAGCCGATTCCTAAGAAGCTGAGCGCCGTTTCGCCCAGGATCATGGCTGGAATGGAAAGTGTGGCCGCGGCGATCAGATAGCTCATGAAACCGGGCAGAAGATGGCGCCCGATGATGCGCGACGGCTTTGCCCCCATGAGCTTCGCCGCGGTGCAGAATTCCTCTTCCCTGAGCGAGAACAGCTTCGAGCGGACGGCGCGGGCGAGGCTGGTCCATTCTAGCATGGCCAGGATGATGGTGATGGCCAGATAGATCACCAGCGGGCTCCACGTCAGCGGCATGATCGCGGATAACGCCATCCACAGCGGAATCTGGGGGAACGACTGGATGATTTCGATGATCCGCTGGATGATGGTATCGATCAGACCGCCGAAATACCCGGCTATGCCGCCGACTATCATGCCTATGAAGAAGCTGAGGGTGATCCCCACCAGCCCGATGGTCAGCGAGATCCGCGACCCGTAGATGATCCGCGACAGCACGTCGCGTCCCAGGCGGTCGGTGCCGAGCAGGAAAAGGGTCCCGTCTTCGGCCGGGCAGACCAGGTGCAGGCGGCTGGTAATGATGCCCCAGAAATAATATTCATCGCCCTGACAGAAAAACCGGAGGCGCTGGATCTTGTTGGGGTTGTCCGTGTATTCGCGTTTCAGATTGACCATGTTGAGCTTGTAATCCATCCCATAGACGAAGGGGCCGATGAATTCGCCGTCGTCGAACAGGTGAACGGATTGCGGCGGCGCGTAGATATGGCCGATATCGCGGGTATGGGTGTCATAGGGAGCGAGGAATTCGCTGATCAGGGTGGTCCCGTAAAGCACCAACAGGAAAAGACCAGAAAAAACCGCCAGCCGGTGCCATTTCAGCTTCCACCACATGAGCTTCCACTGCGAGGCCAGGAAATAGCGTTCCAGTTCGGGGGCGATTTTGCTGGCCACCTTGGGGTCGAACGGCTCCGTCGAGACGAAGTGCTGCAGCGTCGCGTCGGGGCTGTTCGGCGTGGTCATCGTTCCGTCCCCTGGTCAAGACGGATGCGCGGGTCCAGAAAGGTCAGGGCGATGTCGGAAATCAGCACCCCAACCACCGTCAGCATCGACAGGAACATCAGGAACGACCCGGCCAGGTACATGTCTTGGCTTTGCAGGGCCGAAATCAGGATCGGCCCCGTCGTCGGCAGCGACAGCACGATGGCCACCAGTTCGGCGCCGGAAATAACGCTCGGCAGCAGGTGGCCGATGTCGCCGACCATGAAGTTGATGGCGACGCGGAGCGGATACTTGACCAGCAGTCGGTAACCCGGCAGCCCCTTGGCGCGGGCGGCGGTGACGTAATGTTTTCCGAGCTCGTCCAGCAGGTTGGCCCGGAGCTTGCGGATCATGCCGGCGGTCCCGGCGGTGCCGATGACGACGACCGGCACCCACAGGTGCTCGAGCACCGATACCGCCTTGTCCACGGACCAGGGCTGGTTCAGGTATTCCGGGTCCATCAGGCCGCCGATGGAGGTCCCGAACACCACATTGGCGAAATAGAGCATGATCAGGGCGAGCAGGAAGTTCGGCGTCGCCAGCCCCATCAACCCCAGCAGGGTCAGGCCGTAATCGCCCCAACTGTATTGATGGGTAGCCGAATAGATGGCGATGGGGAAGGCGATGATCCAGGTGAACATGATGGTGGCGATGGAAATCAGGATGGTTAGCAACAGACGGTCGCCGATCACTTCCGACACCGGCATGCGGTATTCGAAGGAGAAGCCGAAATCGCCCTGCACCATGCCCGTGACCCAGCCGAAGTACCGTTCGTAGGCCGGCTTTTCGAGGCCGTATTGCTGGCGCAGGAAATTCAGCAGTTCCGGATTGGCTTGTTCGCCCTGGGCTTCAAGCTGGGCGATATAGCTTTCGATGTAATCGCCGGGCGGCAGTTCGATGATGATGAAAACCAGCAGGCTGATCACCAGCAGCGTCGGGATCATCAACAACATTCGTCGGATAATGTAGGTGATCATGCGGCGGTGACCGTTTTAACCCCGATCCTTGCCCTTACCCGCGAACCAGAAGGTATCCGGCCGGTAAACCCCAAAATAGGCCCCCGGGTTCCAGTTGTGGAAGCCTTCGGCAGGAACGTTCCTGAGCCGGTTATTGACGACCACCGGCTGCAGGGTGCGGTTGATGATGCCGATGGAAAAGACCTGTTCGGCGTGAATCTTGAGAATGCGGTGCCAGATCTCTTCCTGCTCGGAAAGACCCGAGGCGTTGTTCCAGGCCGGCATCAGGTCGAGAAGCTGCTTGGCTTCGAGCAAGTCAGGGGGTTCCCCCGCCTGGCCGTTGCTTTCCATGAATTTTCCCCACTTCGGCCATTGCAATTGATATTGGCGGGTGGGGACGAATTCATCAGGCGTCATATCCGCCGTCGGTATCCCGTTCGACAGACCCGACCACACGGCCATCTTGGAATCGCCGGAAAACACCCGGTTGCGGAAGATATCGCGCTGGGCCGGCCGGGGCAGCATCTTGATCCCGGCTTTCAGCCACGTGTCGTGGATCAATTCCAGGGTATCGGTGATTTCCGTTTTTTCGCCCGACGTATCGATGGTAATGATCGCCGAACGGCCATCGGGTAGCAGGCGGATGCCGTCGCCGTCTTTCTTGTCTAGCCCCATCTCATCGAGCAGCCGGTTGGCCCTTGCCAGGTCGAAGCCGGCCCACAGCGTCCGGTATTCGGGCCGGAACAAGGGGCTTTCCTCGATGATCGAGTTGTTGCCGCCCCGGGCCAGCCCGAAATAGGCGACCTGATTGATTTCGTTGCGGTCGATGGCCAACGACAGGGCGCGGCGAAACCGCACATCCCTGAGGATTTTTCGCCACACCTTATCCTTGGTGTTGAGGTTGGGGTAAATGGCGATATGGGACCCCTTCACCGTGCGCCACAGGTGGACCGACTGGTCGTAACGTTTTTCGCTTTCCTTCAGGAAGGTGTAGTCTTCGAAGGCGATGTAGCGGCTTTGAAGGTCCGATTCCCCGGCCCCGGCCTTGGCCGGGATCAGGTCGCGAAGGCTGATGTTCAAGATCACCCGGTCGATGTAGGGAAGCTGGCGCCCGGCGACGTCAACGCGGTGGAAGAAAGGATTGCGCACGAACACGAACCGCTGCGAGGGCGGCTTGGTGGTGTTCATCCACGGTTGCAGCGTCGGCATTTCCGGGTTGTCGAGGGTATACATGCGGTCCTTGGACAGATGCAGCACCGACCAGTCCATGAGACGCTCTTTTTCGGCCATCTTTTTCAGCTCCGCGGTGTCCGAATAGCGGGCGTGAAACCGCTTCATGTAGTGGGCCGGGCGATAGATGAATAAAGGCGCCGCGCCGGCCATCCCAGCCAGGAAAAATGAATTGGGCCGGGACCAGGTGTATCGCACGGTCCTTTCGTCGATGACCTTGAATTCCGGCAACTCCTCGCCGACCAGCAGTTTTTTACGCGGACCCAGGGGCGACAACTTCTTGTTGGTAGCCATGTCTTCCCAGTAATAGCGGAAATCCTCGGCGGTGAAGGGATGGCCGTCGGACCACTTGTGTCCGGGGCGCAGCGTGAGGGTGAATTCGCGGCCATCCTTGACCTCGAAACGCTCCAGGATATCGGCGATGAGTTTCAGGTCGCTGGTATAGGCAACCAGGCGGGCATAGCCGTAGATGGTCATCAGACGCACGTCCCTCCCCTTGCCCATGATGAGGCGCATATCGCCGCCGTGGCGCCCAGGGGTCTTGTCCTTGGCGTTCATGAACACGACCGAGGGTACCTGGGGAACCCGGTCTGTGACCGGCGGCAGCTTTCCCTCGGCGACGCGGCCGGCAAGCGACGGCGTTTCCTGGAACGCAACCCCGGCCCCGGCGGCCATAGCGGTTCCGGGGTCCCAAAGGGCGGCGACTGGGGCAGCGGCGATCAGCAACGCGGCCCATACCGGCAATAGACGCTTCATAAAACGCTCCGCAAAACCTGTTCGCCGGAGAATTCGGGTGAGGCGAGGACAAAATGTTCGTTGTCGACTTCGATGAAGTCCAGAGATGTGCCCTGGGATGTAGAAGGACCGACCGTAAACGGGCCAGGCCAGGCTGCGGGGTCCGACATCCGGCCGTCTATCAACGCCTCGAAATCCAGCGGGTGATGCAGATCGGCGAAAGGCACCGCCGCCATGAGGGCCTGGGTATAGGGATGGATTGGGGACTTGAACAAGGACTCGCGGGGCGCCATCTCGACCAGCCGGCCCTGGCACATGACGGCGATGTTGTCGGCGACGTAATCGACGACGGCCAAGTTGTGGGTGATGAACAGGTACGTCAGCTTCAGTTCCTCCTGCAGGTCCCGCATCAGATTGAGAACTTGCGCCTGGATGGAAACGTCGAGGGCGGAAACCGGCTCGTCGAAGACGATCAGGTCCGGCTTCAGGGCCAGGGCGCGGGCGATGCCAATACGCTGCGCCTGGCCGCCGGAGAAGCTGTGCGGATAGCGGTTGAGGAATCGGGGATCCAGGCCCACCGCCCGCATCAATTCCATGACGATTTCGCGCCGGCTGGTGGCGTCGCCTACCTTGTGGATCACCAGCGGTTCGCGGATGACGTCGAACACCGTCATCCTGGGGTTCAAGGAACTGAAGGGTTCCTGGAAAACCATCTGGATTTTTGGCCGGTAGGGATACAGGTCCTTTTCCCTGAGGGCCGCCAGATCGACGATGTTGCCGTGGTCATTGAACAGGATCAGGCCGGAATCGGGGGAATAGGCCCGCATGATGCATTTCGAAACGCTCGATTTGCCGCTGCCGCTTTCACCGATCAGCCCGAAACACTCGCCACGCTTGATCGAAAAACTAACGTCCTTGACGGCTTCGACGACGGTTTGTTTGCCAGTCCCGAAGAAGCTGCCCTTGCGGGCGCTGAAGCTTTTGCAGACGTTCTTAACCTCCAGCATCGGCAGGTCGTCGTTGGCCTCTTCCGGCCACTCTTCGCGGTCGGAAATCAGCGGCCCCAGTTCGTAATCGATGTCGCTAACGGGGACCAGACGCTGGGTTTGCTTCATGCCGAACTGCGGCACCGCTGAAAACAGCGCCTTCAGGTAGGGATGGCGGGAATCGCTAAAAATGTCGTCGATGGTGCCGCTTTCCATGATCTTGCCCTGGTGGACGACCACGACCTCGTCGGCCAGATTGGCGACGACGCCGAGATCATGGGTGATCAGCAGCACCGCCAGGCCGAGCTCCTCGCGCAGATCCTTGATCAATTTCAGAATCTGCGCCTGCACCGAAACGTCCAGCGCCGTCGTCGATTCATCGGCGATGACGAGGCTGGGCCGGCACACCAGTGCCATGGCGATCATCGCCCGCTGCCTGAGCCCGCCCGAAAGCTCAAACGGGTAAAGCCCCATGGCGTCGGCCGGATTGGGGAATCCAACCAGGCTGAGCATCCTTTCGGTATGCTCCAGGCCTTCCTTGCGACTGACGTCCCGATGCAGGAAAAGCGCCTCACTAACCTGGTCGCCGATGGTATGCAGGTGCGAAAAGGACGCCATGGCGTCCTGGAAGATCATCGAGATATACCCACCGCGGAGAGTGCGCATTTCCTCGCTTTCGGGGTTCAGTTTGGCGAGATTGATAGGTTCTCCCCAGTAATTCGGCTCGTAAAACAGGATTTCGCCGCCAGCAATCCGGGCCTTGGCCGGCAGCAACCCCATGATCGCCTGGGCGGTGACCGATTTCCCTGAACCCGACTCGCCGACCAAGGCCACGACCGTCCCCGGACGAACGGAGAAAGAGAAATCCATGACCGCGTGAACGACGCCACGGGGGATTTCAAAATCGATTTGCAGGTTATTGATATTCAGAAGGTTGGTCACGGATTGTCCGGCGCGCCGAAGATTTGACGATTGAGGGAAGTCATTGATTTTTTGTTAAATCCTGGGTCATTGCGGTTGTTTTTCCAGGCTGGAATATAGTTGTTTTTTAGCGGCTGAAATACAGGTAATTTCGCCAAAATTGCATTTCGACGCTTGGCAAACGGGGCCCTTGGGGCCGGGATTCAGCCTTTCCAAAATGGATGTAAACAGGATTTCGTTCGACCAACTGAAAGCCTATTGGGTTGAGGTCGATCACTTCGGCGTCGCGGGCAAGAAATTTCGGAATGTCGTCCGCACCCTCGGCGATTACCGGTCCACACTCGCCGATCCCGCCCGGTTTTCCTACGGTCTATTCAATTCCGGAGAACTGATCGGCGTCACCCATCTGGTGCAATGGGACGAGGATTGGCTACGGTACCGGACATTGAATATCCGCCAGGCCTACCGCAGCCGGAACCTCGGCTGGTATCTGCTGAGGTCGGCGGTGGCCCAGGACTGGAAGGATAGAGTGCCGGCCCCCACTTACATTTTCGGTTGGGTCCGGCGCGAGCATCAGGCGTGGTCGATCACCCACGGCTTCACCCCCGCCGACGGAAGGTGGGTGGACGGCCACATCGCCATGATCAAGCCGCTGGCTGAGTTTTAGGCTTCTCGTGTGCCAGGTCATGAACTTATAAATGGCGACAACCGTGACACGTGTTATTTTGTCCACTTACAAGGAGTTAGGAGGGATTGATGCCGAAGCATCATGACCGACGACACGACGTGGGCCAGTGGGCAAAAGAACCGTGCCCCAAAAGGGGTCGCCGGATGACCGCCATTTATGAGTTCATGACCTAGTATACTATCCGGCATGGAATTGAACGAAAAACACATCGAAAACACCAAGCTGATCGCCAATCGCGCCCGGCTGTTGGAGCATTTCCCGAAAAACGCCGTGGTCGCCGAAATCGGCGTCGCCGAGGGGAAGTATTCGGAGAAAATCCTCTCAACAACCAAGCCCAAAGAGCTGCATCTGATCGACATCTGGGACTCCGAGCGCTTCGGCGAAACGGCCATGCTGGCGGTCCGGGATAAATTCAAGGAACCGATCGACGCCGGGCACGTCGCCGTCCACCGGGGGCATTCTCTAGAGGTATTGCAGGGTTTCGAGGACGGCTATTTCGATTGGGTCTACCTGGATACTTCGCATCGCTACCGCGATACCCTGGACGAGCTGGAATGCTGCCGGTTGAAGGTCAGGGACGGCGGCCTGATCGCCGGCCATGATTATGCGTCGGGAAACATCGAAAACGGGCTTCCCTACGGCGTCGTCGAGGCGGTCAACGAATTCTGCAACACGCACGATTGGCGATTGGCGTATTTGACCAACGAAGCCAGGCGCTATCTATCATTCGCCATCACTCATGCCACGGCTTGAGCGGCACCGGGAAACGACGAGGGAGGGCAAGGTTGAGAAGGAAATTCCGCGCCGGGATCGTCTGGCTATCCAAGCTGCTTTCGCGCCAGGGCCTTTATCCGTTCCTTGAGGGAGAATTTTCCCAAATCCCCGAAGGCGCCCGCGTGCTCAACGTCGGCGCCGGCGGCATCATCGGCAAAAAGCTCGACGCCCATGCCGGGGTCCGGTCTCTGGATGTGTTGAGCATCGACATCGATTCCGACCGCGGTCCCGACATCGTCGGCGATATTTCGGACCATAAATTCGGCGAACAGCGTTTCGGCGCCGTCGTTATGTCGGAAGTCCTGGAGCACATCCGCACCCCCGAAAAAGCAATCCAGGCCGCCCACGCGGTCCTTGAGCCGGGCGGCCGCCTGATCCTGTCGACGCCGTTCATTTTCCCCATTCACGACCGCCCCCACGATTATTACCGTTTCACCCGTTACGGCCTGGAATGGCTGCTCCGCGATTTTTCCGAGGTCACGGTGAAGGAACGCAATTCGTGGGCCGAGGCGATAAACGTGCTGGTGGTGCGGCTGATCAAGGAAAAGAACTCCTTGTTCCGGCTGGCGGCGCCGTTGATCGTCATCCTAGCGCTGGCCATTGCGCCGGTGGCCATGATCCTGGGCGCCATCGTCAAAACCGACTTCATCACCTCCGGGTACGTGGTGCGGGCGGTCAAATAAGGGGGTTATGTTGAGGACAGGATGAACAACGCCATGGACAATGAGAACAACATCCGCCCCGGCGGCGGCGTCGAGGCGCACCTGATTCACATGGACGCCCGCGGCTTCGGACCCCTGGTGCGCCTGCGCAAGGCCGTCGTCGATGCCCTAGTGGCGCGGCGCAACCGGCGCGCCGAGGCGACGCTGCGTGCGATGACCGGGCTGTGGGCGAAGATGGAGGAATACGCCCAGGGGTCGGCCGTGACCGGGGCTTCGATGTCCGATTATTTGACCCTTTACGAACAGGTCAGAAAATGGCGGCCGGTGGAGGTCCTGGAGCTCGGCACGGGCATTTCGACCGTCGTCCTGGCCTATACGCTCAGGGAAAACGAGGCCGAGGGCGGAGCCCGGGGCCGTGTCACCTCGATGGAGGAAGACCCGGCCTGGCACAAGCAGGCCGGCCAGAACCTGCCCGGCGACCTCAGGCCCTATGTCGACCTGATCCAAAGCCCCAAGGTCGACGGTTTCTACAAGATGTTCCGCGGCGTCCAGTACGAAAGAATTCCCGAGCGCGCCTATGACTTCGTTTTCTCCGACGGGCCCGACCGGTTCTCGCCGGTCAACGGCGACAAGCTGTTCAATCTCGACCTGATTCAGGTGGTTCTGCGCTCCGATACGCCGATCCTCGCCGTCGTCGACAACCACTACCTGACGTTCTATGTGCTGCAGAAGGTCTTCGGGCCCAAACTGGCGCGCTACTCCATCCACCACAAACTGATGTTCGTCGGCCCGGTGACGAAAAAGGACGCCGGCCGGTTGAAGCGCGAGAACTTCCTGCCCGACCTGCGGCTGCTCAAGGATACGGAATTGAAGCTGCGGATGGCCCGCGACGATTAGGCTCTAGGCGGAGCGGTTATTTCAACCAGTCCGGCCAGTAGACGCCTAGAATCTTCGCCAGTTTCGCCAGGTCGTCGGGGTTTCCGAACCTGACCCGATAGCTGCCCCATTTTTCCACCGTTTGCTTATCGGGGATGCCGTTGGTCCAGTCCCCTTCGCAGTTGCCTCAAGCCACTTGCGCAGCTTTTCGACGTTGTCCTGGGTGGAATATTTGAAGCCATAGTAATGCCCGCGCCGGCCCGGGAACTGACGCCTTTCCTCGCCGGAGCGATGCTCGGGGTCAACGTCCCGGGGTTCAGCCTGGCGCTTGTCTATGCCGCTGCGGCGGTCATCGGGTATCTCAGGGACTTCGTTTTCGGGCACAGCAAAACTCCTGCAAAGGTTCTCCCGGAAACGGAAATGGAGCGGGAAAGATGGAGCGGGCGAGGGGAATCGAACCCCCGTCTAAAGCTTGGGAAGCTTTCATTCTACCGTTGAACTACGCCCGCGCAATCTTAAAAAGTGTTATATTTCAACTTATTACACAAATATCATAAATCTTGATTTTCTTAAAAACAACCGATTTAT
>Ga0315338_1002659_pt1 | contig 17077 bp, 12 predicted proteins | sample ASW8metaG_FD_204518 | JGI IMG/M metagenome (GOLD analysis project Ga0315338, IMG submission 204518) | Ammonia-oxidizing marine archaeal communities from Monterey Bay, California, United States - ASW #8 | ecosystem: Environmental > Aquatic > Marine > Coastal | place: USA: California | collected... | reverse complement strand
GACCGGCGGCGCTTCGACAGCTGGTTCTTCGACAGATGCTTCGACCGGCGGCGCTTCGACAGCTGGTTCTTCGACAGATGCTTCGACCGGGGGCGCTTCGACAGCTGGTTCTTCGACAGATGCTTCGACCGGCGGCGCTTCGACAGCTGGTTCTTCGACAGATGCTTCGACCGGCGGCGCTTCGACAGCTGGTTCTTCGACAGATGCTTCGACCGGGGGCGCTTCGACAGCTGGTTCTTCGACAGATGCTTCGGGAGGCGTTTCTTCGATAGACGCTTCGACCGGAGGCACTTCGGCAAACGTTTCAGCTAACGACAGTTCTACAGATGGCTCTTCGGCTGGTGCTTCATCTGGTGCCTCTAAAGCAAGAGCCTCTTCAGCCGCCCTTTCAGCTTGAATTGCCTTATCTCGCTCAACAGCAATTCTCCGAATTCTACTTATAGCACCGCCCGTTCCCGCCGGGATGAGTCGTCCAACGATGACATTTTCCTTCAGACCCTCAAGCGTATCCACCTTGCCGTGCACAGCCGCTTCGGTGAGCACGCGTGTTGTTTCTTGGAACGATGCCGCCGAGAACACAGAGCGCGTCTGTAAGCTCGCCTTAGTAATCCCCAAGAGAATTGGCCTGGCCTTGGCTGGGCGACCATTCATTTCTAAAGCTTTTTCATTTGCCGCTCGAAATTCCACAAGATCAACGCTTTCGGCAGCAAGAAGGGTCGTATCACCACCGTCCTCAACCTCGTATTTTTGAAGCATCTGCCTGACAATAACTTCGATGTGCTTGTCGTTAATTTTTACACCTTGAAGCCGATAGACCTCTTGAATTTCGCTAATAAGGTATTGCGCTAATTCCTCTACACCCTTGATGCGCAAGATATCATGCGGTGATGGATTGCCGTCGATAATGTAATCACCACATTCCACGTAGTCACCCTCGCGCACCGACATATGCTTCGCCTTGGGTAGTAAATATTCGGCCGGATCTCCTTCGGGATCGTCCTTCGGAATGATCTTCACACGGCGCTTATTTTTGTAGTCCTTTCCAAACTCAATATAGCCGTCTATTTCAGCAAGGACTGCAGCGTCTTTTGGCTTGCGCGCCTCAAAAAGTTCTGCAACCCGCGGTAAGCCACCAGTAATATCGCGTGTTTTCGCACCTTCAGTCGGAATTCGGGCGAGGACGTCACCGGCCTTTATCTCGGAGCCATCTTCAACTGAAAGGATGGCGTCGACTGACAAAGCGTAACGCGCAGCTCCGCTTTCGAGCTCAATCACATTGCCCTTTTTGTCGATAATTTCAATCGAAGGTCGCAAATCGCCAGTCTTAGAGCCGGAGCGCCAATCAATTATGACCTTTTGCGTAACACCGGTGGTTTCATCAACCACATCTTTAGAGCTGACGCCTTCAATAAGATCGACGTAGCGTACTGCTCCTGTAACATCGGTCAAAATTGGCAGGGAGTTCGGGTTCCACTCTGCCACTTTGTCGCCGCGCTTGATCTTTTGATTGTCCTCAACCATTAGACGCGCGCCATAGCTGATGCGATGTACCGCTCGTTCCTGACCATTGGAATCAACGATGGCAATCTGCATATTACGCCCCATCGCAACTAGCTGGCCTTGCGAGTTCTTAACAAGGTTGCGATTAATGACTTTAACTTTGCCGTCATGACTTGCTTCGATTTTCGACTGCGCCGCAACCTGAGCCGCGCCACCAATGTGGAATGTGCGCATCGTAAGCTGCGTTCCTGGCTCCCCAATCGATTGCGCAGCAATAACACCAACCGCCTCACCAATGTTCACAACGGTGCCACGCGCAAGATCACGCCCGTAACATTTACCGCAAACACCTTCGGGCAGCTCGCAACACAATACGGACCGGATTGCGACACGTTGAACATGCGCATCCTCCAGCGCTTCTGCCACTTCCTCGGTTATTTCTTTGCCACGTTTAATAATAAGCTCGCCCGTTTCAGGGTGATTGATGTCGTCTACCGCAGTGCGGCCCAGTGTGCGCTCCGTCAAAGAAGAAACTACCTGACCACCATCAATGGCCGCTTCAACACTAATACCGTTCTTGGTCCCACAGTCTTCGGCGGTAATAATGCAATCATTTGCAGCATCAACCAGACGGCGGGTTAAATACCCAGAATTTGCAGTTTTTAGTGCTGTATCAGCAAGACCCTTTCGCGCACCATGAGTTGAATTAAAGTATTCGAGCACGGTTAGGCCTTCCTTAAAGTTCGAAAGGATTGGCGTCTCAATAATTTCACCAGACGGCTTTGCCATAAGACCGCGCATGCCCGCGAGCTGTTTCATTTGTTGCTGCGAACCACGCGCACCAGAGTGTGCCATCATGTGAATCGAGTTGATTTCCTCTGCGCGGCCGGTATTGGGATCAATGCGAGTTTCCGAAATCCCCTTCATCATTTCCGAGGAAACTTGGTCAGTACATTTGTTCCAAACGTCAATGACCTGGTTGTACTTTTCACGCTCAGTTGTCAGACCTTCTTGGTATTGCTGCTCCAATTCGCGAACCTGATGGCGCGCATCGTCGATCAGCTTTTCCTTTGTGAGCGGTACAACCATGTCGTCCTTGCCGAAAGATATTCCTGCTTTACAAGCCTCATGAAAGCCCAACGACATCAGCGCATCGCAGAAAAGTACTGTCTCTTTCTGCCCACAATGACGATAGACTTCATCAATCAAATGGCTGATTTCCTGCTTGCGTAGCTGCTTGTTGACAAAATCAAACGAAATTGCGCGATGACGTGGAAGTAGGTCTGCAATCAGCATGCGCCCCGGCGTTGAATCCACCATTTTTGTGATCGGCACACCATTTTCGTCCACGGTATTGTAACGCGCCTTGATTTTTGAATGATGCGTTACAGCACCTGCAAAGAGTGCATGTTCAATCTCAGACATATCATAGAACGCCATGCCCTCGCCCGGCTCCTTGTCGCTCTCGATCGACAGATGATAAATGCCTAGAATAATGTCCTGTGTTGGCACGATAATCGGCTTGCCATTTGCCGGACTGAGAATGTTGTTGGTCGACATCATCAGCACACGCGATTCGAGTTGGGCTTCTAGTGATAGCGGCACATGGACAGCCATCTGGTCGCCATCAAAGTCAGCATTGAACGCAGTGCAGACGAGGGGATGTAGCTGTATCGCTTTGCCCTCAATCAATACAGGCTCGAACGCCTGAATGCCCAGGCGATGAAGTGTTGGGGCACGATTAAGAAGAATCGGATGCTCACGAATAACTTCTTCCAGGATATCCCAGACTTCCGGCCTCTCCTTCTCAACCAGCTTCTTTGACTGCTTCACCGTAGCGGAGAAACCCTTGGCCTCAAGCCGGGCATAGATAAATGGCTTGAACAATTCGAGCGCCATCTTCTTTGGTAGCCCGCATTGATGCAATTTCAGCTCTGGACCAACTACAATCACCGAACGACCGGAATAGTCGACACGCTTTCCAAGGAGGTTCTGGCGGAAACGACCCTGTTTGCCCTTCAGCATGTCAGCAAGCGATTTGAGCGGACGCTTGTTGGCGCCAGTGATAACGCGCCCGCGCCGACCATTATCGAAAAGAGCATCCACCGATTCCTGGAGCATGCGCTTTTCATTACGCACAATTATATCTGGAGCCTTAAGCTCCATCAGCCGCTTCAAACGATTATTGCGGTTGATGACCCGCCGATAGAGATCGTTCAAATCGGAAGTGGCAAACCGTCCACCGTCCAGCGGCACCAGCGGGCGCAATTCCGGCGGGATCACGGGAACAGCCTGCAAAATCATCCATTCCGGCCGGTTACCTGACCCGACGAACGCCTCGACTAATTTTAGCCGCCGGGCCAGTTTTTTAGGCTTCTCGATGCCAGTGGCAACCGCGATCTCCGCACGCAAATCCTGGCGCAGTGTCTCGAGATCTATCGCCTGTAAAAGTATACGGATAGCTTCGGCACCAATCATTGCATTGAAAGTATCCTCACCGTAATCATCTTGAGCCTTGAAATACTCCTCCTCGGTAAGCAGTTGACGCTCTTTCAAAGGCGTCAGGCCAGGCTCAATAACAACATATTGCTCAAAATAGAGAACGCGCTCTAAATCCTTCAGCGTCATGTCAAGCATCAAGCCGATGCGCGATGGAAGTGATTTTAGGAACCAGATATGTGCGACCGGGGAGGCCAATTCGATATGGCCCATACGATCACGGCGCACTTTCTGCACAGTGACTTCAACGCCGCATTTTTCGCAGACAATGCCCTTATACTTCATGCGCTTGTATTTTCCGCACAGGCACTCATAGTCCTTAACCGGACCAAAAATCCGCGCACAGAAAAGCCCGTCGCGTTCAGGTTTGAACGTCCGATAGTTGATTGTTTCTGGCTTTTTGATCTCTCCATGCGACCAGCGAAGAATCTGATCTGGGCTCGCAAGTGATATGCGTATCCGATCAAAGGTCGGGATTTCCTTACCTTGCTGGAAGACGTTGATCATTTCCTGGTTCATCAGGTGCCTCTTTCGCCTAGATCCTTGACCAATCTGCTTGGTGTGCGGTCAAGAATAAAATACTGAACATTCACGATTGCACCGCAAATGCCCAAAACATTAGTTGTTTAACAATTCGACATTCAGACCGAGTGAGCGCATTTCCTTCACCAACACATTGAAGGATTCCGGAATGCCAGCCTCGAAATTATCTTCACCTCGAACGATCGACTCGTAAACCTTTGTCCGTCCAGCAACATCGTCTGACTTAACGGTGAGTACTTCTTGCAGCGTGTAAGCCGCGCCATAAGCTTCAAGCGCCCATACTTCCATTTCACCGAAACGCTGCCCGCCGAACTGAGCCTTACCACCCAGAGGTTGCTGGGTGACGAGGCTGTACGGACCTATGGAACGTGCATGAATTTTGTCATCGACAAGATGATGTAGCTTGAGCATATAGATGTAGCCGACGGTCACGGATCTTTTGAAGGCATCCCCCGTGCGCCCGTCATACAGCGTGACTTGACCAGTCTCGTTTAGCCCAGCCTCCCGTAACATATCGACGATATCCTGCTCCTTAGCGCCATCGAACACTGGCGTCGCAACCGGGACCCCGGGCTTCAGATTCTCTGCTAATTCCATCAACGCTGGTTCGTCTAACTCATCTAATCGATCATCATTTGAGTAGATCCTGCTGAGAGATTCACGAAGCTGATCAGTCCGACCGTCTTGTTTAACCTGTTCCAACATATCGCCGATTTGACGTCCAAGACCTGCGCAGCCCCAGCCGAGATGAGTCTCAAGAATCTGGCCAACATTCATTCGAGACGGAACACCCAAGGGGTTAAGAACAACATCCACTGGCGTGCCATCCTCAAGACAAGGCATATCCTCCATAGGCACGATACGGCTGATTACACCCTTATTGCCATGACGACCGGCCATCTTATCACCCGGCTGCAGCTTACGCTTCACGGCAACAAACACTTTGACCATCTTCATAACGCCCGGCATGAGTTCATCACCACGGCGTAGCTTGTCCACCTTATCAGCAAAACGCAGATCCAGACGTTCCTTGGCTAAGTCAAATTGCGCTTTAATTGCCTCGACCTCTGCCTGCGCCTTCTCATTGCGCAGACCAATCAGCCACCATTGATAACGGCCCATATTGTCGAGAAGGGACTGTGTAATCTTCGTCTCCGGTTCTACACCTAGCGGACCAGATGCTACAATTTTGTTGAGAAGAATTTCCGAAAGACGCGTAAAAATGTTACGCTCAAGTATTGCCAACTCGTCATCACGGTCCTGGGCCAAGTGCTCTTCTTCAGCGTGTTCAATCGCAAGCGCACGCTCATCCTTTTCAATGCCGTAGCGGTTGAAAACCCGCACTTCAACAATCGTACCTGTAACACCGGGGGGGACACGCAACGAGGTGTCGCGAACATCTGCGGCCTTCTCACCAAAAATTGCACGCAGTAGTTTCTCTTCCGGTGTCATTGGTGTTTCACCCTTCGGTGTCACCTTGCCGACAAGAATATCACCAGCATTTACTTCAGCTCCGATATATACGATGCCAGACTCGTCCATATTTTTGAGTGCTTCTTCACCCACATTTGGGATGTCACGCGTGATTTCCTCAGGCCCGAGTTTGGTATCGCGAGCCATAGTTTCAAATTCTTCGATATGAATCGAAGTAAAGATATCGTCGCGCACGACGCGCTCAGAAATCAGAATTGAATCTTCAAAATTGTATCCGTTCCAAGGCATAAACGCGCAGAGCACATTTTTGCCCAATGCAAGTTCACCAAGATCTGTCGAAGGTCCATCTGCAATGATATCGCCCTGCCGAACGCGATCGCCCATTTTTACAAGCGGCTGCTGATTTATACAGGTGTTCTGATTAGAGCGCTGAAACTTTGCAAGACGATAGATATCAACGCCTGGTTTTGTCGCGTCGGTTTCTTCAGTTGCACGAACAACAATACGGGTTGCATCCACCTGATCTATTATGCCTGAACGCCTTGCAGAAATCGCGGCACCAGAATCACGCGCCACAACATCTTCCATGCCTGTTCCCACGAGTGGCGCCTCAGCTTGCAGAAGCGGTACGGCTTGCCGCTGCATGTTTGATCCCATAAGCGCACGATTCGCGTCGTCATTTTCAAGAAACGGAATAAGCGCTGCGGCCACTGACACCAGTTGCTTTGGACTAACATCGATATAGTCAACTTGTTCCGGCGTTGTCATGACAAAGTTACCGCCTTTACGGCAGGACACCAATTCATCTGTAATTTGCCCGCGTCCATCGATCGTTGCGTTGGCCTGAGCAATCGTGAACTTCGCCTCCTCCATGGCTGATAGATAAGCAACATCATCCGTGACACGATTATCCGCCACCTTGCGATATGGACTCTCGATAAACCCGTATTTGTTGACGCGTGCATAGGTCGCGAGTGAGTTGATCAAACCAATATTCGGCCCTTCAGGAGTTTCAATCGGGCAAATGCGCCCGTAATGCGTTGGATGAACGTCTCGTACTTCAAATCCGGCACGCTCGCGCGTAAGGCCGCCAGGGCCCAATGCAGATAGCCGACGCTTGTGGGTGACTTCAGACAACGGATTTGTTTGATCCATAAACTGCGAAAGCTGAGACGAACCAAAGAATTCACGGACGGATGCCGCTACGGGCTTCGCATTAATAAGATCGTGCGGCATTACGGTGTCGATGTCGACCGAGCTCATGCGTTCTTTGATCGCTCGCTCCATCCGTAGCAAACCAATACGGAATTGATTTTCCATAAGCTCACCAACCGAGCGCACACGACGATTGCCAAGATTGTCAATGTCGTCAATTACACCGCGCCCATCACGCAGACCCGCTAATGCGTTGACAATTGCAAGGATGTCATCCTTACGCAGGACACGCACCGTGTCCTCGGCGTCCAATCCGAGCCGCATATTCATCTTCACGCGGCCAACGCTTGAAAGGTCGTAGCGTTCAGAATCAAAGAAAAGCTGGTTGAATAATGCCTCCGCAGTTTCCGCTGTAGGCGGCTCCCCGGGACGCATAACTCGATAAATATCGACAAGCGCTTGGTCGCGAGTATGGGCTTTATCCACCGCCATCGTGTTACGAAGATAGGCACCGATGTTAACGTGATCGACATTGATAGTGACGATTGATGTAAACCCTGAATCGCGCAGCAATTCGATATTTTCTTCTGTTAGTTCATCACCCGCCTCAACAAATATCTCACCAGTCTCAACATTGACCATATCTAGCGCCGAATAGCGACCAACCAGGTCCTCTTCGCCAAGTGTGATATTTTTGATTCCCTCCTCCGACCATTTGCGAAGTGCGCGAATGGTAATTTTCTGATCTTCGTCAGCAAGCTTTTCGTTGGTCTTCGTGTTTTTCCAATCGCTCATGGGTTTAACGTTGCGCATCCAGCTGGGATCGACTTCGGTCGCCCAACCACCTTCCCTATTTAAGCGGAAAGCAACTTTCCCATAAAAGAAATCAAGGATCCCTTCTTGATCAAGGCCAAGAGCGTAAAGAATAGTCGTCGCTGGTAATTTACGTCGCCGATCAATACGGACGTGCAAAATATCCTTAGCGTCGAATTCAAAATCAAGCCACGATCCCCTGTAAGGGATAACACGCGCTGCAAACAACAGCTTGCCGGATGAATGCGTCTTACCCTTATCGTGATCAAAAAAAACGCCGGGAGAACGGTGCATCTGGGAAACAATAACGCGTTCGGTTCCGTTGACGACAAAGGTTCCGTTCAGAGTCATCAAGGGAACGTCCCCCATATAGACATCTTGTTCCTTGATGTCCTTGACGGACTTGGCGCCGGTTTCCTGATCAATATCAAACACTATGAGCCGCAACGTCACCTTTAGTGGCGCGGCATAGGTCATCGAACGCTGTTGACATTCCTCCACGTCATATTTTGGAGGTTCAAAGTGGTAATCCACATATTCAAGTAACGAGCTTTCCGAAAAGTCATTAATTGGAAAGACAGAACTGAAGACCGCCTGGAGACCTTGGTCTAATCTCCCACCTTCAGGTTTATCTACTTGGAGAAACTGATCATACGAGGTGCGCTGAACCTCAATAAGGTTTGGCATCCTTGCAATTTCAGTCATATGACCAAAGGATTTGCGGAAGCGTTTTCGGGCAGTGAAAGAAAGAGTCATTGGGCAATCCCTTGCAATGGGGTGCAATACGTAAAAGACGAACAAACCCGCACCCCGGTGAAAATATTTTCACTGGGGAGAGGGGTACGCATATTCTCGCGTGTCAGCTTAGACAGCCGCCACGCCTCCTTATTTCAGCTCGACTTTCGCGCCAACGTCTTCGAGCTGCTTTTTGATCTTCTCTGCTTCGTCCTTGCCAACATCTGCCTTCACGTCCGTTGGGGCACCCTCGACGAGGTCTTTTGCCTCCTTCAGACCAAGGCCCGTAATGGCACGAACTTCCTTAATCACATTGATCTTCTTGTCCCCTATCGCGGCAAGCACGACGGTAAACTCAGTCTTTTCGGCTGCGGCTTCTGCACCACCGCCACCAGGCGCAGCCCCCATCACTACCGGAGCAGCGGCAGACACGCCCCATTTTTCCTCGAGCAGCGTCGACAACTCAGCCGCCTCAAGGACGGTAAGTTGCGACAGTTCATCAACCAGTTTTTCGAGATTCGCCATTTAGCTGTTCCTTCTTATCGGATTTGAAATCGAGATTGCTAGTGCCTTCACGCCGCTTTGTTTGCGTATGCTGAGAGAACCCGGGCCATTTGCCCCGCTGGAGCCTGGAGAACACCAGCGATTTTAGTCGCAGGTGCCTGTATTAGACTAACAATTTTGCCTCTCAGCTCATCGAGAGAGGGCAGTGCCGCTAGGGCTTTCACGCCCTGGAGATCAAGAATTGACCCAATGGCAGCCCCACCCAGGATCACGAGATTTTCGTTATCCTTTGCAAAGTTCACCAGAACCTTAGGAGCGGCAACCGGGTCCTCGGAATATCCGATGCCGGTGGGGCCGCTGAAGAGGTCTGAGATCTCCGCAATGGGTGTTCCTTCGAGCGCAAGTTTGGCCAAGCGGTTTTTTGCTACTTTGAATGAGGCCCCGGCATCGCGCATTTTCGTCCGAAGATCATTCATTTGAGATACCGACAGACCACTATAGTGGGCGACGATGACAGCACTGGATTCCGTAAACAGGCCATTAAGCTCCGTTACAGATTGGGTTTTTTGGTTTCTGTCCATTCCCACTCCTTACTCAACGACAACAGCGCACGTTCGCTGCCATCCCCTGTGACAACCCGCAAAAGCCCAACCATTTGGTGGCTCTCCACGGATCTCCTGCCCCAGGGTTCATACCCGAATAGAGAAGGCTTTTTGCCTCCATAATCCGGTTTTACCCCGTCTACGCCGGCTGGCCTTTTAAGTTCCCCAAAATCAGGAACGCCTGCGGTCTCGGACAGGTTTACCGGCGAAACGCACGCCGGAAACTTCTACAATTTCCTTCTCTTTAAAAAGATAAGGTTTTGCCATTAATTAACTGACATTTGCTTACAAAACTGAACCCAACGAAATCTTGATGCCTGGGCCCATAGTCGAACTCAGAGATATTTTCTTCAAATAAGTTCCCTTCGCGCCGGACGGCCTTGCCTTCATTACGGAATCAATGAGGGCGCGCACATTGTCGCTGATTGCCTTATCTTCAAAGCTCGCTTTGCCAACGCCGGCCTGAACGATTCCTGCTTTTTCAACCCGAAATTCTATAGCCCCACCCTTTGCATCCTTTATTGCCTGAGCAACATCCATTGTAACCGTGCCAACTTTTGGATTTGGCATCAGGCCGCGCGGGCCTAACACCTTACCAAGGCGCCCCACAACACTCATCATGTCCGGGGTTGCGATACAACGATCGAAATTGATTTGCCCTTTAGCAACCTCCGCAGCGAGTTCCTCGTCACCAACAATATCAGCACCCGCCTCCCTGGCCTCGTCAGCCTTCGCGCCCTTTGCAAAAACTGCTACTTTCGACGAGCGCCCAGAGCCATGAGGAAGCGAAACGACACCACGAACCATTTGGTCTGCATGGCGCGGGTCGACGCCAAGATTCACTGCCACTTCAATCGTCTCGTCAAATTTTGATACGGCACGTTCCTTCACGAGTTGAACAGCTTCATCGAGCGGATAAAACTTTATTTTATCGATGCCCTCACGGCCTTTGGCAATCCTTTTTGAAATTTTCGCCATGGCCCTACTCCACTACCTGAATGCCCATCGAACGCGCAGACCCAGCGATGATTTTCGCAGCAGCATCGATGTTATTCGCATTCAGATCGGTCATTTTCGCTTCAGCAATTTTACGACATTCAGCCATAGAGACCGTTGCAACCAGTTCACGGCCGGGCATCTTAGATCCCGCCGGCAACTTCGCCGCCTTCTTTAAAAAGTACGACGCGGGCGGTGTCTTCATATCAAAAGAAAAAGACTTATCCGAAAATACCGTTATCGTAACTGGGATCGGCGTATTTTTTTCTACGTCCTGTGTCTTGGCGTTAAAAGCCTTGCAGAACTCCATAATGTTGAGACCGCGCTGGCCTAAAGCTGGCCCGATTGGTGGCGAAGGATTCGCTGCACCAGCTGGCACTTGCAGTTTTACGTAACCAACGATTTTTTTCGCCACGTTTAATTTCCTCCTTTGAGGTTCGCGGTGCATCCGGCCGGGCGACGGCCTCCCGCGGGTTGGAGATGCTAACCTTTTTCGACTTGAGTGAATTCCAGTTCTACAGGCGTCGCACGCCCAAATATAGATACAGCCACCTTCACACGGGAGCGATCCTCATCCACTTCTTCTACCACACCATTAAATGAGGTGAACGGGCCGTCTGCAACTCGCACCTGCTCCCCAACTTCAAAGGTAATCGACGATTTTGGTCGCTCAGCACCGTCTTGAACCTGATTGACGATGCGATCAACTTCGCTCTGGCGCAACGGCATTGGTTTGTTGTTCTGACCAAGAAATCCAGTGACTTTAGGGACATTTTTTATCAAATGGTATGCTTCGTTGCTCGCAAGATCGGCCTTTACAAGAATATAGCCGGGCAAAAATTTACGCTCTGCGTTGACCTTTTGGCCACGGCGCACTTCGATAACCTCTTCCGTCGGAACCATGACATCTTCGATGAGATCAGACAGGCCCTGAATTTGAGCCTGACGCTTTATCTCCTCGGCAGCCTTTTTCTCGAAGTTCGAGTAGGTGTGAACGATGTACCATTGGCCCGTCATTGTGCCGTTGTCCTAGTATTCATGCGCTTAGCCAAGGCCAAGCAATGAGCGGACGCCATATCCAAGAATGGAATCCACGATGGTGAAGAAAATCATGATGAGCGCAACCATGATAAATACCATGATCGTTGTCAGCCATGTCTCCTTCCAAGTTGGCCAAGTCACTTTACCCCCTTCACGACGAACTTCTTGAGTAAAACGAAAAGGATTGAGCCGGCGCTTTGGCGCTGCACTTGCATCCTTGCTGGTATTTTCTGCCATTCGTTACTCGCTTAAGCTTGTCCTAAGGGACAGTTTATTTGGCGCCTCAGTTTATTTGGCAGGAGTGGAGGGTCTCGAACCCCCGACCTACGGTTTTGGAGACCGCCGCTCTACCAACTGAGCTACACTCCTAGTCCTACCCGTCCTTTATTTAATGATTGAAGCAACGACACCTGCACCGACAGTGCGGCCTCCCTCTCGGATGGCGAAGCGCAGCTTCTCTTCCATCGCAATCGGAACTATCAGCTCAACTTCAATCGTTACATTGTCACCGGGCATTACCATTTCAGTGCCTTCCGGCAATTTCACATGGCCCGTCACATCCGTTGTCCGGAAATAAAACTGCGGACGATAATTAGCGAAGAACGGCGTATGACGCCCCCCTTCTTCCTTCGTCAAGATGTAGACCTCAGCCATAAAATTTGTATGCGGCGTCACAGAGCCAGGTTTCGCGAGAACCTGACCGCGCTCCACACCATCGCGCTCAACACCGCGAAGAAGGCAACCCACATTGTCTCCTGCCTGGCCCTGGTCAAGAAGCTTACGGAACATCTCAACGCCCGTGCACGTCGTCTTCGAAGTCTCCTTGATCCCAATGATCTCGACCTCCTCGCCGACCTTCACAACACCGCGCTCAACACGGCCCGTAACAACCGTGCCGCGGCCCGAAATCGAGAAAACATCTTCGATCGGCATCAAGAAGGGCTGGTCGATGGGGCGATCTGGCTGCGGGATGTACTCATCAACCGCCTGCATTAAAGAGAGTATCGACTCCTTGCCAAGCTTCGGATCCTTGTCCTCAAGCGCCACAAGCGCAGATCCTGAAATCACTGGAATATCGTCCCCGGGGAATTGATAGGACGAAAGAAGTTCGCGCACCTCCAGCTCGACAAGTTCAAGAAGCTCAGGGTCGTCTACCTGGTCTGCCTTGTTCAGATACACCACAAGCGCCGGAACACCGACCTGACGGGCCAAAAGAATATGCTCGCGCGTCTGAGGCATCGGGCCATCCGCAGCTGAAACCACAAGGATCGCGCCATCCATCTGCGCTGCACCTGTAATCATGTTCTTCACATAGTCAGCATGGCCAGGACAGTCGACATGGGCGTAATGGCGCTTCTCGGTCTCATACTCCACATGCGCCGTCGAGATCGTGATCCCGCGAGCCTTCTCTTCAGGCGCACGGTCAATCTGGTCATAGGCCGTGAACGTCGCACCACCAGTCTCAGCCAAGATCTTCGTAATCGCGGCCGTCAACGTCGTCTTCCCATGATCAACATGGCCAATCGTACCAATGTTGCAATGTGGCTTCGTACGCTCAAATTTCTCTTTTGCCATGTTTAGTTCTCCGTAATTCTACTCTTTAGCGTATTGGCTATGACGCGTTCTTCGCGATGATTTCGTCTGCGACAGCTTGCGGCACCCCTTCGTAATGATCAAATTCCATCGTGAACTGAGCACGCCCTTGCGTTTTGGAGCGTAGGGTATTGATGTACCCAAACATATTCATCAGCGGCACCATCGCTGATATAGCTTTTGCATTTCCTCGTGTATCAGTGCCTTGGACCTGTCCCCGTCGTGAATTCAAATCGCCGATTACCTCACCCAAATATTCCTCTGGGGTTACCACCTCGACACTCATAATAGGCTCTAGAAGCTTTGCCGAGCTTCCACTTGCAAGTTCACGGAAGGCGGCACGCGCTGCAATCTCAAAGGTCAAGGCATTGGAGTCCACGTCATGATATTTTCCGTCAACTAGACGGGCTTTAAAATCAATGACTGGAAAACCAGCAAGTAATCCACTTTCCCGCTGAACCTTCAGACCTTTTTCAACTGAGGGGATATATTCCTTCGGTACGTTTCCGCCGGTCACCACGTTTTCGAAAACAAAACCGGAGCCTGGTAAGCCTGGCTCGAATTCAATTTTTACTTCTGCAAACTGGCCCGCACCACCCGTCTGCTTCTTATGGGTATAGAGAATCTTTACTGGCTTGGTCAGCGTCTCGCGGAAGGCCACTTGCGGCTGACCAACATTTGCATCCACTTTGTAGGCTCGACGCAATATATCAACTTTAATATCAAGGTGGAGTTCACCCATACCTTTTAAAATTGTCTGCCCAGATTCGTGATCGGTGGAAACGTAGAAGGACGGGTCTTCCTGCGCTAGCCGCGTCAATGCCAACCCCATCTTCTCCTGATCGGCCTTCGTCTTTGGTTCAATGGCAATTTCAATCACGGGGTCTGGAAACACCATGCGTTCAAGGATGACAGGGTCATTTACATCGCAAAGCGTCTCGCCAGTTGTCGTATTTTTTAGACCAGCAAAGGCAACGATGTCGCCTGCGCGTGCTTCTTTAACGTCTTCACGGGAATTTGCATGCATCAAAAGCATTCGACCAACGCGCTCGCGATTGTCTTTTACCGAGTTGAGCACACTCGTACCGGACGCCACAGTTCCAGAATAGATACGCACAAAGGTAATCGACCCAACGAATGGATCATCCATGATTTTAAAGGCGAGGCCCGCAAAAGGAGCATCATCATCGGCAGGCCGAACGAGCATATCTTCACTATCAGATTTAGTGCCCTCGACGGGTGGAACATCTGTCGGCGCCGGAAGATAGGCAACAACCGCGTCAAGCAAAGGTTGAACGCCTTTGTTCTTAAATGCAGAGCCGCAAAGCACCGGAACAAAATGAAACGCACATGTTCCTGCGCGAATACATTTCCGCAACTCGTCATCAGACGGCATTTTTCCGTCTAGATAAGCCTCAAGTAGCGCTTCGTTTTCTTCTACCGCTGTTTCAACCATCAACATGCGGGCGGCATCAGCATCCTCTTTATACTCAGGCGGAATCTCCTGTGTTTCGTAGTCCGCGCCTAGACCCTCATTATTCCAGACAAGTGCCTTCATGCTGACAAGATCAATGACACCCTTAAGCTCTGCCTCCGAACCATAAGGCAGTTGAACGACAAGCGGCTTGGTGCCCAGCCGGTCAATCATCATTTGAACACAGCGTTGAAAATTAGCGCCCGTCCGATCCATTTTATTAACAAAACAGATGCGGGGAACATTATATTTGTCCGCCTGTCGCCAAACAGTTTCCGATTGCGGCTCAACACCGGCAACAGCATCAAACACCGCGACAGCACCATCGAGCACCCGCATGGAGCGCTCAACTTCAATCGTAAAATCCACATGCCCCGGCGTATCGATGATGTTAATTCTGTGATCATTCCATGAGCAAGTCGTAGCAGCAGACGTGATGGTAATCCCGCGTTCTTGCTCTTGCTCCATAAAATCCATTGTGGCAGCACCATCATGGACTTCGCCAATCTTATGAGATCGTCCAGTGTAATAGAGTATGCGCTCCGTTGTGGTCGTTTTTCCTGCATCAATATGCGCAGCAATGCCGATGTTTCGGTAGCGTTCGAGAGGGGTTGTACGCGTCATAATCCGTTACCCTCAAACTACCAGCGATAGTGCGCGAACGCACGATTAGCCTCAGCCATCTTGTGAGTGTCCTCACGCTTCTTAACTGCTGAGCCTCGATTATTTGCTGCGTCCATGAGCTCACCAGAAAGACGCGATGTCATCGTCGGTTCATTTCGCGAACGTGCCGCGTTAATGATCCATCGGATGGCAAGTGCGCGCGCGCGATCGGGACGGACTTCAACCGGAACTTGATAGGTGGCACCACCAACACGGCGTGAACGCACTTCCAACGCCGGACTCACATTGCGCAGAGCTTCATGAAAAAGATTAAGGGGGTCCTGTTTGGTCTTCGATTGAATGGCATCGAAAGCACCATAAATGATCCGTTCTGCAACAGACTTTCTGCCCTGATACATCAGACTATTCATAAATTTCGCAAGCACCGAATCGCCATATTTGGCGTCCGGAATAACTTCACGTTTCTCTGCGCGGCGGCGGCGTGACATGTATCGTAATTCCTCGTGCCTTCTATCTTTGGGACATCAACTCTCGACAATACGTCAGTCGGCCCTAATTTCGCCTTAAAACTATTTAGGCCTTTTTGCTCCGTATACGGATCGGCGTTGCTTGCGGTCCTTGACACCCTGCGTATCTAGTACGCCACGAAGTATATGGTATCGTACGCCAGGAAGGTCTTTCACACGGCCGCCACGTATCAACACGACTGAATGTTCCTGAAGGTTGTGCCCTTCGCCAGGAATATAACACACGACCTCATAACCATTCGTCAGCCGTACTTTTGCAACTTTACGCAGCGCCGAGTTTGGTTTCTTCGGGGTTGTCGTATACACGCGTGTACAGACACCACGTTTATGCGGGCAACCTTTGAGAGCCGGCACTTTGTTGCGCTTCGTGCGCGTCAAACGCGGCTTTCGAACCAGCTGATTAACTGTCGGCATTCCGTTTCCTTAATCTTGACCGCCTCGCGGTCGAACCAAATCCCAAAAGGCCAGCCCTCTTTCGAAGGTGGCCCGCAAAGCGGAGGACCCGGAGCAAAACACGCTTCGGATCGCGCATGACTCATTCTTACAACTGGCTTCAGGCAGCGTTTCGGGTACACCGACAGCCTGCCGCGAAGGTGCGGCTGTATATCGAGGTGTGTCGCACCGCGTCAAGCTAGAAAACTCAGTATTTTAAAGGGATTTACTGGCAATCGTACAAATCAATCGGAGCTCTGCTTCATTTGCTCCCCGCCGGAACCAACTACCTAGATCTAATGTAGTAAATTCAATGGGTTGCAATGAATGCATTACGTTTACGTCCTTAATTTTAGCTTAAGGCGGGAACCGCCTTGGACTACAAAAAAGGGCCGCCCAAGAGGCGGCCCCTTAATAATTGGTCCAGGTTCCTACAATCACACGTCTTGCGGGGCCTTGGTGGGTGGCTCTGCTGGCGCTTCAATTTCTGGTTCTTCAACAGGTGGTTCTTCGACAGATGCTTCTTCGACAGATGCTTCTTCGACAGATGCTTCTTCGACAGATGCTTCTTCGACAGATGCTTCTTCGACAGATGCTTCTTCGAC
>Ga0315338_1002657_pt1 | contig 17077 bp, 24 predicted proteins | sample ASW8metaG_FD_204518 | JGI IMG/M metagenome (GOLD analysis project Ga0315338, IMG submission 204518) | Ammonia-oxidizing marine archaeal communities from Monterey Bay, California, United States - ASW #8 | ecosystem: Environmental > Aquatic > Marine > Coastal | place: USA: California | collected... | reverse complement strand
AGGGAATTTATTTTATTTTGATACCAGTTATTGTTGGTATATCTCTTGGATTATACATTGTAAATGATTCAATGTTAAATTCTGTAAATCAGGAATCAAAACTAACTATAACACAATTAATGGAAGACGGGTCGCCAATAATTGGAAATCCAAATGCTGAGATCTCAATAGTTGAATTTGGAGACTATCAGTGTACATTTTGTTACAAATTTCATCAAAACACACTAAATTCTATCCAGTCTGAATATATTGATTCAGGGAAAATAAATTATGTTTATAGGGATTTCCCCTTAAATGGATCTGATTCAATATTAGCAGCAGAAGCAACATACTGTGCAAACGAACAAGGAAATTATTGGCAATATCATAATCTGGTTTTTGAAAATTGGGCTGGAGAAAAGACTGGTTGGATTACTATGAATTCGTTAACACAATTTGCTGTGGAATTAGATCTGAATATTACTGAGTTTAAAAATTGTCTAACCACTCATAAATATTATCAAAAAGTAATCGATAATGAAAATTATGCTAAAAAAATTGGCATAAATGCCACTCCATCATTTTTAATTTTTAACGATGAAGAAGTAATTAGAATTATAGGTGCACAGCACTTAGATAAATTTCAAAATGCAATAAATCAACTTATTTCAAAATAATTTATGCCATCAAATTTATGAAGGTATGATTGTTTTCTAATTTTTTAAATATTTTATTTTTTTTCGCTTTTAATTTAAATTTGTTTGAAATTTTAATTGCCTCATTTAATGATTTTAAACATTCTTCATTTCTATCAAGTGAGATAAGATTACATGTTTTATCAAATAATACATCGCCGTTATTTGGATATAATAATAAAATTTTATTACATATTTCTAATGATTGCTCGTATTTTTTTAACGCATATAAAATTCTGAGTTTATGGTATAATACAATTAAATCATTAGGACTTTTAGATAGAATTATGTTACAACTATCTAAGGCATAATCTAGCATTGTCATTTTTCGTAACGCGGATATTTTATTGATTAGTAGAGTTTTTTCATTTGGGTGTTGCTGTAAACCATAGTTATAGTAACTTATTGCATTTTGATAATCTTTGGATTTACTTAATGCATATCCTATATTATTAATTGCGATTAGATTGTTAGGATCAAACTCTATAATTTTTTTATATATTGATATTGCATCAGTAAACTGTTTTTTTAAAAATAAGATATTAGCAGATTCCAACATGTCGTTCAAGTGTGGCATTTAAGAAATGAAATAAAATATAGAATTTAAGATATACCTTAATTAGTTATAGAACTCTATTTTCCTTATGAAAATATACACAAAAACTGGTGATGATGGAAAGACCTCGTTATTTGATAATTCAAGAGTTTGGAAATCTCATGAGAGAATAGTGTCATATGGTGCTATTGACGAATTAAATTCTGCAGTAGGCATTGCAATTTCTATGGACTTAGATCATCAGCTAAAAGAAATTTTAGTCAGAATACAGAATGAACTTTTTATTGTTGGTTCTGATTTAGCAAACCCTAACATGTCAGATACAAAAATTAGAACTACTGAAAATATGATATTGTCATTGGAAAGTGATATTGATACTTTTGAATCTGAATTATCGGAATTGACTAATTTCATATTACCTGGAGGAACATTGATGTCATCAATTTTACATTTGTCACGAACCATAGCTCGTAGAGCGGAAACACATGTTACGGCATTATCGCAAAAAGAAGAAATTAATAAAATCGCGATTGTATACCTGAATAGACTATCAGATCTACTTTTTGTTTTAGCACGTGTATTGAATAAAAGAAAAAACATTGATGATATTGTCTGGAAACGCTGAAAGGATACGCTTTAATTCAATTCAGTTTTCAATTTCTTAATGCCGAGGTAGCTCAGCCTGGGAGAGCACCGCGCTGAAGACGCGGCTGTCGCGCGTTCAAATCTCGCCCTCGGCACCTTATTCCTCCATTTTAATTTAATCAGAATCTTTTAATACATGATTATGTAGGTTTTTTCGATTATATTGGTTGTAAAAAAGAAAAATACAAAAACAGTCAAAAAAGTGACTAAATCTAAAACAGGAAAAAAAACTGCAAAATCCAAAAAAAAGTCAAAAAAAGATGATACCAATACTGATTTTGGAATAGTGATTGTTGATGATGATTTAACAATAGACAAAGAAGCTGAATTGGAAGAAAGAAAAGCATTCTTAGAAGAAGCTAGATCACAAGAGGCATCCTCAGATTAGTAATCTTTATTGCCACTATAGTGAATGTAGGTCATGAAATCACTATGCATGATTAACGTGAAGGCTGGAATGGTGGATAAAGTTCTTCAAATTTTGAAAAAAAAGAGAAGTGTTTCAAAAGATATAATGATTGTGACAGGTCGTGCTGATATTTGTGTAATACTAAATGGAGAAATTAATGAAATAAACAAATTTGTCACTGATTTAAAAAAAATAATTGAGATTGTTTCAACTGAAACGCTGATAGAAGTGGAGGTTGATATGGGTTGGTAAGAGCAATAATTTTGGTTAAATCACCAAAAAAACTAATTGCGGCACGTTTACGAAAAATTAACTATATGTTAGAGTCATTTCCTGTAAGTGGTCAATTTGATGCAGTCGCTGTTATTCAAATTGAGGAATTAAATAAAATTAAAGATATTACAACTGAAATTCAAAAAATTTCTGGTGTTGAACGAACTGAAACTATGGTAGAGGTTAATAGTTAACATTTTTATCAATCTCATAATTAGAAGATATTATGAATATTAAGCGTATTAGTAACGTTATTTTGGCGGTTAAAAATATGGAAGAATCCGTCAAATTTTACCATGATATTTTAGGTATGCCTATAAAAAATCAAAGAGATAATTGGGTTGATCTAGGTCAAACTGGCGCAGTACTTAGCCTTCATCCAGCAGAGCAATCAGAACCACATAGTGGAACATCTGTACATAATGGCGTTCTAGTCGGTCTTGTTGTAGGTGACGTTCAATCTGCAATTGATGAATTAAAGCAAAAAAATGTTAGTGTATTTCGTGATGTACAAGAAAAGGACGCTGGAAAAAATGCAATTATTGTAGATCCTGACGATTATATGATTTCATTGTTTGAACCTAATTTCTCAAATGAAAAAGATCAGCAAACTGCTGGCTATGTCGGATTTACTCCAGCATAGAATATTTTTGAAGACTTAAAGTATTAAAAATACCAGTTTTTAATCTAGATTATGACAAAGAAAAATTTAGTTGGTATTATAATGGGCTCTAGTTCAGATAGTAGACTAATGCATGGTGCAGCAGAAATTCTAGATCAATTCAAAGTTTCACATGAAGATCAAATAATCTCGGCACATAGAACACCATCAAGATTAGATACATATGCTAAGCATGCTGAATCATCTGGATTCAAAGTAATCATCGCTGGGGCTGGAGGAGCTGCACATTTACCAGGAATGATTGCATCACATACCATAATACCAGTCATCGGAGTTCCAATTCTAGTATACAATGATAAACACCACAAAAAATCTGATACGAATAAATTTTCTGCATTTGGTGGATTAGATTCATTACTTTCTATATCAGAAATGCCAACAGGTTCACCAGTAGTTACTGTGGGAATTAATAAATCTGCCAATGCAGCTATATACGCATTAAAAATTCTGGCAAATGAAAACTCAACAATTAAGCGTAAATTAAAAAATCATAAATTCGAACAGCATTCAAGTGTAATTAAAGAATCTGATGAGTTAAAGAAACTCGGTTTAGCAAAATTTGTGAAAAAAAAATTCAAATAACTATGTTAGAAGTTTGAACTGTATATTCTTCTTAGTTAGATGAGCAATTAATCTGTCAGCATGTTCCTGATTTTCGGTTTCTAGGCTTAATGTTACACCTACAGTACCAGCATTTACAACAGAACTTAATCTATCATGAATAACCTCTACAATGTTAACACTTAATGACGAAATCTCATCAACTATTTCTTTAAGCGCCCCAGGTTTGTCTTTTAATGTCACTAACACTCTCACCATTCTTCCCATGTTTCCTAAACCTTTGGCAACAATTTGTCCTAGTAGATACATGTCAACATTTCCACCACATAAAATTGGTACGACTTTTTTACCTGGTGCAGATTTATTGCTTAAAAGATACGCTAAACCTATTGCACCTGCAGGTTCTATTACATTTTTAGATCGTTCCATTAGTAGAAACATTGTTTTGATGATATCAGCATCATTTACCGTGACAATTTTGTCAATACCATCTTTGATTATATCAAATGTTAGTTTTCCAGGAGTTTTTACTGATATTCCATCAGCGATAGTTGTCCCCCCTTGTATAGTCTGTAATTTGCCAGATTCAATTGAACTTTTCATTGCGGGAAAAACACTTGATTCAACTCCAATTATTTTTACATTCGGTTTTTTTTCTTTTACAGCAGTGATTATTCCTGCAGCTAGTCCACCACCACCTATTGGAACGTATATTTCATCCACATCAGGAAGCTGTTCTAATATTTCTAATCCTATGACACCCTGACCTGAAATTATATGTGGATCATCAAACGCATGTATTATAATAGCACCTGTTTCCTGTGAGATTTTCTGTGCATATGCCCATGATTCATCATATGTTAATCCCTCTAAAATTACGTTGGCCCCATATCCACGAGTCGCAGAAATTTTTGCAGGAGATGCATTTTTTGGCATAACAATTGTGCAAGGAATGTTTTCTAGAGATGAGGCAAATGCCACACCTTGTGAATGATTTCCTGCAGAAGCTGCCACAACACCGTGTTTTTTTTCATCATCACTTAGCGATTTAATTTTGTAGTATGCGCCACGAATCTTAAACGAACCAGTTTTTTGCTCAAACTCATTTTTTAGATATACTTTTGAACCAATCATCTCACTAAATGTTTCTGAAAACGTTAGTGATGTCTTTCGAATTACCTCGCTTTGGGATTTTTGTGCATTCTCAATATCATTATACGTAATAGTCATAAGATTGGTCAATTTTACAATCAAAATTAAATGTATATGAGAACTTTTGATACTAGTTGTCTATAGATGCTAGGATCTGATTAATTCGGCTATCAATTTTCTGTTGGGATTCATCAGTTATCAAATCTGGATCAAATAACCCATGTTTGGAGTTATCTTCAAGATGTTCAATGTCAATATTACAGAGACAGCCTTCTTCCCCATTTACTAATTTTTGCTCATCAATCAAAATTTGACTAGTCTGAAATGTTTCAAGTAATAAATCATCTAACTGCTGAAGAAGTTCTTTTTTTCTATTATTTAGTTGAAGGATTTCATCATCTTGACTATTTTCTATTTTTTTAGATAAAATTTTAGAAAGATTTTCATCGTTGTAAAAAAGCTCAAAGAGCTTTTGCTCATTAATTTTATCATTGCCAAGTTCCTGGAGTTTTTGAAGAATTATTTTATTTCCCTCTACAGAATAGTTTGAATCTGACTCGGTTGTCCTATCAATTATTTCAGATAATTCTTTTTGCAGCAAAAGAACTTTTTGCTCTGGTTTATAATACAATAAAACATGAAATTGCACTGATACATGGAGTGATATAACAAATTCTCCCTCCCTGACTTCAAATTTAACAAAAATTCTTCTTATATCATCATTATATGAATAAGATATTCCCTGTGATGACCAATCGCTTAATGATGTTATAATATGATTAAAAAGATTTTCAATATTTTTAGGATCAAATGTGCTTAATTCCTTTACGGTACTATCACCAAGCATAACTTTAGCATTAACTGTTTTAGTTGCATCTGTAATTTTTTTCAGAAATTTGTTTTGAATATTTTGATTTTTAATATCCAAATTAAGGAAAAATCTGTTTTTTGATTTTGAGCCTAAACGCATAAACTTTCTTTCATATACTTCCTTAAATTTTATGTAACTATGAACACAATCCCTGAAAATATTTGTGCATTGAAAAAAGATTTTGCCAAATTATACAAGGGTCACAAACACACTCAAGAATTACTTCCTGTGACTAAAACTGACTTTTTACCAATTAACAACGATCACCTATCATCTTTGTCTAAGTTCATAGAAAATAATCCGATATATGACAATACATTTGAAATGGAACTTTGTGGTATAAAATGTAACATACATGAAGGAGACTTGAATCAATATTGGATTAATAGTATAAAACACGATACAAGTTATGCACCGTTTTATCCTACTTGGTTGCTATCTGCGTATACATTAGCATTGATGGCAAAACAATTGGGATTTACAAATTTAATTGACATTGGTTCTGGTGATGGGAGGATAGCTTTCTGTGGTGAGATTGTCGGTATTGAATCTATATCGATAGAGATAGATGAACAATTATTTAATCTACAAAATAATATAATTCAGAAAACTGATCTTCATTTTAAAACAATTAACACCGATGCCACACAGATTAAATTTACGGATATGAAATTAAAACGACCGATTTTTTTTATTGGCGGCGTTCCTCAAAATGGAGAAATGTTGGCAGAATCAATAATTAAAAATATTTTAGCAATACCAGAATTAGAAAAAACATCATGTTTTGTATTGACTGGCACATTAACAAAAGAAAAATTTTTGAAAAATAAATTAAACTATGGGTGGGAAACAACAGTAAAAAAATTTCATTTAACCGAGACTGAAACTACCATATTACCGACATATTGGACAATGGAACAGTCTTTTGAAACACCTTACATATTTACAAAATACACATAAATCCATATTCAATTTAAATAAAATCAATGAAACCTGATCCCATAATATGTCAGTATTGTGGGAATAAAATTTTAGAGTATTTTAGTACTAATTATAATGGAAAAAGAGGAAAATGCAAAAGTTGTAATACAGATTTCCCATTGGAATAAGTGTATCAAAATGAATGATGATGAAATAACCGATGAAATTGATAGAAAATATAAGAAATTACTAGACGCTGCAAGTGGAGTTGAATCCACATCTGATGAACCAAGTAAAGATGCATCAGAAGAAAAATACTCAAAAAAAGTAACTGACGAATCTACTTCAGCATCTAATGTGGTTGACATGATGCTAGGTAAACAATCAGAAAAAACGATTGATTCTGAAACAATGATTCAAGAAACTCAAAAGAGAATATGGAAATCGCTTAAACATGGTATTGAATATGATGCAACAGTAGATAGATCTGACGCATTTCTGCGTCAACATGTGAATGAAAAACTACACATGGTTGTATTGTTTGTTGATTTAGTTGGTTCCACTAACATATCACTAACTCTCCCTGAGGAAAAAGTGGCTATTATTATTAGCTCATTTGCACAGGAAATGGCATTAGCAATTAGACAACATAATGGTTATGTTCTAAAATTTGTCGGCGATGCAGTTATTGGGTACTTTTTACATACTAGTGTATTATTAGCTGCTGACAATGCAGTGAGTTGCGCACAAAGAATGATCCAAATTATGAATCAGGGCGTAAACCCAATTTTGAATAATTATGATTATCCTGATTTATTACTCCATATTGGATTGGATTATGGTGATAATATGATTGTGCGATATGGATCCGATAAAGAAAAATCTCATGTTGATATTCTAGGTTCTACAATGAATATTGCAGCCAAGATTCAAAGTATGGCAAAACCACAACAGATTCTAATAGGCCAATATGTTTATGAAAAAATTCATCCCACACTACAACAAAAATTCAAAAAAGAAGAATGGAGTCAAACAGAATGGAAATATAATGACAGAAAGACAGGAAAACCATACATTGTTTATTCATTAAGTGGCTAAACAGTAAATCTATCAGGACACTCTACATGTTCATAGTGATGCTTTGTAAATTGTTCTTCAATAACATACATAACAATTTTGTGTAATTCATTTTGGCTTATCACCTTTTTACATTTCAAACACGTTTTCTTTTCCAGTCTAAACATTTCTTAACAAAATTTCATGATCAGTATAAGGATCTGCGATCAGCATATTTTGATAAACAATTGATGATAGCTAACAAACTTGAGTGTAGAGTAGAATCCCAATCCTCAAATATAGTTAATTTTTGATAAAAATATGGATGAGACAACTAATAATGGAAATTTTATGAAATACCCGCCAAATAGTAATCCACCTAAAGGTCTCGTTAACTCTGGAATTTTAAAAAACCATTTTCTAAATGAAAGTGCAGGAATGCTACCAAAATTACAAGACTTTAACCAAATGTTCAGACAATACGCAAATAGCATTTTAAACATGAATGAATCAGTTTTCCCACCCGGCCATCCACTGTTCAACCGTGAAAGATCTATTTCAGCATTAAAAGAAACAAATGATAAACTTCTAAAGGAAAACCTTGAACTGAAAAAGCGTTTAGAAGAGAAAACAACGAAAAAATAGTTATTATTTTTACGAAACTATTTGTAATTGATTGATAATTTTTCAATATGGGTAAGATACTTGGTATTATCGGAGGTGGTCAATTAGGTATGATGTTAACTGAAGCAGCTAAAAACATGCCATTGGACATATCAAAAGTGATTGTTTTAGACCCAACAAAAAACTGTCCTGCTGCAAAAGTAGGCGCCGAACAAATTGTGGCTGATTTTAAAGATGAGTCATCAATAAGGGAGTTAGCAGATAGAAGTGATATTATTACCTATGAGATAGAGTCAGGAGATAGCATTGTTTTAAAAAAATTAGAATCAAAATGCCAAATTAATCCTTCGCCAGAAACTTTGTCTATTATACAAGACAAGTTAAGTCAAAAAAAATTTTTAAAAGAAAATAATATACCAGTAGGAAAGTTTAGTGAGATAACCTTAAGGAGTGAATTAGAAGAAAAGATTGAAGAATTTGGATTGCCTATTCTATTAAAAACGCGAAGAGACGCATATGATGGTAGAGGAAATTTCAAAATCACTTCAGTGGAACAAATATCAGATGCATTGAATCTTTTTGAAGGAAGATCATTGATGGTGGAAGAATTTGTTGATTTTAAAATGGAAGTATCAGTTATCGCAGTACGGAATACGGTTGGAGAGATTAAGACATATCCAGTTGTTGAAAACATTCATGAAGATAATATACTAAAAATGACCATAGCTCCTGCACGAATTAACACAGAGATCTCTAAAAACGCTGAAGAAATTGCACATAAGACTATGGAAGTTCTTCATGGGGCTGGTGTTTTTGGCATTGAAATGTTTGTCACACAGGATGATCAAATTTTAATAAATGAAATAGCCCCAAGGGTTCATAATTCTGGTCATCATACATTACAATCAAGTAAGACATCACAATTTGAACAACATTTACGAGCAATTTTAGGCCTAAATCTGGGAAGTACAGAATTACTTCATCCAGCGATTATGTATAATATACTAGGACCAAAAAACTTCAAAGGCGTGTATAAAATACCAACAATAGATTTTGATAATGCATTTCTAAAAATGTATGGAAAACTTGAATCTAAACCAAAGAGGAAAATCGGACATGTTAATTTGATTGATCAGGATGAAATAGGAATTGAGAAACTTCTAGTAAATATGGGTAAACTACAAGAAAATATTATAATCAAATCAGATAGTACAGAATAATCTTATGCTTTATTAATACTTGAATATCAATCTCAGATATGGCATTACAAGCAGCATTAATCATAACGGGAATTGCAATAGCATTGTTAATTGTTTATGGTGCAGATGTTTCTGTTTCAATGGGTAATGAAGCAAAAGAAGGATTCTTACCCTTAAATGATATGCAACGAGGTATTGGTTTAGGTGCACCTGCATTAATTCTCCCAATTATTGGATTTTTCATTTCATTAAAAGAGCCATCAAAAGGATTAGGAGTAATGATAATTATTGCTGGTATTTTAATAATAATTGGCGGAATTGCTGTAATTGCAAATCCATCTCCAGAAAGTGCAGATAGAGATCCTGTTGGTTCGGCTGTTATGCTTTTTGCACCAGCATTATTACAACTTGCACTTGGCGCCATTAAGATTAAAAAATCATAAGCATAAACAAAATTAATGACTACTTGTAAAAAATGTGGAAAGGAATCTACAGGTTATAATTGTGAACATACAAATTTTCAAGAATGGTGTACAGAGTGTTATACAGAATTACATTACTACATAACAGAGAAAGAAAAAGATGAGTGAGATACAAGTATTAATCGAATGGATTTCTGAATTATTATCCGAGTATCTCTATTTTGGCGTATTTTTGGCTGCATTAATTGAAACAATAATACCACCAATTCCAACAATGGCAGTATTTCCAACTGCTGGGTTTATTGCATCACAAAATGGATTAGGTATTATTGAAGTGGTGTTACTTGGAATTGTAGGTGGATTTGGGGCATCAATTGGTTCAACAGTAATCTATCTAATCGCATTAAAGTTAGGACGAACTGCATTACTAAGATACTTAAAAAAAGTAAAGGTGTCAGAGAAAAAAATGGATCGAGTTGAAAAATGGTTTGAAAAGTATGGAGACAAGGCAGTTTTGTTTGGACGTATGATTCCAGTGTTTAGAGAGCTGATTTCAATTCCAGCAGGTTTACTGAAGATGAATATTAAGAAATTTTTAGTATATACAGTATTAGGCTCATGTGGATGGGGTATAACAATGGTTATGGTGGGATATTTTTTTGGCGTTGCAACATTTGAGATGTTTTAGTCAGAAATAATATAAGTTAAAAAACACAAATTAATTCAATAAATTATGAAGGCATTAATTTTAGCTGGTGGAAGAGGTAAAAGACTACGCCCACTTACTGATAAAATTCCAAAATCGTTAATTCCAATAAATAAAAAACCATTAATCCAATACACTATAAAATATCTAAAAAAATTTGGAATAAACGAGATTATAATATGTAGTGGGTATAAATCCAAACAAATTCAGAATTTTCTTAAAAAGAAAAAAAATTTTGGTTGTAAAATTGAATATTCTGTTGAAAAAAATCCACTTGGTACAGCCGGTGCAATAAGGAATGCAATAAAAAATCTATCAGATGAATCATTTCTTGTAATAAATGGTGATATAATAACAAATATTGATTTAAAAAAAATATTAAAAAAACCAAATACTATTGCTGCGAATGAATTGAAGACAAAATTTGGAACAATGGAAATAAAAAATAATAGAATTTTAAAATTTAACGAAAAAACAGATGTTCAAAATGTTTGGATGAATCCAGGATTATACCATTTAAGTACAAACATTCTAAAAATATTACCACGTAAGGGAAGTCTAGAATCTGAGATTTTTCCAAAACTTGCAAAAAAGAAGTCTCTTCATACTGTTAAATTCAAAAATGTCTTATGGCATTCAATTGATTCATTCAAGGATATTGAACTTTCTAGTCAAGAAATAAACTCAAAAAAATACCAAAAATTTTTCAAATAATGAACAACATGCGGTTATCATATAGTTTAGGATCATTATTAACAATTGAACAAATTCTGGAGTGCTCAAAAAAATTAAATCAGAACAAACCAGATACTATTTGGATTCCAGAAACATGGGGAATGGAGAATTTTTCATTACTTAGTTTAGCAAGCGTGCATAACATTAATTCAAAAATTGGTTCATCTATCATAAACATCTATTCTAGAAGTCCCAGTTTAATTGCAATGGGGGCAGCAACAGTAGATACTATTTCAAATGGAAGGCTGATTATAGGATTAGGAACAAGTAGCCAATCAATAGTTGAAGAGTTTCACGGTGCACCATTTGTGGCACCAATACAAAGAATGAAAGAATATGTGGAAATCATAAAATTACTTTTGAGTGGTGAGCAAATTGATTATCAAGGAGAAATCTTTTCATTGAAAAATTTTTCATTATTGATAGATCCACCAAGAAAAAGTATCCCAATTTATCTTGCAGCGATAAATCAAAAGATGGTAAATTTAACATGGGATGTGGCTGATGGTGTAATATTCTATCTTAGACCAAAAGAAGAAATTAAATCAACGCTAAAAAAAATGCAAAAAATTAGAAAAATTGATTCCACAATTCAAATAATAACATGTGTTCACCAAGATGCCGATAAGGCAATAAATCGTGCAAAAAAAACACTCGCGTTTTATGTTTCTGTTGGTAAAATCTATAGAGAGTTTTTGGCCTCAAATGGCTACAAAAAAGAAACTGAAAATATTTTTGCAGAATATAAGAAAAATGGACTAGATGATAACTATGAATTAGTTACCGATTCAATGGTTAATGATCTTTGTATTTCAGGAACACCAGATGATTGTAGAAAAAAACTAAATGAATTTCGTCAAACTGGTATTGATTTACCAATTCTACAATTTAATCCAATTGATGACGTACAGAAATCATTTGATCTACTGTTATCTACATTTTCAGAGGAATTAAATTGAGAAAAGTTGCAATAGTAGGATCTGGAAGTAGTAATTTTACAAAAGAAGAGATTACAGTTGAAACGTTACTTCTAGAATCAACAAAACAGATTTTTGACACCACAAGAAATCTATCACAGAATTTGATTGATGGTGTCATTGTTTCGACAAATGATAACTCAAAATATCTGAGTGCAATACTATCTGAGTTAACAGGAATTAAACCAAAAATTGCTCATACAGTGGAACATCTATGTAGTTCTGGTTCAAATGCAGTGATATCAGCATATTCATACATTGCATCAGGTCTTGCAGATGTCATTCTTGTTTCTGGTGCAGATAAAATTAATAATCCAGGTCAAGTTTTAGAATGGGATAAAACACGTGGTGAGTTTAATCACCCTATTTTTTGGGGTTCAATGTTAACAAAGTCACATAAAAGAAAATTTGATACAAGTGATGAGGAGTTAGCTATAGTTTCAGCTAAAAATCATAAACAAGCGATTGATAATCCTAATGCATATTCACACAAACCATATACAATTTCTGAAATTATGAATTCAAAGAGTGTAACAGACGATTTACGAATATTAGATTGTTCTTATCCATGTTCAGGGAGTACATCTGTATTATTAGCATCTGAAAATGTGGCGTCTAAATTTTCTGATCAACCTGTATGGATTTCTGGTATTGGGCAAAAAACAAATTCTGCTAGTTTTGCAAAAAATGAATTAACCGAATTAACTACTAGTGTAATTGCATCACGTGATGCATATAAAATGGCAAAAACTTCTGCAAGTAATATTGATGTGGCAGAAATTCATGATGCATTCACGGTTTGTGAATTAATGGCAGTAAAAGATCTTGGTTTTTCAGAAAACATTAGTGGTGCAGATTATGTCAGAAATTTATTCCATACTGAAAATAGAAAAATAAATCCTAGGGGTGGACTTATCGGTGCTGGGCATCCGTTAGGTGCAACTGGCATTGCACAAATTATGGAAATCACACTGCAGTTACAAAATAAAGCAAAGAAAAGACAGGTCGATCGAGCAAATAAAGGGCTTATACATAATATGTCAGCAGCCGCAACATCCAGCACAGTGTTAATTTTAGAATCATGACAAAATTTGATGATGAGTTAACTAATGGTCGATTTATCATTAGTTACTGTGATAGATGTCATAGATCTGTATGGCCACCATCTACATACTGTAACATATGTCATGAAACTACCTCCTGGAAGCAAGGAAATGAGCATGGTCAAATCATTGAATATTCTAAAAAAGAGAATTATTATTTTTGTTTGATTCAAACTAAAGATGATATTCGAATTTTAGGTCGTATTACTAATTCCAGTGAGCCAAAAATTGGTCAGAATGTCCAATTAGAGTGCTGTAGTTTTGATAAAAAACCAATATTTTTGTTTAAATTACTTTAGACTGAACATTTGGTCATTTGATTATTACCTTGTATTCTATATGTAATGAAATGACAGTTTATCAATGCGAGCATCTATTTTATTAAAATCAAAAACATCTGATCAACTTACTAAAACACAGAAAATATCTAGGACCAGAAGACAGCGAGGCTATCAATGGGAGGACACTTTAGTTAAACGATTCAATAAATTAGATAATTGGAAGGCATTTAGATTAGGCTCACCAAGTGTTGCATTACCAGATATACTATCTTTGAATAATGAAGATAGTATAATATTTACAATTGAAGCAAAATCAGGAACCAGCACATCACTTACTGTTCCATTTGATCAAATAGTCAGATGTATGAATTGGACAGAAAATTTCAAAGTTTATCAAACTAGACAAGTTATTCTTGCATTCAAATTTTTATCCAAAAAAAGAATTGGAAATAGTTTATATGAAAAAAGAGAGTTACGAGAATTTTTTAAAGTTTGGAATACTAAGCTGACACCTATTGATATTGTTTGTAAATATGATGGCACTACATATGGTCTTATTAGTGGAAAAAGAAAATCAATAAAACTAAAAGATTACCGAATGCCATTTAAAGAGAAAAAAAGATCTTAGAACTAGTTTCAAAACTTCCACATACTTTAATAATTCATGTCAATGATAATTTGATAGAAATGAGTTTTTCAGACTTTATTGATGAAAGGATGCTAATCAGTCATGATGTTTTAGGTAAAAAAGAGATGAAAATCAAAGTTTTAGAATTATCTGACGAAACTCCACCATCACAGTGGAAATTAGGAGACAGGGTGAAAGTAAACAAAATTCTGATCACAATAAAACATCTTGAAACACAGGAAATTGAAGAGGGTGAGTTGGATATCGAGGCGGTTGAAAAGGAATTAGTTGAAAAAAGGCATTACACATCTACTAACCGTTGGATACCCATAAAAGACATAAAAAATGGATATGTAATAAATTCAAGACACACTAGATTGATAAGTGATGCATCAGCACTTGATCTAATAGAGTTTTAAAAAGATGATTATTAGGAAAGTATAAAACGTATTTTTTTAGAACAAGCATATGATCACCAAAGAAATAGAAATTAATGGTTCTAAATTTAAAATAACACTAACTGATCAAGTCATTGGTCAAGTAGATAATTTAAAATCTCTATACGCAACTGCTGCGGAAGATCCAGAGGTATTTGAAGAAATTAATTCACAAATATCATCTACAATTAATGATATAGCAGGCGCTGTAACGCCAGAAATATCAGATTCTTATCTTGATGGATTGATTCAAGAGGTTTTCAAGGCTGTTGATGATAAAAAATCTGAAGTTGAAAAACAGATTAAAGATAAGAATTCCAAATTTACACGTAAAAAATTAAAAGCAAAATAATAATTAAAAATTACTTGACATATCATGAATTTTTTGAATTAATTCATTTTCATTTAATGATCTGACCACTGAATCACGAATATTTCTTACACGCAAACTGTCCTCAGAATATGTATCTAATAATAAATTAATTTCACGTGAAAAATCATAATTTTGCATGTAAAAAATTATTTTTTTCTCCAGGTTCTTTGTATCAGATGAATTATTTCCTAATGAAATTATTTTTTTTGATAGAACCATAAGAAATCCATTAATTTTCCTTACTTCAACTTCTAATAATTCTAAATCAATTGGTCTATCCGATAAATTTTCAATTATAGAATAAGAATTAAGAATTTTTTTCATTACATTATTAAGATATTCATCTCTATCTTTGATCATAAATATAATCAAACAAATTTGGTTGTAAATCTTTGGTTTAATTGAAAAATTGTTATTTTTACAAAGCAATTTCCTTTAAATTGGTATGAATATTATGAGAGTGTATGAAGCAAATTGCAAAATTGGTATGTGTTAATCCAACATGTAAAAAGCAATTTGAAATCAGATCATTACAAATAAGATGTGATAAATGTGATTTTTTACTTGATGTGGAATACAAAGATACACCGCCATCCAAATTAAAAGAAACATTTTACGAACGAAGAGACCCACAAGGAAGTATATACAATGAGAGTGGTGTGTGGAGATTTAGGGAGTTACTAAATTTCTGTGAAATTGATACGGATGATTTCGATCAATGTTCAAAGTTCCTAGTTTCGTTAGACGGTGCAGAGGGAAGACAGTCAAAACCATATCATATGTCAAAAGTTTCAAATTTTATTAATATTGATAATGAAAATTTAATGCTACAGCCTGAAGGGTATAATCCAAGTGGTTCATTCAAAGATAATGGAATGGCCAGCGCAGTTACACATGCAAAATTAATGTGTGCAAAAAAAATCATCTGTGCATCAACTGGTAATACTTCAGCATCAGCAGGAATGTTTGCAGCTAATGAAAATATGGAATGTGATGTTTACATTCCAGATGGACAAATTGCTCCTGGAAAACTTAGTCAGGCATATCAATTTGGAACTCAGATGATCAAAGTTTCTGGGAATTTTGATGATGCATTCACAAAATCATTAGAAGCTGCAAAACATGTAGGAAGTTATACTGTAAACTCTGTAAATCCATTTAGAATTGAAGGACAAAAAGCAATTCCTTTTCGTGCATTAGAGTTTCTTAATTGGGAAGTACCTGATTGGATTGTTTACCCAGGTGGTGCATTAGGAAATACATCAAGTTGTGGTAAATGTCTTATGGAACTTCACAAATGGGGATGGATAAAAAAAATACCTAGAATCGCAGTGATAAATGCAGAAGGCGCAAATACATTTTTTCAACTATATAATGGAAAATTTGAAAATGAGGAATTACGTTGGAATGGCGGTAAACCAAATTTAGAATTAATTGAAAAATACTATAAACGCATGAGTGAGGATGAAAAATTGAAGCCTAAAACAAAAGCTACTGCAATACAAATTGGTAAACCAGCAAATATAACAAAAGGATTACGTGCACTCGATTTTACCAATGGAGTAGTTATCCAGGTCTCTGATAGTGAAATGCTTGATGGTATGTCAGCAGTTGGGTTAAATGGGTTTGATTGTGAAATGGCTTCGGGCGCAACCGTTGCTGGTATTAAAAAACTACTAAACGATGAAATTATGAAAAAAGATGATAAAATCATTGGAATTCTTACTGGAAGGCAAAAAGAACCAATGCTTCCAATAGAGTATCATAATAACCCAAATAATAGATTTGCAAT
>Ga0315338_1002655_pt1 | contig 17107 bp, 5 predicted proteins | sample ASW8metaG_FD_204518 | JGI IMG/M metagenome (GOLD analysis project Ga0315338, IMG submission 204518) | Ammonia-oxidizing marine archaeal communities from Monterey Bay, California, United States - ASW #8 | ecosystem: Environmental > Aquatic > Marine > Coastal | place: USA: California | collected... | reverse complement strand
GTACCGTAGTCAACGCCGCCTCCGCTACGTTGACCATCGTCACCTCCGTGGACGCTCCCTTCCGATAATGCCCGAGCTCCATAGAAAGACCCCGATGGCACTAACCACCGGGGTCTCCGTGTACCCTGTGGATGCGCCTACGAACGCCGCCTACGCCGGATCAGGCCAGCACCCAGCATGCCGAGGCCGAGGAGGAGGGCGGTGCTCGGTTCGGGGACGGTCGGTACTTCCCTGCCTTGAACAGCGAACGCGCTGAGACCAGCAAACCTTGTACGGTTGAATACGAACCGAAGGTCGAGATCCCTGTGGCCGTCGGCGTGGTGGCAGAAGACGCATCAAAAGCATCGACAACGTCACTGTAACTACTGCCAGTTTCTCCGCTAACCGTCCATTCCGTTGGAAAGCCGCCCGCGCTATGGCGTCACTTTGAACTTTACGATTCTTAGAAACCTAGATGAATGCCCGCTGAGTAGTGTTCAGCGTCGGCGGTATGCGAGAACCCGATCACCGGGCCCAAATGTAAGCCGCTGAACCAGAATCCGTATGTCGCTTCGTAGTGCATCGCAAACTCGGTGTCATGACTTCCATCGTGCTTCGCGATCTCAATTCCGGGGGAGACCATCAAGGTCAGTTCATCCCTGGGATAGATTGCCAACGAGCCCATCAGGCCGTAATGAGGGTCCTCTGCAAGAATGATTTCCCCACCTATTCCAACTCCGAAGTGTCGCTGGTGACCGTTTTCGGAAAGAGCCCGGACCAGGTGAAGATGTAAGCCTAGAGCAGATTCGGAGCCGTTGTGGCGATCGGGGTCGTGCTCCTCTTCCTCATGCTCGTCAACCTCCTCATCCAGGTACGTGTATTCGAGAGAGATGCCGATTTCCAAACCGCCATGGTGGCTATGGTCATGTTCGGAATGATCTTCCTCTGAATGACAAACGGAGAGTGTTACCAGGAAGGACAACGCCCATGTAAAAAGAAAGGCAATTCGCATCAGAATGGAGTCTCCAAAAACCGTGGAATCGTGGAGCGTAGCTCAGGGACATACAGAACTCTCACCACCGGGTTTCCGTTCTGAGCTACTTGGTGTCCTAGGAATTCCTACTCTGTTGACATGGCGCCCGGTAACGCAGCCTTCGGGGTGAAGCTCCCTCCGTTGTGAGCTGAGAGTCTGTACTACCGAACGAAAAGTACCCTCTTCGTTTCGACGCCGCCCGTGTGTTCGAGACGAACGAGATAGGCTCCGTTTGCGACCGAAACGCCTCCTTCGTCGGTTCCGTCCCAGATTCGCGACTGCAAGCCAGCCGGTGTGTCAGAGTCGATGAGGGTTCTGACGAAGCGTCCGGCTATGTCAAAGATGCGGAGTGTGACGTGCCCCGGGGCGGACAGTGAAAAACGAAGAGAGGTGTGGTCTGCGAACGGATCCGGGTAGTTGCTCAGCTCGATCCCGAGTTGATTGGTACTCTCGTCGCTGCTTGATGTCGCGGACTCGATCATCAGGTCGGATGTGGAGAAGAAGACCTCTCCGACCGGGTCGTCCCGCTGCCACGCCACCCAAAGGACGTGGTGACCGACTCGATCACTTGGAATCTGCAGATCAAAGAAGTAGTGCCCACCGATCAGAATCGGAGTAGGTCGGCCGAGAAACTCCATCTCGCTCCATCGAAGAGCTGTCGCTGCATCCCAATCCGGGGTTGTCATCCAAACATCCCATACGCTCGGGTCGTGAGGCGCGGTTGCCAGGAAGTCTACCTCGATCGTTTCGCCCGCCGTCACCGGTGTCGCAGGCCAGTCGGGGCTTTCCTGATCGAGTCCGGCATACGTTCGTGGGTATTCACTCGACTGTGGGTCGACACGACCGCCACTCGCAATCTGTCCGTCGGGTACCCACGGAGAGTAGTCGTAACCGGGAGGGAGGCCGGCCTGAACCGCAGCCGCGATATTGCGAGAAAGCTCGTTCCACGTGTAGTAGGACTGTGCTCCGTCTATCGCCACGGCTTGTGCTGCGAGCGGGAAATTCGGGTTCTCGGGATTGGAGAGGTAGACTCGGTAGACGCGGCTGATTGGATCCACGACGGTCCCATGACCAAAGACCGTAGAAGCGAGCGAAACCAGTAGAAGCGGAAGGGCTACGAGGGCCGAGCTGCGCAGAGATGCTTTCATGTTGTTTCCTATCGAGTGGGTCCATTGTTCCGCTGACCGTAGCACGGCCCCGGTTTGCCTCAAAACCAAGGTCGGGAAGTGTGCCCAAAGTCGAACGACCATTACCGCTGTGCCCCGACCTCGCAGACCGTCCAGCCTGCCCAGCCCGCACCCGTGTCGGAAGAACCGACCGTGATTAGACTACTACTTTCGAGAGGTCCGCCTTCCTCGGGCTTTGTTCCGCTTCACGCACAAGTTTCGCGCGAACGGCGAGTTGAGGAACCGTGGTTCCGGCTTGATCCCCACTCGCCAGAGGTCCAGCCGGTCGCCGTCGTAGCAAGCACCGATGGTGAGGTCCGAGTTGTGGACCTCGTGCGTGTGCGACTCGCACGCATGGCAGAGAGTCTCGATCTGATCGTCGGTAACGAAAGCGAGCCGATCCCGTATCGAGCGAACGAACTCTGCCGCACGTGGTCCGTGGTCCGGATCGTGTCCGTCATTCAGGCGCATCGAATCATGGAAAAGCGCGAATAGCACGACCACCAGCTGGTCTGCCCCAATCGCCCGTGCGATCTCGACTCCGTTCGCCTCGACCCGAGCCCAGTGGGACGGGCCATGGATCGAAGCAGACGGAATCGTCGTCGAATTCATGACGAGCTGTCGGATGTCAGAGACCTGCGCTCCGTGATCGGTCACGCTGACGGTCGCTCCTTCTGCGGCGGTTCCACAGGGCAGATCGTACCACGTGGGAAGCATGCAGGGAGGCATCCGCCGACACCCGCTTACGACAGCCCACCCCGTAGTGTGCCAAGTGCGACCAGGCCCTGCTGGGTCGGGCAGCCCCTCCGAAGCCTGCGTCCACATATCTATGTGACACTTAAACATATGGGAAGGCCTCATGGGTCATCACCACCAGTACTCCGTCAACCCAACTGCTCGAATCAAGTGCGCGGCAACCGCTGCGTGAGTTTCGGCACACTACGAGGTCGTTCGACCGTTGTACACTACGGGCAACGGTCCCGCCCAGCAGGTGGGGAGGTCAAATGAACCCTTGATGCCGGGCGGCTCGAGACTCACCTGAGCGTTCAACCGTGGTGACGCAACTTCGAATCAGGAGGCCCTGACATGCCATCCACAATCGCCGGCGTTAGCGCCGTCAAAGATGTCCTCACAGAACTCGAATCGCTCGGCGACGAGAAGCGCCGTCAGTACAACGCCAAGGTAGGCCCCGATGGGATTGCGGGTGCGCCGCCCGATAAGCAGTTCGGCTGCAAGACCGGCGACATCCGCAAGCTAGCGAAGAAGATCAAGACCGATCACGAACTCGGACAGAAGTTGTGGAAGACCGGCAACATGGATGCCCAGATGCTGGCGATTCTCATCATGAAGCCGAAGGAGCTCTCCGCGGAACAGCTCGACACGATGGTACGCGAGGCCCGCTTCGCCTGGGTGGCGGACTGGCTGCACTCGTACATCATGAAGGTCCAGCCCGACGACGAGAAGGAGATGCTACGCGAGAAATGGATGAAGAAGAACGAAAAGGACAGTTGGGCCGCCCGGTCCGGCTGGCAGCTTACCGCATCGAAGATCAACAACGGTGAAGATGGTGTGGATGTGGTAGCGCTGCTCAATCGCATCGATAAGGAGATGCCCAGGGCCAAGCCGGAAACGAAGTGGGCGATGAACAGCACTCTTGGCGCCATCGGCATCAAGAAAGCCAAACACCGAAAGCGCGCGATCGCCATTGGCGAGAAGATCGGCCTCTACGAAGACTGGCCGGTGTCTAAGGGTTGCACCATCCCCTACGTCCCAGTGTGGATTGACGCGGTGGTGAAGGGGGATGGCTGACGAACGGGGGGCGCCTTAGAGCCCGAAATCGTCCGACTTCTAGCACACTACGACGAGAGCTCTATCACTTGCTGTATCCGATTTCCCTGGGACGAGCGGGACCGGCAGAGAAGTAGCCGTCTACCGGACCTCGACGAGGAAGAGTATCGCGTAGACCGAGTTGGCCGGGATGTCGAGTTGAAGGTTCGTCTGGCTGGCATCGCCCGCATCGACGGTGTCCCCGCCGGTGTAGCTGACGGTGTCTCCGTCGACGGCATCCGTTCCGGCGGTCTGGGCGTCCACGGAAGTGAAGATCGAGAGCTCCTCGGCGCCGTTACAGGAAACCGTTGCACAGGCGGAAACCGTGTCATCGGACTTGATCGTTCCGGACTGATACTCGAAAGAAGGGTCGAGCACGTCCTGGAGAGTGACGTCGGTTCTGGCCGGACCCGTGTTGTTGATGTAGAGGAGATACTGGATCGGAGTACCGCTAGGGACGACCGTCCCGCCTGGAATGGGAGTTCCATCGGTAAGGAAAGCCCGTTTCGCGATTGAAAGTGTGCCTGTACAGATCGTCTCGAACGCACCCTGGTCCGGAGCCAGTCCGTTGAAGTTTCCGGGGCCCACTCCGTTCATGTCCGGCTGATTGGCAACGAGGTCGATACCGGCGTTGATGGACGGACTGGTGCATTCGGTGAGTGAGAAATCATCGGCAGCGGCGTTGACGAAGAGAGGGTCGGCACTTTGGTCGGTGACATCGAGAGCGACATTGCTCTGCCCGGATGCATTGGGTGGATTGGTGACAGCATCGGTGATGTTGTTGTAGGACTCAGTCATGGAACCGCCGTTGACGTTGATCCCGTAGCCGGTGCTGCCCGTGATTATGTTGTTGCTGACCAGAGCTCCCGTACCGACGACTTCGATGCCGTCCTGTGCACTTCCGTGTACCGTGTTTTGGTAAACCTCGTTGTTGGTAGACCCGGTGTTGAGCTTGATACCATCTCGACCACTGTTCGCCGATAGGTTAGCGGCGATGAGAACATCTGCGGCGGTGCTGATCACACCTTCCCTCCCGTTGTCCCGGATAACGTTGCCGAGGACCTGCGTGTCTGGGCTCTTGACGTCCACTCCGACATCGGTGTTTTCGGCGATGAGGTTACCTTCTCCGCTCAGGTATCCGCCCACGATGACGCCCGGGGAGCCGGCCGTCGAATTGACTTCGATCCCGGCGTCGTTGCCGAGCCCGAGCTCGGTTCCCAGGATTCCGGTTCCGATCGTGTTTCCATAAATGAAGATGTTGGTCGCGGTCCCGGAGATCTTGATCCCCTCGGTCAGGTTGGCAGAGATGATGTTCCGCGCCGCGCCCGCAGCTCCTCCTACCGTCGTATTGTCGGCAGTACCCTGGATTCCCAACCCTGTATTGACGTTTGGAATCGGAAGGCTGGCAGTCCGGTCCGTCCCGATCTTGTTTCCGCGGACGTTGTTGTCGTCCGAGGAGGAGATGCGGATGCCTTGCTCCCCGTTTCCGGAGATAAGATTCCCTTCGCCGGCGAAGATTCCGCCGATTTCGTGATTGCCGCCGTCGACTACTGAAACTCCGCGACCGATATTGGCCAGTGGGTTCTCTCCGATCGCGTCGGTACCGATGTAGTTGCCGTAGATTCTTGCCGCCGAAACGCTGGCACCCTTGATCGTGATTCCGACCTGTCCGAAGCTGTTGATGGCCAGCTCTCGTATCTCCGCATTGGCAACATCGTCGACGATCAACCCGTCCGCGCCGATGCCGTTTCCGAAGAGTTCCACTTCAGGACCTCGAGAGTTGGAGTCCGAGGCGGAGTTGATCCTCTGGGTGCTGGCGTCGAGAACGGTAGCGGCATCTTCCAGAGCCGGGAGTTCGGCCGCGGCGATGATTCGCCACCAGTCGTCTCCTCCGTCGCTCTGGTTCGTCGCGGCTTGCATGCGGAACTCGCTCGAGTTCGCAGTCGTGCCACCGGCCGCTCCAATGGCGTTGGCGTTCTTGAGGAACTGGCGGAGGCTGCCCTGATCGCTTCGGGCGTTGTCGGCAAGGCCGTCGTCCTCCGCATTCACGACTAGGTTGTAGGCGAAGCCGAAGTCGACTCCAGTGACATCGGCGCCGCTCACCGAGACGGAGATGTAGGTGTCACCGGGTCCGGCGTCATCTGCGGTGTCTGTGTCATCCCCCGCGGCACTCTGTCCCCCGTAGACCGGAGAGCCGCGGCCCCAGGTCATCTCCGGGAGTGGATAGGGCCAGTCTCCTGGAACGGTACCGTTGAGCCCGCCTGCAGGAGCCGAGTCCGTATCTCCGATCGAAGCGGAGCGGACCCGCACTTTGTAGTTGCCATCGTCGAGGCCGGTGAAGGAGAACTCCCCAGTCGCAGATCGCCCCGTCGTGGTCGTGGACACGAACGCGTCCGAGTCATCAGCGTCGTATAATTCGACATCGACAGAGTCGATAAGAGCGTCGCTTACCCCTCCGTCGTATGCGGATGCACCGCCAGCGAAATCCGCGTCCTCGAACACCTGACCACTGATCGAGTACCTTGGTCCGACCGTGTAGGCCAAAGAGAACTCCGAAGTAGATCCGAAGTCGATGCAGACCGCACCGTCCTCGCACTCCGTGCAGCTGGCGGTGATCACGTCACCGTCGGATCCGCCGAAGCTGGTCATGAACGACTCGCTGCCTGTGCCGAGGTGGTTGATGATGGTCGTGTCGACTCGAGTCTCGCCTTCGCCGAACCCGGTCGTATCGGTCCCGCTGGCGTTAGTAAAGAACTCGACGCGGTACCAACCTGCTTTGAGGTCGAGGTCGAAGTCCACGTCGATGGTGCCCGTCGTCTCGAAAGCTGACGTCACCTCTGGGAAATTGAGCAACTCGTTGGCGCCATCATCGTCGTCGTTCGGATCGTTGGCCGTGACCTCGTCGAGCCCCAGATCGATACCGAGCTTGCCGTTCCCGTAGATCGAGTTCGATACGATCGAGTTGCCGGTCGCCGTGAGTCCCGAGATCACGATGCCCTGATCATTGTTCGAAGCGATGACGTTGGGTGCGTTTGCGGCGGTTCCGCCGATCACGTTGTCTGGGCCGTTGCCGATGAAGATCCCGGATCCATTGGGGATCGGACCGGACTGTGCCTCGTTGAGCCCGATCGTGTTTCCTTCGATGTGGGTCGCCGTGACGTTCGTTCCCCAAGCGTAGACCCCACTCACGGTGTTGCCGGAGATCACATTGCCCTCGTCTGCAGCCGTGCCCCCGATGTAGTTGCCGGAGATGTCCCAGATGTAGACCCCGATCTGGTTGGGCACTGCAGCCGTGCCGGCGGCATTCGTTCCAATGTAGTTTCCGACCACATGATTTCCGGTGGCTCCGGGGTCCTGAATCAGGATTCCCCGCCAGGTGTTGCCGGAAAGGACGTTGCGGTCCAGATTCGAAGTGCCACCGATCGTGTTTCCCGAAACCTGATCTACCAGTACGCCCTCTCCGCCATTGGGAACGGCAGCCGTACCGCCGACGTTGGTGCCCAGGTAGTTGCCCACAACGGTATTCCCACCGTTCGTATTGAGCTCGATGCCGGATTCAGGGAAGCCATTGATCACGAACCCGCGAATTGTCGTTCCTCCGGCCGTGACGTGAAGTCCATCGTTGACGGTTCCGGGATCAGACCCACTGATCTCGATGAGGGGACGGTCGACGAAGTCAGGATGCGTGGCACCGTTGAGGACAGCCGTTTCGACGACGTTGGGCAGATCCGCGATCGGCGTGATCGTGTACTCGCCGGCGCCGCCACCATTGTAGTTCGGGTCGGTATTGGGAATCTGAAACCAGCTCGTCCGCGTGGCTGCGATCGCGTTGGAGTTCTTGATGAACTGACGGAGGCTGCCTTGGATGCTGCGGGCCGTGTCGGCGTTGGAGTCGTCCTGGGTGTTTGTGATCACGTCGAAGGAGAAACCGAAATCGACCCCGGTTTCATCGGCTCCGCTCACGGTCACGGAGACGTAGGTATCCCCCGGCCCGGCGTCGTCTCCGGTTCCCGTGTCGTCAGTTCCAGCGCTTTGGCCGCCGAGGAGGGAGGATCCGTCGCCCCAGACCATCTCGGGTAGTGGATACGGCCAGGTCGCAGGCACGGTGCCCAACAGGCCGTCAGAGGGAGCACTGTCGGCGTCACCAATCGTCGCGGAACGTACCCGGACCTTATAGTCCCCATCTGCCAGGTCCGTGAAGGAAAAGGCACCGGCTGCAGATCGTCCCGTGGCGGTCGAGCGGATGTACACGTCCCCGGAGGTATAGAGTTCCACGTCGGCGGAATCGATGAGGGCATCGTTGATTCCCCCGTCGTAGGTGGTAGCGGTTCCGGCGAAATCTGTGTCCTCAAAAACGAGGCCCGAGATGGTGAACCCAGCCGGCGTCTGCATGTTGGCGGAGAACTCGGATGTATTCTGGGACCCATCGGTTGCCGTCGTGCTGACCCAATCCCCGGCGATCAGTCCCGACGATTGCAGAGTTACTTCGACAGTACCGAGGGCCGGATCTGCGTCGGCCCCGCCAACGATGTGAGGTCCAGTGCACGCCCCGTTGTCGACGCAGCTCCCGAGGTAGAGAAACCCCTCGCCGGAGGATGTGGGATCGGGCCCAACTACGGGTGCGGCCACGTTGTTCACTCGGAAGAAGTCGATGATGTCCCCGGAAGTGACCGTGGCCACCACATCGAAATCGGAGCCATTCGAGATGAGTGACGTGAAGGTCGGGGTGGCCTTGTCGTTGTTGGCCCCGCCGCCAGCTCCCACGCCGTCGGGATCCAGATCGATCCCTAAGCCCCCATTTCCGAAGATGGAGTTGGCTCGGATCTCGTTGGCATCCGAGGCTGGCGAACCAACCCAGATGCCGTCGGATCCGTTGAAAGCGATGATATTGCCCTCGTTGGCCCCCGTACCGCCGATCGTGTTGGCGTTTGCGGATCCCCAGATGCCGACCCCAATGCTTCCGTTCGGCACAGCCGCGGTTCCCGCACGGTCCGTGCCGATGTAGTTACCCGCAACCGTATTGGAAGTCGATCCAGCGCCGGTGATTTGGACCCCTTGAAAGGTGTTGCCGGAGATGATGTTCCGGTCTGAGACGTTCGAGCCCCCAATCGTGTTTGAGTTTCCGTCTCCAGTGACTAGGACTCCAGTCGCATTCGCGTTGGCTGCCGTGCCGTCGTGATTCGTCCCGATATAACATCCGGTGATTGTGTTGTCGGTTGCCACGAGAATCGGGATTCGGATTCCGGCGGAAATCCCCTGGTCAAAGCCTCCAATGATCAGTTCGTTGATGATGTTGTTTGCCGAGGCCAGGTCCAGTCCATTGCCACTGACCCCTGCTCCGTCGAGTTCGACCTCCGGACCGAGGCCGTTCGCATCTGCAACGTTGACGGTCTGAGTGGCGCCATCCACCGTTGCGCCGCCGTCTACGATGGCCGGGAACGCGCTCGCGGGGGTAATTGTGGAAACTCCTGTACCGAGGTCGTAGCCAGGATCGCTCGCTGGAATACGGAACTGGCTGGCGTTGGCCGTCGTACTGCCCGCCGCTCCGATCGCGTTCGTGTTCTTGATGAACTGGCGGAGGCTTCCCTGGTCGCTCTTGGTGTTGTTCGCGTTGCCGTCGTCCTGAGTGTTGACGATCAGGTTGTAGGCAAACCCGAAATCGACGCCGGTGACATCTGCTCCGCTGACCGAGATACTGACGTAGTTGTCCCCAGGCCCGGCGTCATCGGCGGTATCCGTATCGTCCGCCGTCGGGCTTTGCCCGCCGTAGAGAGCAGAACCGTTCGACCAGGTCATTTCGGGAAGGGGATAGGGCCATGTGAGGGGGACCGTTCCGTTGAGCCCTCCAGCGGGAGCGCTGTCAGTGTCGCCGAGTGTTGCGGCGCGTACGCGAACTTTGTAGTTGCCATCGGCGAGTCCGGTGAAAGAGAACGTTCCGTTCGCCGTTCGTCCTGTTGCGGTGGAAGCAACGAAGGCATCTGCGTTGTCAGCGTCGTAGAGCTCGACGTCGACCGAATCGACAAGTGCGTCGGTGGCGCCTCCGTCGTAGGCAAGAGCAGTCCCGGCGAAATCCACGTCCTCGAAAACGGTCCCGGTGATCGAGCGGGCCGGGCCGACCGGGTACCACTCGGAGAACTCTGAAGTACTCCCGTATCCGCCTGCGAGCAGGCTATCCGTCGTAGTTGCGGTGAGCGTGTCCGTGGAGGTACCGGCGAAGCTGTGACTGAAGGACTCCACTCCCGTTCCACCGTGACTGACGGTGATCGCTGAGGCCAGGAGTTGGCCCTCGCCATTTGTCCCATCGATCCCGTCTGGATTGGTGAAGAATTCGATCCGGTAGTCGCCGACCAATGGAGCGCCCAAATCGAGGTCGAAGTCCACACTGACCGTACCGCCGGACTCCGTTGCGGAGGTGATCTCCGGAAAATTGCGGAGGTCGTTGGGTCCACTGTCCGCATCATCGCCGTCGTTGCTGGTTACGCCATTTGCACTCAGGTCGATCCCGAGCCCGGTGTTCGCGTAGATCGAGTTACCGATAACCGGGTTGTCGGAACCGGCATCGGTGGCGAACTCTACGCCGTCCGAACCGTTGTAGGCAATCGTGTTTGCTGAGTTGCTCGTCGTGCCGCCAATCGTGGTACCGGATGCAGTATTCGCCACGATGATTCCTGCCCCGGTATTCGGGATGGGATTCAGCCCGTCCTTGTCGGTACCGATCCGATTCCCGATGACCTCGTTCCCGGAGCCGTTGGCCACGATCACGCCATAGGGTGAGTTTCCCGAGATCAGGTTGCCCTCGCCCGGCGCGGTGCCTCCAAGCCGGTTCGAGCCTCCATCGAAGAGCACCCCACCTGCCCAGCCGGAAAGGCCGTTGGCGACCGCGCCAGTTCCGGAGACGTTCGTACCGATGTAGTTGCCAATGACCACATTGCCGGAGATACCGGCATCGACGTCGATCCCCTCGTCGCCGTTTCCAGAGATAATGTTGCGATCCTCTGGATCCGGTCCCCCGATCGTGTTGTCGTTCGCCGAGATCACGATCCCGTCCGCAGTGTTCCCTCGATCGAGCGCACCTGCTACATCCAAACCGATGTAGTTGAACTCGATCTTATTGCCACCGTTCACGGAGATGGAAATACCGCTCCCCAGGAACCGATTGATGACGAGGCCCCGGATGACACTACTTCCCGCGGTGATCGAGATGCCATTGACTCCACCTCCCGCTAGACTTCCATCCAGCTCGATGATTGGCGGAGTGAGGAAGTCAGGGTGAGTCGTACCATCGACAATCGTCGAGTCAGCAATCGTCGGCAGAGCAGCTACCGGCTGAATCGTGTATTCGCCGTTGCCGGTTCCGTCGTATCCGGGGTCGGTGTTCGGAATTCGAAAGCGACTACTGCTGGCCGTGGTTCCACCTGCCCACCCGATGGCATTCGCGTTCTTGAGAAATTGTCGGAGGCTACCCTGGTCGCTGCGCGCATTGTCGGCCAGACCGTCGTCCGTCGTGTTCACGATCAGGTTGTAGGCGAAGCCGAAGTCGACTCCGGTGACATCTGCTCCGCTGACCGAGATGCTGACGTAGTTGTCGCCCGGGCCCGCGTCATCGGCGGTATCCGCGTCGTCGTCCGTCGGGCTTTGGCCGCCATAGAGGAGCGCACCGTTGGCCCAAGTGAGTTCGGGAAGGGGATAGGGCCAGGTGGCCGGAACCGTCCCGTTGAGTCCTCCAGCAGGGGCGCTGTCGGTGTCGCCGAGAGTTGCGGCACGTACACGAACCTTGTAGTTGCCATCGGCGAGCCCGCTGAAAGAGAATGCTCCGTTCGCCGTTCGTCCGGTCGCGGTCGAGGCAACGAAGGCGTCGGCGTTGTCTGCGTCGTAGAGTTCGACGTCGACCGAATCAACGAGCACGTCCGTCGTCCCGCCATCGTAGGCTGTCGCAGTACCCGCGAAGTCCACATCCTCGAAGACCGTTCCGGAGATGGCGCTAAGGCTCGGGAGGATCGCGTTGGCTGCGAACTCGGACGTGTTGCCGGTCGCGTCAGTCGCGGTTGCCGACAAAGCGTCGCCGCCGTCGGCACCGCTCGACTCTAGGGTCACCTGAATGGAGCCTGCCGCCGGGTCCGCGTCCGTCCCATCGACGATATGAGGTCCGCTGCAGGCGCCGCCGTCGACGCAGGTGCCGAGGAACAGGAAGCCCTCACCGGACCCTGTCGGGTCTGCGGTGACGACAGGCGCCGCAGCATTGACGGCGCGAAACAGCTCCATCGTTTCGCCGGAGCCGACGGTCACCACGACATCGAAGTCCCCGGCCGCAGGTGTAATCGAGGCGATCGTCGGTGCACTCTTGTCCTGATTGGCTCCTGACCCGGTGCCGACGCCATCGGGGGCGATATCGATGCCGAGCTCGTCGTTCTCGAAGACAGAGTTCGCCGAGATGCGGTTGTCGTCGCTGCCGGCTCCGTCGATCCAGATGCCGTCCCCGGTGTTGAAGGCGATGATGTTGGGCTGCAGAGCGCCGGTTCCGCCGATGACGTTGGAGGTGGAGCCGTCGACGATCCAGACGCCCGAGCCGCCATTGCCCAGGTCGGCCGTTCCGTTCACATCGGTTCCGATGTAGTTGTTCTCGAGCGTCGTTCCGGACGAGGCCGTGCCGTAGATAACAACGCCATCACCGCCGTTTCCGGAGATGACGTTGCGAGCCTCTGTGACGGTGCCCCCAACTGAAGTGGCATAGTAGAGACGGATGCCGCCCAGTGTGTTTCCCAGGCCCGCCGAACCTCCATCCTTGTCCACGCCGATGTAGTTGCCGCGGATCGTCGTCCCGGTCCCGAAGCTGACCCGGATACCATCGCCCGCATTACCACTGATGACGTTCCGGTCGGCGTCGACGACTCCGCCGATCGCGCAGTTGTTGGCGACCACGATGATCCCGTCGTTGCCGTTGCCGAGGGGGGCGGTCCCCGCCAAATCCGTTCCGATGTAGTTACCCACGATCGTGATGTCGCTAGCCTGGACCAGGATGCCGTACGACGTGAAGCTGTGAATCACGAGCCCGCGGATCGTCGAGTTTGCGCCCTGCGCGGACAGATAGAGACCGAAGACACTTGCGCCCGCGCTCGCCCCGTCGATCTCGATGATCGGAGCGTCGACATGCTCGGTCTGGGTCGTACCGTCGAGGATTAGGGAGGCTCCGATGGTGGGAAAGGCCGCGGCAGCCTGAATCGTGAAGCCTAACGGGGAGGCCGAGTAGCCGGGATCGGAGACCGGGATCGCGAAATAGCTGGTGTTCGTACCGTCGACCGAATTCGCGTTCTTGAGGAACTGACGCAGGCTGCCCTGGTCGCTGCGAACGGTGTTCGAGGCGCCGTCGTCGGCGGTATTGACGACGAGGTCGTAGGTGAAACCGAAATCGACCCCGCTGACGCTGGCTCCACTGACCGTTACCGGGACCCAGGTGTCGCCTGGGCCGGCATCGTCGGTGGTATCGGTATCGTCGACCAGCGCGGACTGACCGCCGACCATCGGTGTTCCGTCTCCCCAGGTCATCTCGGGCAGAGGAAGAACGATGGTAGCCGGAGCGAATCCCGATGCCGGCGGCGTGTCTAAATCCCCGATCGTCTCAGATCGGACACGGACCTTGTAGTTTCCGTCCGTGGGAGAGAAGAACGAGAACTCTCCCGCGGCCGAAGTGACGACCGATTCGAGATATGTGTCCGTCGCGTCATACAACTCGACTTCTACACCGCCGAGCAAGTGATCACTGACCTGGTAGCCTGACGGCGTCCCGATGAATCCCACGTCTTCGAACACGATGCCGGAGATGCTCAAGCTGGGGAGAGGCCCGATCGTTCCCGCGGCCGCGGCGACGTTCCCGCTGAACTCGGACGTGTTTCCGTCTCCATCTCGTGCGGTTGCCGTCAACTCAGTTCCGGCGGAGATGCCAGCCGGTGTCGGGAAGACGAAGCGAAACCGGTTCGTCGTATCCTGCCCTTGAGAGAGACCGTTGACCAGCCCTGGCCCGTAGCTGCCGGTCGCACTGTCCCAATCGGTGTGGGGATCCTCTCCGCCCGCCCCACTACCGCTCTCGGTAAGGGTGATCGAGTAGGTCTGTCCCTCGCCGAAGTTCGTGGCCTCGGAGTCGGCAATGAACAGCTCGATCAACGCGCCCGGGCGCGCCCAGCCGGTCAGTTCGAAATTGGCACCCTCGATGGTGGCCGTGTCTAGTACCGGGAAGTTGAGTGTCCCGTTGGGGCCGGTGTCTACGTCGCCAGCGTCGTTGATCGTCACACCGTCGTCGACGAGGTCGATCCCGATCCCATCGTTGGCGTAGATGCGGTTGCGGACAATTGTGTTTCCTACTCCAACACCGGTGATCGTGATGCCCGTAGCGTTGTTCGCGATGAGGTTGTCCTCGCCATTCGCCGTCCCGCCCACGGTGACCCATCCGGTCGAGATCTGCACACCGGGACCGGTGTTTCCCAGATCTCCGAGGCCATCCTTGTCTGTTCCGATGTAGTTACCCAGGATGACGGTCGCCCCGCCGGATCCGGAGACGTCGATTCCCGGTCCTCCATTGGACGAGATGACGTTGCGTTCTTCGGGCGCCGCTCCGCCGATCGTAGTCTGCTGGCGGACGCCGATTCCCCGCACGTCGTTGCCCAGAGGGTTCGCACCGTCCTTGTCAGTGCCGATGTAGTTGCCCTGAATCGTCGCACGGGAGCCGGAGTTCAGCTCGATGCCGCTGTTGCCGTTGGCGGAGATCACATTTCGATCCGCATCGACCAGACCACCGATCGTGGAATCGTTTCCGTTCATGAGAATCCCGTGGTTGCCGTTGCCGGCGTCGATGGTCCCGGTCACGTCGGTACCGATGAAGTTCCCGGCCACCGTGACGTCGTTTGCCGCGATGTTGAGCCCGAAGACGCCAAAATCGTTGATGGCGAAGCCACGAACCGAGGACGCGGTGGCCCCGCTCTGGAGCTGAAGCCCATTTGCGAGAGAACCTGCGGCACCCTTGAGTTCGATGACTGGCGTATCGACGTGCTCGGGCTGTGTCGTCCCGTCGAGGTCCACCGGATTTTTGATCCAAGTAAAAGAGGCTGTTGGGCTGTCGGCCTGTATCGTGAAATGCTCGGGAGAGGCCGTGTAGCCCGGGTCGGTCTGCGGGATGGCGAAGTAGCTCTTCAGCGCCCCGGTGATGGCATTCGCGTTCTTGAGAAACTGGCGAAAACATCCCTGCTGGCTCCGTGCGAGCCCGACGGTGTCGTCGGTCGTGTTGACGATCAGCTCGTAGCTGAAGCCGAAGTTCGCGCCGGTCACGTTCGACCCCGAAACGGTTACCGTTGCCCAGGTGTCGCCGGGTCCCGCGTCGTCCCCGGTTGCCGTGTCATCGACGGTCTCGTCCTGTCCGCCGATCTGCGCCGAGGTGTTGCCCCAGGTCATCTCGGCCAACGGTGCTGGACAGGTTCCCCCGCCGACGCAGCTGTCGAAACCCGCTGCCGGCGCGGTCTCGTCAGGGCCGCCCGGGTCGTCTCCGATCGTGGCGCTGCGCACGCGGACCTTGTACGTGCCGTCGGACAGGTTCGGGAATGTGTAGACGCCCCCGGCGCCGGTCGCCGCCGTGGCTATGAAGCTGTCGTCGCCGGCGTCGTACAGTTCGACATCGACGTTTTGGAGACCCACATCGGTGACACCGTTGTCCCAATCAGTGGCCGTTCCTGCGAAGTCCACGTCTTCGAAAACGGTGCCGGAGATCGACAGGATACCGCTCCAGCTGAAGATTCCCGCAACGGCAGAAACCTCTTCAGGGCTCCCACTCCATGTGATTGGGTAGCTGACGCTTCCATCGATCGCATCGACCGTCTCGTAGTAGGCTGCCAGACCAATGCCAGCAGCCACGTCTGCACTTATGTTCGTCGGTCCGCTGGGAGCAGTCGAGACACTCTCGTTGTCGTCATTTCCGTACGCGACGACGAACAAACTGTTGTTAACAGCGGTGACACCGCCATTGGAGATAGTCTTGGAAGACGCGTCGAACGCCCAGCCCGTGCCATCCTCTAGCGTCCAATTGCCGGCGCCACTGTCCTCGTAGAAGGCAGCGATGTAGAGAATGGCCGAGTTATCAGGGCCAGCAAAAGTGAATGTATAATCTGTTCGAGGCGTGTCGGACGCGTCGACCTGCTTGTACCAGGCTCGGGTGGTAAACTCGCTCTCCGTACCGGGTAGTGAAAATGCGGTCCAGCCCTGTCCGGAAGGTGGGTCGCAAGGACAAGCTGGATCGGAATCATGAACCGCGAAAGCGACGAGAAGATCGCCTTCCGCAGTACCTGCTGGTTTGCCGGCAGTCAGGGGCACCGTCTCAGAAACATGCTTGGTGGCAGCGCGGAACTGGATTGCCCCTTGGGCGGCGGAGGGAATCAGGCAGAGCAGGAGTAGTCCAACGATGGATAGCCGAGTCCATGCCGATGGCTTGCTCCCGGGCCGTTCTCCCCGCTGGGCATGCCAAAGCCAGACCCTGTAGGGCCGGGGCGTTAACTTATTGAAAAATAGTAAGTTCGCGCCGTGCACGCGAACGACCTCCTGTCTCAAACGATCCTCCTGGATCGGATTACCCATGGGTCAGTATCGGCCCATTTCGGACACGGCTTGAGGGGCCTACGCCCTGTTCTGGCTGGCCCCCGGCAGACGGAGAATCGGAGAAAAGAGAGTCGGCAGGGAATCGGCCTCGATCGAGCGGGGGAGGGCGCGGTCAGTCCATCTTGGCCGCCACACAGAGGACGCCGGGACGAGCCCCGCAGCCCCAGATCGCTGTTCCGGTTGGCAATATGAAGCGACCCCAGTGGTCATCACCATCGGGGTCTCCGCGTAACCTGTGAATGTGCGTCTACGAACGTCGCTTCCGCCGGATCAGGCCAGCACCCTTACGCAGCACGACGAGTAACATCGGACTCGCGATTGGCAGGAAGCAGGACCCGGAACAGGGCGCCACCACCGGGGTTCTCTTCGAGTTCGATCGTTCCCTCATGATTGGTCACAACGCGATGGGCGGTGGCCAGGCCGAAGCCGTGCCCAGCGTCTCTCGTCGTGAACCCTGGCTCGAAGATCT
>Ga0315338_1002654_pt1 | contig 17116 bp, 19 predicted proteins | sample ASW8metaG_FD_204518 | JGI IMG/M metagenome (GOLD analysis project Ga0315338, IMG submission 204518) | Ammonia-oxidizing marine archaeal communities from Monterey Bay, California, United States - ASW #8 | ecosystem: Environmental > Aquatic > Marine > Coastal | place: USA: California | collected... | reverse complement strand
TCTTCTTCAAATCCTTCATTTTTCATATATTGTATTATAAAAAAAACGGATGCCGATATTAAAACAATTATAATAGCCATTTTTACTTTTTTTAAAAGTAACATGCTTTCTTTAAATTTTATACAGATAATAATTATATTATATTAATGGTTTTATATTCCTTAATGGGTGTTTTACAAGAGGGGCATTTATAGTCATTATCCGTGCTAAATTCTTTCATTTTTTCATAACAAGAATGGCATGTGTTTGCATGACCACAAGGTTGCATTGATATTATACGTTTGAGGTCATTATAACAAATACAGCATGTCCTGCCTAAATATATTTCTGTTGAGGGTTTTTTATATTCGGATGGGAGGAAATCCAGATATGTATGTCCGTTGTCTAATGTTATTGTTTTATCAGCACCATGTTCCAAAAGTAAATCAACATATTCTATAGTGGTGAATCCTTTTTTTATGTTTTGAGCAGCTATCATTAATGGTGTAAAACCACTTTTTTTATGTTTATAATTAATATCGGCACCATTATCAAGTAATAGTTTAACACATTCTAATGATGAATTATTACTACCCATCAATATTGTCAGTACCGAATCTCCAAAACATTGTACACTGGGTAAAACAACTGAAGCATTCACAACAGCACCATTATCTATTAATAATTGAACACATTCAAGTGAAGAGGAGCCGCTGCAAAAATTTGCTGCCATCATAAGTGCCGTCCATCCATCTACATGGTCTTGAATATTAACTATTTCTGGTGTGCATTTTGATAATAAATATTTGACACATTCTGTGTTAGTGTGATAACAGCATGCTGTCATAAGTGAATTATAACCGTCGTCCGATTCTAAACATATATCAGCACCAGCTTCTAATAATAATTTCATACATTCAAGTATATTTGTTTTATATTTATAATTATCGTAGAGAAGATGTTGTAAAGGTGAATTATTGTGGGGGGTGGAAATGTAATTGACATCTCCTCCGGCTTCTAATAATATTTTAATTTGCTCATAACGTTGATTAACAAGTTCATCTCTGAGAGAACAAATTATCGTTAATGGTGAATGACCTTTATTATTAATGATATTCACATCACATTTAGACTTTATTAATTCCCCGGAACATTCAATACTGGATGTCTTATTAGACAACATAGATACCATTAATGGTGTATTACCTTGTTCATTTTGCGAATTAATTATATCTTTTGATGTATTCGATAATAATAATTTCATACATTTAATGGAATTTATATCATTACAAAATCTTGATAAATGATGTAATACATTATTTTTATAATCATCCGTTATATCAAGTTTTGCACCTGCTTTTAATAATATTTTCACACAATGTATTGATTTTGTTTTATCGCAACATTCTATAGCAATCATCAATGGTGTTTTTCCATCAAAATTTTGTATATTTACATCGGCACCCATTTTAAGTAATAATTTTATATATCTCATTGTTGATGGTTTGTTTTTATCTTTTGCATATTTGTGATATGCAAATAAAAGTGCTGTGTCTCCTCTGTTATCTTGAATATTTATGTTAATACCCTTTTCTATTAATAATTTAACACATTCAAGTTTATTATCGTGAATATAATAATGCAATAATGGTAAATCATACATACGCATATTATTAATATCTATAAATTTATATTCAATTGCAAGTTTTAAAATTTCGATTATATTAGTGTTTGAATTATAAATTTTTTTTGAAACAATCTGCCTTAATTCACTCATAGTTGCTGTTATTTATATTGCTAATAACATATAAACAAAAAATTGAATAAATCAATTTTTATAGGGTTGTCATAAGACATAGGGTTGCTATAAGACATAAACATGGCTTCCTGGGAAACGATATTACGGGAAGAAAATAGATGTGGGGATATAAATGATGAAACAAAGATATATGTAGAACTTGAATATGGAACAATGATTAATAAAAATTATTATATTGATTTTGGTGGTGAATATTCTCTGATAAAAGATGATAAAGATAAAAAAAATGATGTCCTGGGACTAATAACTATACATATACCCGAAACATTAAGAAATCAAGGAATATTCACAAATATTTTAACTTTATTAGAAAAAAGAGCGGAAGAAAATAAACAACATTTATATGTTGGCCCATTTATGGAGGAGGATTCGAAATGGATTATACGAACCTGTAAAAAACGAGGTTATAAAACATTTCCACCTTTTAGTATGATAAAATACTTTTTATAAAAAAGTACAAGCAACGCAGTCATAACAAAAAGTATGATAAATTACTTTAAGAAACAGAAAGTATCATTTGTTTTAAATCGTAATCTTCGTTTTCTTTGCTGTAATTCAATGATTCAACAGATATTTTTTTTCCATTGTATGATATATCATCACTATTTTCGCGATATTCGTGTTGTGTCGGAATAATATCAAAATCATATTTTTCCTTTAATAATTCTCTGTTTTTATATAACATTTTCACATAATCCAGTTCATCATTTTCAATTATTTCAACTATAAATTTATCTTTGTCTTTTTCTTCAATCTGTTTAATAAATCTCATGATATTTTTTTCATGATGTTTGTTTATTGTATCCAGAGTGATATTTTGTATCATTGATATGTTGGTAGTTATTTCATGAACAGAATAAAATTTTCCTGACGACAAATCATTATCCAATATATTCCTATAACCATGTAAATAATATAAATCATCGTCACATTGGTTGAAAAAATAGGTATTTTTGTCATTCTCAATAAATATCCAAAAAAAACAGGGTATATTTTTTATGATATTATGAAATTCATTAAAATTATTATTATAAAACTTAATAGATATATTGGTTTTGTAAATCATTATTATAAATACTTTTATATATATATCTTTATATAGTCCTAAATAACAGGAATACTTAAATAATATGCATTAAGGCATATATCCCATTACATCTGTTCGTAAGAGATATTTACAACCATCCTCAACAATATTCCCCTTATGATATTGATTTGTCCAGAATAATGAAGCGCGTCCTGTTTTTGGTTTAACGGAATAACGAAGAGATAAACCTTCATTATTTTCATTGAAAAAATCTGTTTCTCCACCCGTTAATAGGGGTTCTGTTTCACTTTCATCATCATTTAAAAAAATATTCAAAGTAAATAATGATTCACTAATGCAATTTGATGTTAATTCTAAATGATTTCCATCATAATTTGTCCCATCACAATGAATTGGAAAAACTCCATGTTCTTTATATTTAGAAAATCTAAAATAATTATTTAGGTAAACTAATTTATATCTGTTATAAGTGCTAGGTAAAAACTTTTTTATTCTTTTCCATAAATCCTGTGCCAGATTATCATCGACCATTATAACACACATATAATGTCCTCCAGTGTCTGATGATTTATGCCATGATTTATTTTTATCATCATCTTCCATGTTATTGGCAATATCAATTAGTTTTCTACATTCTTCTTTTGATAATAAATCATTTAGGAGAATTAAACTATGTTCTCCTGGGATATCTATTTTTGTTGTTTGAGACATCTATTATGAATAATAAACAAAATATGTCTTTAAATTTAGATAATTTCAATTTTATAAAAGGAAATTTTGTTTATTAGGGTGTTTAAAGTTAAAAAATTGATTGAAATTGTATTTAAAGAAATAATGTGAATATAATTATAATGAATAAAGTGTAATGACTACAATATGGAAATTAATGCGAATAAATTTAGATGAAACGTTAAATACAATAAAAAACACTTGTGTATGGGAACATATATTAAATCATATTAAATATGAACCAAATAATACGTTCAGTGTTGTTACATCTAAACAAATTAAAGAAGCAAAAGATACATGGTTAGGAAAACAAAGTCAATTTGAACCACGATTATTATGCAAACAAGATAATAAACAAAAACGACCGGAAATTTTCAAGAAATATGGGGTATATTTATTATCTATTAAAAATGGAACATATTTATTAACGAAAAATAATATATATATTGATTTACCTTCATGTAAAAGTCCGTTGAAAAACATAACAATAAAAAATAAAAGTTGTTTATTAACTTTAGGAGATAGTGAAACAACTATGATTGATAATTTAAGATATAATGGTGTTCTGGAGGATATTATAGGTGAAAAAATAACATATGGACCACTTCTAGGAGGACGACATTATTGTAGTTTCAAAACCACTTTAGGAAATGAGGAATTAACAATTACAGGTTCCCAATATGAAACAGATGCGTGTTATGAAACGAACAACCATATTTATATAATTGAGGCAAAAAATACAGAAACAGACAATTTTAATATTAGACAATTATATTATCCATTTAGAAGTGTTTATGATAAAATAGGTAATAAGAAAAAAATTAGTTGTTTATTTATGTATAAAGATAAATCAAATATAATCCATATTTACAAATATATTTGGAACAATCCACTTGTAATGACAGATGTATCCTGTGTGGATTCCTTTAAGTATAAAATAAAATAAATTAAATTGTTTTATATTTTTTAGATTTACGTTTCCATTTTTTTGATTTTTTACGACCGACCACCTTTAATATATTTGATAGTTTGTTTCACTTATTCACTAATTCAATTATTCCCATATAAAGTATAAAATATAAAATATAAAAAATCAAATTTTTAATAGAAAGTATTAGTTGTAAATAATAATTTCTATTGTTGTTGATTGCGGTTTTTTCGAATGAATGGCTCGTCTCGCAATTATATTTTCATATTTAAATGTATTGAAATATTTCATGACTAATTCAACTTTGGCATTACTCATCGCAAAGTGTATATCCTTATCTTCAAGTTTAATTATTTCAGCAAATAGTTTTTTATGAGTGTCCAGTTCAAAACCCATTTTTGTATATTTTACAAAAGAATGTATATTTTCGGGGGCATAAGGAGGGTCTAGATAAACATAATCTCCATATTCTACCTTTTGGATTGAATCCATGAAATCACTTTGTATAAATTTAACATCTTGAATCAAATGACTTATATTATCAAGTTCTGTCTTAGTAATGATATTAGGTGTTTTCTTATAATTCCCGTATGGAATATTAAATCCATTGGGTCCTTCACGAAACATACCTCTCCAACAAGTTTTATTGATAAATAGAAATAGAGCAGAACGTTCTATATTATCTTCCATTTTATTGTATTTCTTACGAATCCAATAATAATAGCCTTCTTTTGATGTATATGCTTCTTCTTTTGTCTGTGTTGTAAGTGCTTTTTTTAATGTTAAACCTTTTGTATTTATTTTTTTTTCAGTAATACTATCATATTCATTTTTATATTTTGTAATATATTCAAATAATTCATCTGTATCGTGTTGTATATTTATATATAAATTAATAAGTTGCTTATTGATGTCATAAGCATAAATATTATTTTTAATTATAATTTTATTTTCTTTTTGTAATGATAAAACAGCCAATAAAACACTTCCACCACCCAGGAATATTTCATGATAATTATTCATTTCCTTGGGAACATGACTCATAATATCATTTATTATTTGTGTTTTTCCTCCAACCCATTTTAAAAAGGGTTTTTGATACATATTATCCGTATTATTCTATATTTTATTATATTTATTTCTTTTCATCAATTTTTGTTATATTTATATTCTATTTATATTTTGCTTTACTTTTTTTAAAAGTAATTTTGCTATATCCCCGAATTTTTTTCTTATATAAATGTATAACAATGACTACCAGACTATCGGCCAGACGTTCATACAGAAAACGCGTTAAATCGTCAAAATGCCGCAGAAAAGGACCAGCAGCTTGCCGTGGAGTTTCCGGATGCAAATATGCCTCAGGAAAAAAACGGTCATTCTGCCGTAAAACCAAAAACACCAGACGCGTCAGAAAACGTAAATCTTCGTCCACCAAAAAGAGATATAACTTAAGACCTCGTAAGTAAGTTATTTTTTTAAAAGAAACTCTATTTCCATCTTAACATGATTAAAACAAAATTTTTCATTTTTTCCACATTTATGATTTATACATCTTTTTCCATTTTTCATAATGGCTGTACATCTATAATCAAAATTTGTCAATATTAACTTATGTCTTTCTAATTCTTCATCTGCTTTTTTATATGTTATAAACCCTTTATTTGCCATATGATGAAAAGTGCTTTTACAACCTTTTTTCATTGATAAATTACAATCTTTGCATATTGGTATTAAATTGGGATACAAATCTTGCCCCCCACAACTCAGAGAATGAACATGTTCTGAGTGCCATTCACCCCTTTCACCGCGTTTCGCTTTCCGTATTATCATATTATCACATAAACAACATTCTTTATATTGTAAAATACCATTGCATTGATGCCACACTCGATTTCTTGGTTTTCTTGACATTATTCCTTCGATTTTTTTAATATTTTTCAATACATATAATTATGTTTATCATTTCTTTAAGTCCCTTTCATATAAATTGTTTTTGAAAAAGATAAAATAAAAATAAAAATAAAAATTGATTGTAATTTAAAGATATTATAGATAATACAATTAATACTAAATAAATATGGATATTACAAATTATTCAAACCAACTTGTGGAACAAATTACTTGGAAAGACATTATTTCCATCACCGGAAATATGTTTCATGAAATCCAACAATTGAATGGAAAAGATAAAACACAGGCATATTATGATATGTTTAAGTTATGGGCATTGAAACGCGAGTGTCATACTGGAATTGGTGATGGCTTGCGTGATACTTCATATAAATATTTATTAACACTTGCTATTCAATTTCCAAAAACTGTACGTGAAATAATTTTAGAAAAGATGATTACAAAATACGGGACCTGGAAAGATATTAGAAATATCATTAAAACAATTCACACTATTCAAATGACTAAAAAAGAAAAAATAACATATTTTAATTATTTTGTTGTGGAACCTTTACGAGTCATTACAATGGAAATGCGAAATGAAAATTTATACTATCTCAATGAATGGGTTAGGAAACACATGCATGTTAATTTATATGATATTAGTGCCGAGGAATTATATACATATATTCAAAGTCATTCCATGAATCTTAAGGATTTAAATATTCCTTATCCTTTACTTGGAAAATATTTGGTTTCTGAAAAAGGTGGAGATAATAAAAAAGCATATTGGTTTGTACCATCAGGCATGCATGGAAAATATGAAAAAATTTCTCTTGTTAATTATTTAATTCAATATCCACATACTTATCCTTCGCGAAAAATAACATCATCTATTTTACGTACCTATCGACAAGAAAATTCCAAATTAAGAATCGCCATCAATTCCATTAAAACACAAGATTATTATGATAATATGTCATTGAAAACAAAATTTATTTACTATAAAACATTATTAAATAAATCAACAACAAAAGTAGGAGTGTCTGGAAATGCTTCTCACTTAACAAAAAAAGAAGAAGAACATAAAGACTATGACAAACGATTCGATGTTGTTGAATTTTATAGACCGCTTATTCAAGTTATTGGTCATTCCACAGAATTTGTTTAAATATAAAGCAAACTAAAAATAAATATACCTATCTTTTTTATAATAATAAATACCTATCAACTCACTATTATTAGGGTTTTTTCCATCATATATATAATGATTGTCAAATAGATTTCCAGGTGAAAGCGATTTTACAAATTGTGGAAATGTGCCATTTATGTGTTTTTTATATGTATCACTTTTAGGGAAATAACGACCAACTAAAACTCCAGAAGGATTATTATTTTCAGTTATATCGCTATATATTTGATTGTTATTAAACAAATACCCTTCACATGATATCTCCTTTACATATTTCACATAATTACCTGTTCCTTTATTTTTTCTTTGTTTTTTAATTGCCTTTTTAGAAATCCTTTCGTCATCGTCATCGTCATCATCAATTCCATCGTCATCCAATTCATACACTTTCTTTAATTTAAGTTTATCGTTTTCTAATTTTAATCGTTGAGCTGTTTGTTTATATTGTTCTGCCTTTGGAGCATTGTTCTTTTTAAGTCTATTCCAAAGGATACCTGCTTTTTTAATTAATGAACCACGGCCTGTAAATCCTTCCAACTCAAAAGTTTTAATTTCTTCTCTATTGTCCTGGACAAATAACGAAAATGGCCCTGGTGGTCTTGTCGTCTTTTTAGATTTAAGGGAGCCATTTTTACTATTAAATTTACTTGCCATTTTATAACTATTTTATGGTGCCTTCATTTAAAAATACAAATTCAATTTTTTTTTGATGCGTTGGAAGTGAATTAATTGTTATTATTATTCGGGCTTGAATTAATTGGTTTTTATTATTATTTCTCCATAAAATTGTATCATAACCTGTTTTTGGTTTTTGTGCGTGTTATCATATGAACAATGAACAATGAATAATGAACAATGTATAATTATGACTTAATAAAAAATTGATTTATATTTTTTTATTAACATTTTAATTGTATGTGTTAATATAATTTTTCATAAAAAGATGAATATAACAGCGTTGATATGTATTGCTTCCACACTGGCATATAAACCAGAGCAAATTCATATTGCATTGACGGGAATTCCACATGAAACACAGATAACCTGGACAACACAACAACTCACATTTAAAAACCGCATCTTATATGGTTCTCGTATCAATGAACATTGTTATTTCGATTCAATCAACGATAATATACATATAAAAAGGTTTAATAATGATAAAAACAATGACAATAAAAATACTCTCATAACTGGACGCATTACCTTTATATATTATTCTGTCATTGATAATTTACTACCTGGACATGAATATTGTTATAAAATCCGGAATTCACAAGAGAATAGTTTCACCTATCATTTCAAAATGTTTGATTATAACAAAAATAATACAAAAATATTAGTTATGGGTGATATGGATATATCCAACGAAACCATTGCCAGTATCCAACAGTATTTGAAATATACTAATGTTGATTTCATTTTACATAATGGAGATATCGCATATGATTTATATGAACAAAATGGAAAAGTGGGCGATGATTATATGAACACAATTCAAGATATAACCGCACATCATTATTATATGACTTCTCCTGGAAATCATGAAAGAACTTATAATTTTTCCCATTATAAAAATAGATTTCGAAATAGAAATTTAGTTCATAAGAGACATTCAAATTATTTCTGGAGCATTGATACAAAATATGCTAAAATAATAACTATAAATACGGATTTATATTATGATGATGAAGGAAAACCTTTGTTAGAACCTGTGAATAATATTGGAAATCCCCTAGTTCAATTTGATTGGTTGGAAAAAGAAGTCCGTAATTATAGAAAAAACAAAAAAACACAACATAATTGGATTATTATATTTGGACACCATCCATTATATTGTAGCAATATCAATTCAAAGAAATTAATATCAACATGTATGGGACCAGATAATCAAACATATATTATGAGAAATGGGTGGACAGATAAACGTCTAGGTAGTTTAGAGGATTTATTTAAAAAATATAAAGTCAATTTATATATATCAAGTCATGTTCATGCCTATGAGAGATTATATCCCACACTTTATGGAAAAATAGTTCAATATAATTACACTAATCCACAAACATATGTACATCTTATGACAGGTAATGCCGGAGTTAATAATGATATGGATGTATTTACAACTATTTTACCTTTTAGTGCGAAAAGAATAAATGGAACAATGGTGGGATATGGTATATTAAATATCGTTAATTCAACACAAATAAAATGGAAACAACTCAACGCTAAAACATATAAAGTTGTTGATGAAATGACTTTACTATAAAATTCATTTTCGATTTTTCAATTTTAATTTACTTATGAATTTGAATAAGCTCTAGGTGAGAAATATTTGTCATCCGTGATGCGATGTTAGCCAGCTCGGACTAAGAGCGTTTTCCAACATTTCGTTTGACTGGGCGCCCATCTCAATTTTTGATATACCCGATAATCAAACATAACTGTAATAGGGCTGTGTGTGTTTTATTGATTTGGATTTAGATTTAGTTTTTTTAGTGTTTTTAGGTTTTTTAGTTTTTTTAGTTTTTTTTACGGACGTTGGAGATGGAGATGCCTGGCCATAAAAAGCCTCTGAAAGTATGCGTTTCATTACATATTCACGTTGTTTCTCTGAAAATTCTAAATAATATAACATATCAGATAACATGTTTCTAAATAGAATTTTATACATAACCGGCCTATCAAAATCACCTCCAAATGTTGTAGTATCACGAAGTTTTGTCTTAAATATATCCGGCTTTTTTGTTTTTAAGTATTTTATATAGTAATTAAGTATTATTTTATTCGCGTGATTCGTCAGCTGACCATCGGTAACCAACTCATGATTATCCTGTTTAATGAGGTCATCTAAGCCATTCATGAGGACTTTGACTTTTAATAAATAGTTTAGATCCGAAAATAGTGGTTCATACATATAATGTATTGCGTGGATCGCCGCGTTATTATTAACAGTCAAAATGGATTGTCGAGGAGATTGTTTGTTCCGTCTCCGGACTGTTGACCTAGGATTGTTCTTTGTGGATAATAATAAATCGCCTGTAATTCTATTTATAGCAGCTTGGCCTCTTGTATCTTGTTTTTCTGTCATTATTATATATTATATATTATATATTTAGAAATTTTATAGTTTTAAAGTATTTATCATTTCAGAGTATTTATCATTTTCAATATTGTAAATAACAACAACAATACAACTATAATATAAACCAATCCAATTATTATCAAATGTTTGTTTGTATTATCTTTTTTTATATATTGATGACTTGCATTTAATATATGTTCCATTCCCATTGTTGAAAATGGAAATGACAATGATGCGAACATTATAAATGCTGGAATAGAATATATTGTATAATTTCCTTTTGTATCTGTGCTTTGAATTAAAACACCAATTAACGTTAATAAATAGATTATTGCTGGTGATATATAATATATATAATAATCCGTCTCTGTTGATTGTTGTTGTTTTCCAGTTAGTCCATTTAATTTCTCTGGCGATATTTTCATAAAAAATGCGGAAAACAATAATAACATACATAAATAAAACCCCGTAACTTGTATTTTCCCAGTTAAAACGTAAAAACTGATTGGAAATATAAATGAAAAAAACAAATGGAAATATAGAATATTTTTTAGATTTTCTTTCATTTAAGTTTATAATGGAAAAAAATAATTTAAAAAAGTATAAGCGAAGCAAACATAACAAAGTAAAAAAGTAAAAAAGAATAAGCAAACATAACAAAGAGCAATTATAAAAAGAAAGATGAAACAAATAAATAAAATTGATTTCCGTATTTTTATTTCCTTTTTTCGGTTTAATATAAAAGGAACATGAGTTATCTTTGGACAAATCATTATGCTCCCAGGACATTTGAAGATATATTGGAAGAAAAAGGGAACATAGTATATTTTAATAAACATATTTATGAGAATATATTTAATTATTTTAATCATGAGGGTAAACAACGTTATAATCATCCGCATATAGCATTACAAGGACCGAACGAAAGTGGTAAATTTACAATCGCACATCTTATTTTATCCCATTTTTTTGGGGAAAAAATATATAATATTAAAGAAAAATCAATACTATGTAATAATAAAGATGCTCCCACAATATATGGTTCTCAATTCCATTATGAAATAAATATACAAACAACCAAACCTAAAACATTTCTAAAAATAATTCAAACTCTCGGGGAATCAAATTGCGTCTATGGAAGTGATGTTCCAATTTATATCTTAATTCGAAATTTAGATAAAGTTGGAAATGATTTTATAACTATTATCAAGGAAACCGCAGAAAAGTATAATAATCGTATTCGTTTAATTATTACAACTAATAGAGAATTACCGCGGAAAATTCGTGGATTGTTCCAAACATTTAGAGTACCTAAACCTGGGAAAACTGCTCAACTTGAAACCATTTATTCTATTATTGATAATGAAAACATCAATAATAAGGAACATGTTATAAACAATATTATTAAATCATATGATTCTTCTGTGAACTATGGTCAATGGATAAACCATATTCAAGGAAAAAATGTAAATGGGACATGGTGTAATTTACCTTCAAAAGAGATAATAACATTAAATAAAGTGTATAAAACCTTATTAAGCGGTGGTAATATTAATCGATTAATATTAATACGCGAATATTTAATAGAATGTTTGTCATTTGGAAAAATAGAAAAACTACCCAATTTTCTTCTAGGTAAGTTGTTGAAAAATAAAAAAATTAATGACGATAAAAAAGATAAAATTGTAAAATTATTTGGGGATATTGGCGAAAGATTAACAACGAAATCCAGGAATTATATACATATTGAAGCATTGGTATTTAATGTCTTTTCGATTCTTTATGATGATTAAAATATAATTAGTTATATTATTTTTGTTTTTGTTTTCCTTGAAGGATTTTTTAATTTTTTTAGGAAACATGTTTTATCGGGATAGAACGAAATAATCCTCAGCAATCCCACATACATTTGAACCACGTGTCATATAAATATACCCCACATCTCCCCACACATCTGCCCATGAATTTTTAACAATCCACACATCATATAAATTATCATTTAAACTAAATGTATTATAACCAACAACATTAATAGCATGGTCTAACATTTGTGAATTACAATCTTGTCCCCCATTAAACATACCATTATATATTCCACGAATGTAATATCCAAATCCTTGCCCACTCGCATCAACAGCAATACTCACAACACTATTAGCACTCCATCTTAATAATGTGGTTTCATTTCCCCCTCCACCAGTAAGCACCTTATATCCTTTAAAAGGTAGAGTATCTTGTTGGACAACTGTGCAATTACAAGGCTGTCCCATACCCGAAGATGCTATATATGGATAATTTGCAGAAGATACCATACCACCCGTGTTGTTAAGAAGCCAATTTGCTGCTTTATATGGCCATCCGCCACTACAACCCATATCAACTGTATCACAATCAACCAATTCTTCAGCGGACATCGGAACAAGTGCTTGTTTTGGGAACATCTTTACATAATTAAATTCAAACACCTGTTTTACACTAAAAGCCCAACAAGAACCACATTGTCCTTGATCATAAACTGGTCCAACATATCCATGTTCCCGCCAATCCCATCTTTCAGGAAGATTATGTGAATAATTATCATTTGCGTTTTTATTCATATTCATATGACCATTGTATCCTTTTGCACGTGGTTCATCAAGATAACGACAACTTCTTGTATCAACAACATATGTAGAATCCTCACGCATATTATGAAAATGCAAGGAATTTGTAATATTTTGATATTGAATTCGTTTGGATTGATATTCTTTTAGTGGATGATAATGTTTATCACACGCATTACACCATTCATCAAATTCCAAAGGCGGGACTGATGATAATGGTTGAATAGTAGCCATGGTACCAACCATCATTGCAGCGAAAAGAAATATAAGTTTCATTATTATTGTTATTGTGTTATTGATATGTATACTCTAAATAATTATTCATAAATACCTTTACATTACTTTAAAAAAAGTATAAATGAATAAGTAAATCACAATAAAAATTAATGTTCTATTATAAAAATTGATTCCCAAATAGAATATGAATACTATGTATTACTTACTACCTGTAACCAGCAATCATGGATGCCATAAATTTTTTAAGAAAAAAGGGAGTTCATATTTCCCAGGAACTACAAGACGAATACTATGATTACTTAAGATTTTCAGTAAAAGAACTTGCTAAACGTAATGAAATACTCATTGAAGTAGGACGATGGCACATTGAATATGACCCTCTTGAACATTACATGGAACTTCATCCTCATCCTTGTCCAGTCATAAAGTCCAGTCATAAATAAATATTTTTTCTATTTAAATGAATAAGGATTGTAATTAACATATCAAAGTATTATTATTTTAATTTAATATCCATTGGTGATAAACCTATATATTTATATTCTCCAATATCAACATCATGATTTATATCTAATGTTTTATCCAGGCATTTCTCTTTAATAAAATCATTGGGTTGTCTCTTTCTTGTTTTTCTTGATTGTTCAAATTCATTTGCATAATAACGCAAGCATTCCACTTCATTAAAATATTTTTTCATTTCACTATTAAGAACATCTAACATTTGCCACATAATAGGCACATATTCAAGTTGATTTATATCTTCTTTTTGTTTGCTATCTTTTTGTTTTTGTCTTTCAATAAATTTACCGATGGATGCAAGTGTCATTGGTGCTCCAGTATATGAATTAAGTGTGCCTCTATCTCCAGGTATTATTTTATATGTACTACCTGTTTTATGACTCACTATATTTGGTAAAAGTGTTTCATGTATCTGTGGAAATTCACTCATTTTGGGTAATGTATTTAATTTTTTTAATGTAGAATTGTTAAATGTATCTATAATTTTGCTATTATTACTTTTGCTATTGCCTTTTTTCATATTAATAAAAATGAACGGAATTATTAATATTATAATTAAAAAAATATGATATATCATTCCTCTATTTGAATATAGTATAGATTAAAAATCATTAAAATCAAAATCCTCTGTCCGTTTTTTGTCAATATTACCATCCGTTAATCCGGAAATATCTTTATTCATTTCAATCATACGAACATTTGCACTACGGAGCATAATCTTAATATCATCAATTGTTTTTCTCATACCCCCTACATCATTATACAATTGGTTAATGGTTTGCCATAAAATAGGAACCATAAACTGCGATATTTTATCACTTTCTTTTATTTTTTTTCCTTTTCCTTCATTTTCACTCTCACCTGTGGCCGATGATTCAAGATATTTCCCTAATTCATTTTTAAAATTTTTTTCAATTTCATTTTTATTAAAAGAATATCCACCTTCCGTTGTGTGATATGCATATATTTTCGAATCCTTATAAATATCTGTTGGTTCTTTATCTTCTCTGTCATCAGGATGAATAAATGAAATTTTATCATTTGTAGGAAGCAATAACGATGGATTTTTTTCTATTTCACTATCCGAATTATTTAATTTCATACTCGAATAAAACATTTCTCTGGTTTGTTTTTTTCTTATTAAATAAAATATTAATAATAGAATTATTATTATTATAATAGAAAATAGCATTCTTTATTGTAATTATATATTATTTTTTATTTATTATGTAATTTGCTTTACTTTTTAAAGTAATTTGCTTCGCTTATAATTCCATAATTGTTTTGAATATCATGCCAGTGACGAGATATGGATCAGCATTCCCTCCAGGCCGTCTATCTTCGAAATATCCTTTTCCATTCTTCGCAGTATTTTTACCGATACGTATAGATGCGCCACGATTTCCAACTCCACGTGTAAACACATCATAATCTGCGGTTTCATTTTCTCCTGTCATTCTTTTTCTATTTCCTTCGCCATAAACAGCCATATGTTCCATATGTTTTGTTTCCAATAAATCAAGGGCCTCATTAATATAGGAGATACCGGGTTTATTACCGTTGCCATCTCGCATATTTAATGTGCTTACATTACAATGACAACCTGTGCCATTTAAATGTTCAAACGGCTTGGGTTCAAAATTCACTTTTATTTTATATTTTTCCGCAATATGAATCAATAAATACCTTGCCATCCATAAATGATGTGCTGCTTTAACACCTGTATCAAATATTTGAAATTCCCATTGCCCTGGTGCTACTTCCGCATTAATACCTGTAATAGAGATATTAGCAGCTATACATGCTTCCAAGTGTTCTTCTGCTATGTGTCTCCAAAATGCATTACCAGCACCAACACCACAATAAAAGTTATCCTGTGCCACATTCACTTGCTCGCGTAATGGTTTATCTGAATCAAATAAAAAATACTCCTGTTCCAATCCAAACATTGGTTTTTCATTTTTTTTATTTTCAAAAATGCCTTTAGCCTGGGCATAATTATTTGTTGGCAAAGGGTTATCATCTTTATCATATGTATCACACAAAGCAAGCAAATTATCTCCACCACGAAAAGGGTCCTTGAACGTAGCTCTGGGAACAATTACTATTTCGGAATGTACACCTGTTGCTTGACCAGTTGATGAACCATCATAATTCCACGACTCTAATTTTGTATATTTCTCTGATACAACTAATGTGTCTAACCCATTGACATAATCTACAACACGTGTTTTACTCCTTAAATTAAGTTTTGAATCTAACCAAATATATTCAACACAAATTTTATTCATAATTGTTATAGATAATATATATATTTATCTTTTATGTTGTTTAAATAAAAAATTTATTATTTTATTTTATTGAATAAATCCATAATCACGCAGTATTTTCCTTGTAAAAGTTGTAATATCAACAACAAAATTGGGAGTGTTTTCGTGAAATGCTATTTCAGGCAATTTAATATTGAGTTCACTTAATTTTGCTTGATATTCTATGGTATGTTGGTCTATATTTCCATTACGAACCAATCTCATTTGATGTTTTTGATTATTAGCGTCTTTGTAATAATCATTTGTTTTTGGATTATAATGCGAATATGCTCGAGGATGATATGATTGATACAATTTTTTTCCACTTGGCCAATGAGAACCTCCCATTTGATAACAAATTGCCAAAAGGTCCGTTTCATGTTCCGTTAATCCTTCAAATTCTTTGACCTGAAATGTGGTTGTTTTCCTTATAATTCTATTATTAAATTCATGAACTGGCGAAAGAAAGAGTGATAAACTGGGTGTATTGCAAATTTCATGTGGTATATTTTCCAAAAATCCAATTAAATATATGGTTTCAGAGCAATCCACATAAACTGTTCTACGGCAATCCGGGTAATGAGTATACATAAATTCTGTGTCTATTGATGTGAAATGTTTTTCGCCTTTCTTTTTCCAATAATCATATAATGGTTTAATGGGTTTATCTTTAACATCCCACCAAACAAATCCACGTGTTCCAGTTAACCCAACAATGGTCGCTACAAGTGGTTTGTCATTGTATGAGATATGTTCTTCCTCAACACCAATAACACCA
>Ga0315338_1002653_pt1 | contig 17119 bp, 19 predicted proteins | sample ASW8metaG_FD_204518 | JGI IMG/M metagenome (GOLD analysis project Ga0315338, IMG submission 204518) | Ammonia-oxidizing marine archaeal communities from Monterey Bay, California, United States - ASW #8 | ecosystem: Environmental > Aquatic > Marine > Coastal | place: USA: California | collected... | reverse complement strand
CCGGATGCATTTCGACGTTTTCACGAGTGGGCGATTATGGATTACTTTCTAACTCTATTTATTTTCGGCATACTTTTGGGCCTGTTACGCCTAAAACATAAAAATATTGCAGCTTGCATAGGTACTCATGCAGGCATTGTGGTGTTAATAAAAATAGCAGATTACTTTACTAACCGAACAAATAGTAGTGATTTTGATTATCTGGTAAGTCCATATAACTCAACTTTTGGCTGGATAAGCTTTTGCGTAATTTTGCTTTTTACAATTTTTTATTTCATAAAACTAAAAAATAAAAAATAATAACTATTAATTTAAGGTTCAATATAAATTAGGAGTAAATAATACCTCTCCATGTACTTTAAAATTTCGTATTATATTCTGCCCTTCCTCTCCCCTTATAAACTCAGAATACTTTCTAGCTAAATCAACCTTAACATGTGGATGCTTTGCTGGCGCAACTATAACGACATGATAAGGATTAATAAGTTGATGATCGCCTTCAAAAACAATATCAAGCTCTATTTTATCTCTATAGGTAAGATAGGTCCCTCTATCAGATAGCGTGTAGGCCTGTTTTTCATCTGCCATAATAATTGTCTGGCCCATGCCACGTCCTACCGAAAAATACCAATCTCCAACAGGCTTTTCGTCTATCATCTTCCAGAGAAAATTCTCTTTTTTATGCGTACCAGAATTGTCGCCGCGAGAAATAAATATATGTTGGGTTTTTATTAATTGTGACATTGCATCATATATATTTTTTGAATCTTTTAATCTTACAGGATCATTTTTTGGCCCTACAATAATGAAGTCATTTTTCATTACTGGTAAACGCTCAATACCATAGCCTTCAGCAACAAACTCTTTCTCTGCTTCTGGAGCGTGAACAAAAATTAAATCGACGTCACCATTTTTGGCCAAACGTATTGCCTTACCTGTCCCAACAGCAATAGTATTGACCTTAACATTATGTTTTTGTTCAAAAAGTAGATTTATTTTGGCAATTAACCCCGAATTTTCGGTGCTTGTGGTTACTGCTAATCTCAGTCGCTGAGTCTCAGCCAATACACCGCCAAAACTTCCATTGATAAAAATAATAAAAAGTATAATACGTGCCATAAAAATCCTAATAGATAAGCGCTACTCAGGTTAAGCGAAATCGTAGCCAAATAAAGAAATGGTGGGCCGTGGGCGATTCGAACGCCCGACCAATGGATTAAAAATCCACTGCTCTACCGACTGAGCTAACGGCCCTTATTCTTATATTTACTAAATTAAATACTCGTTCAAAAAATATGCTGCATGTAGAGTAACGGCGGCGATAATACCCAAGAATTGCTCTCGGGTAAAATATAAACTGCAAGTATGCTATTTTCTCTTGATTTTGTTAACGTATCACCATATTTTCAGCACTATTACCAATAATTAAATTATTTGGAGTTTTAAAATAAGTGCCAATTTACGAATACAAATGCAATATATGTGATCACCAATTCGAGATATTACAAAAAATAAATGACGTGCCTGCAAAAACATGCCCTGAATGTAATTCACATAACCCACGTAAACTCGTCTCGGCAACTGCCTTTAAACTAAAAGGTACGGGCTGGTATGAAACTGACTTTAAAACCAAAAAACCAAAGAAGGACAATAATACTGCTAAAGAAAATAAAAATGACCCAAAAAAAACACCGGAGGGAGCAGCAAGTAAATCAGAGACAAATTTGAAAGATTCTTCGAATAAGAATAAAGAAAAGACAAAAACACCCACCAACAAATCTAGTTCTTGAGTAGAATACCCATCTAAATGGCCGCATTAAAAAAATACATCATTGCAGGACTTCTCGTTTGGCTGCCGTTTGCGGCCACTGTGGTTATCGTTAAGCTTTTAATTGATTTACTGGATAAGACCATACTGCTATTGCCGCCGGAATGGCACCCAGCGGCTTTACTTGGATTTTCCATTCCTGGCTTTGGCATCATTTTAGCTTTATCAATACTGTTATTAACCGGAATGCTTGCGGCCAATCTCTTCGGTCGTCGTTTTGTTGAAATCTGGGAACGTATACTGAACAAAATTCCATTAGTCAGATCGATCTACAGTAGTATTAAACAAATCTCGAACACTATCTTTGACCCTAGTGGCAAATCTTTTCGCAAGGTAGTGATGCTTCAATACCCAAGAAAAGGTCTCTGGAGTATTGGCTTTTTAACCAACGATAATGTGGGGGATGAAATGAGTGCTGTTGATGACCGGTTAGTTACTGTATTCATACCAACTACCCCGAATCCAACCTCGGGTTTTATTATTATGACGAGAAATGATGAGATAACCGAGCTGGATATGAGTGTCGAAGAGGGCTTCAAATTTATCATTTCTATGGGCGTTATTATCCCGAATGGCTCTGCCCGTACAGAATTAGAACGGAATAAAGTTGCGCAATCATTGGCCGACTCGTAAGATTTTGCCCTTTGTTCATATTAGGTGGAAATAATTAAATGCGTACTCACTACTGCGGCGAATTAAATAGTGGTCATATCGGCCAAGAAATCGAACTATGTGGTTGGGTACATCGTCGTCGAGACCACGGTGGTGTTATTTTTCTCGACCTTCGTGACCGTGCTGGATTGGCACAAATTGTATTTGACCCAGATCGGGCAGAATCTTTTGCAATCGCTGATTCTGTTAGAAATGAATTCGTTATAAAAATAACCGGTAAAGTACGCCATCGTCCTGAAGGAACAATTAATTCTGATTTAACAACGGGTGAAATTGAAATCCTGGGGCATGCCATAGAAATTCTGAATAAATCAAAAACACCGCCTATCCAAATAGATGATGAGCACGTTCATGATGATATAAAACTGCGTTATCGTTATATAGATTTACGTCGTTCTCTAATGCAAAAAAATCTCCAGTTAAGATCCAAAATAGTCAAAGAATTACGAGCCTTTCTAGATAACAAAGGTTTTCTCGATATAGAAACTCCGATGTTAACTAAAGCAACTCCCGAAGGGGCTCGAGATTATTTGGTGCCTAGCCGTACTCAACCTGGAAATTTTTTCGCGCTTCCACAATCACCGCAATTATTTAAACAATTATTAATGATAGCTGGTATGGATCGCTATTATCAGATTGCGCGCTGTTTTCGTGATGAAGATTTACGTGCTGATCGACAACCTGAATTTACTCAACTTGATATAGAAACATCATTTTTAAATGAAGATGATATTACAAGTCTCATGGAAGAAATGATCGACTTATTATTTAAAAAAGTTTTAGATATTAAACTACCATCGCCCTTTCCGCGTATGAGTTATCAAGAAGCAATGAATCGATATGGTAGTGATCGACCAGATATCAGAAATCCACTTGAATTAATTAATGTAGGTGACTTAATGAAAACAGTGGATTTTAAAGTTTTCTCTGGTCCAGCAAACATGGAAGATGGCCGGGTTGCTGCATTAAATGTGCCTGGCGGAAGCTCGCTGACACGAAAAGAAATTGATGACTACACAACTTATGTTAGTCAGTTTGGTGCCAAGGGACTTGCCTACATAAAAGTAAATGATATCGCATTGGATCGTGAAGGATTACAGTCACCAATATTAAAATTTTTACCCGACGATGTAGTAAAAAATATTATTAAGAGAACGAAAACAATGAGCGGTGATTTAATATTCTTTGGTGCTGATAAGACAAAGATCGTTAATGATGCGTTAGGTTCGCTTCGTAGTAAGCTTGGCCATGATTTAAATTTACTAAAAGATAAATGGGCGCCAGTATGGATCATAGATTTTCCTATGTTCGAATATAATAATGAAGAAAAACGCTGGGAATCATTACATCATCCATTTACCTCACCAAACACGGATGATATTGAATCTATTAAAAAAGATCCTGGGGGAGCCATATCTAGAGCTTATGACCTAGTAATGAATGGCATAGAACTGGGTGGCGGCTCAATCCGTATACATGATGCGGAAATGCAAAAAGCTGTATTAGATCTTCTCGGCATTGGAAAAGAAGAAGCTCAAGAAAAATTTGGCTTTCTTATAGATGCGCTTGGTTTTGGTTGCCCGCCACATGGTGGTATTGCTTTTGGGCTCGATCGCACTGTAATGTTAATGACCGAAAGTGAATCTATTCGAGATGTTATTGCATTTCCAAAAACTCAAACTGCAAGCTGTTTACTTACTTCAGCCCCTGCCAGCGCAAGCACAAAACAATTGCAGGAATTAGGAATCAAGCTCTCAAAACCAAAATCTGAATAAAATATAGCTTTCTTACTTGTCTAAAGCTACTTAGTAAGTTTATATTTCTATTATGAACTCAGAATCCACCCCCTATCGTTCGTATTCATTGAATAAAGAACAAATACCCCCTGTCATTGTAGAAAAACTTGATGATATTGAGCGTATTAATTTAAAAGAAAAAATTAAGAAGAAATTAAAACGACAAGGAGCTGTTATCGTTTCGCACTATTACACAGATCCCGACTTGCAGCTTCTTGCAGATGAAACAGGAGGTTGTGTTTCTGATTCTTTGGATATGGCTCGCTTTGGATACGAATCCAATGCTAAAACTTTAGTTGTTTGTGGTGTTAAATTTATGGGTGAAACTGCAAAAATATTAAATCCAGAAAAACGTATATTAATGCCTGATTTGAATGCAAATTGCTCATTAGATATTGGCTGTCCAGAGGATGATTTTTCAAAGTTCTGTGATGCACATCCTGACCACGTTGTTGTTGTCTATGCCAATACAAGTGCCGCAGTTAAAGCAAGAGCAGACTGGATGGTCACCTCAGGTAGTGCGGTAAATGTAATAAAATATCTTGCGGCTAATAATAAAAAAATTATCTGGGCTCCAGATAAATATTTAGGTGATTATGTTCAAAAAGAATCTGGAGCTAAAATGTTAATATGGCAAGGATCTTGTGTCGTACATGAAGAATTTAAAGGTAATGAACTAGAATCACTTCGCAAGATTCATCCGGACGCAAAAGTATTAGTGCATCCGGAATCACCATCATCAGTAATTGCGCAAGCTGATATGGTTGGCTCAACAACAGCAATAATTAAAGCGGTTGCCAGAATGGATGCAAAAAAATTTATTGTGGCTACAGATAAAGGTATTTTTCATAAGATGCAAGAAACAGCTAATAACAAAATACTTATCGAGGCACCAACAGCAGGGAAAGGAGCCACCTGTATAAGTTGCGCACATTGCCCATGGATGGCAATGAATAGTCTAAGAAAATTATTGCACATTCTAGACACAGGAAAAAATGAAATCTTTGTAGAAAAAAATATCATCAAACGTGCTAGAGGTTCAATAGAAAAACTTCTTAAATTTACGTGTGGTAATGAAAGAGCAGGTCTTGCCAACGATGCCTAATCTAAAACTATTTCGTGTCTAGCTCTATCATTTTTATTCATGGTTTATGGATGAATGGCAGGGACATGTTATTACTCAAATATCGTTTCAAAAAAAGCGGGTATACTACATTTCAATTCAGCTATAAAAGCACACAAAATACACCGCTTGATAACGCACATAAACTTTCTGAATTTATTAGTTCGATTCAATCTAGAAAGATACATGTTGTGTGTCATAGCTTGGGAGGCTTAGTTCTAAGACACTATCTGAATTTATACCCCGCACAAAATCTAGGAAATATTGTTATGCTTGGAACGCCTAATAAAACAAGTACTGTCGCTCAAACTCTCATAAAGTTTTCATTAGGTAAAATACTGCTCGGTAAAAGTATAGAAAATGGTCTCACCGGCATGCTTCCTAAATGGAAAAGTAAGAAAAAACTTGGGATTATTGCCGGGTATTTCCCGCTAGCATCTGGTTTACTTTTTCCTATTATTGGAGGTCAAAATGACGGGACAGTATCTGTCGAAGAAACGCGACTTGATGGCTCTTTCGATCACATAACACTTCACACAACACACCTTGGTCTGCTATTTTCTAAAAAGGCATTTACACAAACTAAACATTTTTTAGAATACTCCTCTTTTATCCATAACTAGCTTTTTTCAGTCTTACCTTGGGCGTCTTCTGTACGAGTGTTATAATTAGAACTATTCCAATATACGCAATCATCAAAATCGGGTATCAAAATTGCAATGGCTGGTCATAGTAAATGGGCAAATATCCAACATCGTAAAGGTCGACAAGACGCAAAACGTGGAAAACTTTTTACCAAACTAATCAGGGAAATTACAGTTGCTGCGAAATTAGGTGGTAGTGATTCAAGTGCTAACCCTAGATTACGTGCCGCAATTGATAATGGTCTATCCAATAATATGACCAAAGATACCATTGACCGCGCAGTGAAGCGTGGCACAGGAGGGGATGAAAATAGTAATGTTGATGAAATACGCTATGAGGGATATGGCCCAAATGGTGTTGCTGTGATTGTCGATACCATGACAGACAACAAGAACCGAACGGTTGCTGAAATACGTCATGCTTTCTCAAAGTTTGGAGGTAATCTTGGCACAGATGGTTCTGTTTCTTATTTATTTACAAAAATCGGGTTAATTTCCTTTCAGGGGAAAATTGATGAAGATGCAATTATGGAAGCTGCGCTGGAGGGTGGTGCCGAAGACATTATTACTAATGGTGATAATTCTATAGATGTCATCACCAACCCTGATAATCTGGTAGATATCAAAGACGTTATTGTTGCTGCTGGTTTTGATCCTCAGAACACAGAAATAACCATGCGTGCTTCAACCACAAGTGAGTTAGATAAAAAGAGCGCGGAAACAATGATTAAATTGTTAGACGAACTGGAAGATCTAGATGATGTGCAAAAAGTCTATTCAAATGCAGAAATACCTGATGAAATTTTGGCTGAATTAAATTGACAAAAATTTTAGGCATTGACCCTGGCTCCATAAAAACTGGATATGGGATTATTGAATCTAAGGGTAACCATACTAAACATATTGAGAATGGTGTTATTAAGGTTAAAGGTGAAACACTTTCTGAGAAGTTAAAGATAATAAATATTCAAATCACGGCAATTATTAAAAAATTCCAACCTGATGAAATTGCCATAGAAAAAGTGTTTATGCATCGTAATGCTGATTCAGCTCTAAAACTTGGGCAAGCAAGAGGTGCGGCTATTACGGCTTGCGCAATGAATGAAGTTGCTGTATTCGAATACAGCGCTAATCAAGTCAAACAAGCTTGCGTTGGAAAGGGTCATGCTACCAAAGAACAAGTACAACATATGATAAAAATCTTATTATGCTTAGAAAAAATTCCATTAACAGATGCAGCTGACGCATTAGCTATAGCTCTATGCCATGCAAACTCACGTGAAGGCTTATTGCGTATGCAGGGTGTAAGTGGAATGCGCTATGGACGACTACAATGATTGGTTTCTTGCGTGGAACGCTTTTAAAAAAACAACCTCCCCTTCTAATACTCGATGTAAATGGTGTTGGTTATGAAATAGATGCTCCAATGACTACGTTTTATATTTTGCCAGATATTGGGAATGAAATTGAAATATTTACACATCTTGTTGTTCGCGATGATGCGCATTTACTTTTTGGTTTTGCAACAGAAGATGAAAGACATTTATTCCGAAATTTAATAAAAGTTAACGGTGTTGGGGCAAAAATGGCACTCACTATCTTATCGGGGATAGAGGCAGATGAATTTTCTCAATGTATACAAAATAATGATGCAGAGCGACTTATAAAGCTGCCCGGCGTTGGTAAAAAGACTGCTGAACGTTTAATCATCGAGATGCGTGATCGTCTGGATAATTTGCCCAAATTAACGATAAGCCATGAAAACAATAAAGCGAGGGCGCATAAAGCTCCGGTCGATGAAGCAGTAAGCGCATTAATCTCTCTGGGCTATAAACCATCCGAGGCTAGTCGATATGTGCTTGCTATTGCAGAAGACAATATGAGTAGCGAACAATTAATCCGTAAAGCACTGAAACATTCGGTAAAAAAATAATATTTTTATTAACAAATCAAAAAATCATCATAATTTTGTCATTTTACAAGCATAAATTTGCCATTTTTTTAGACTTAAATAAAAATTTTATTCTGACTAGCTTATTCAGGCATTTGCAGAGAAAATAGATATCGATATGGTTGAATCTAATACAATAGTCTCGCCTCAAAGCGAGCCAAATGATATGGCGGCTGAAAATACCTTACGTCCCAAAAATCTACGGGATTATCTAGGGCAAAAATCGGTCCACGAGCAAATGGATATTTTTATAGGCGCAGCCAAACAAAGAGCTGAGTCTTTAGACCATGTGCTTATTTTTGGACCGCCTGGTCTAGGTAAAACTACTCTAGCCCATATTATTGCTAATGAAATGAATGTAAATATGCGCCAAACCTCAGGACCAGTTCTGGAACGTCCTGGTGACCTTGCTGCTTTGCTAACTAATCTTGAGCCTAATGATGTTCTTTTTATCGATGAAATACATCGTCTTAGTCCTATTGTTGAAGAAGTACTGTACCCGGCAATGGAAGACTACCAAATTGATATTATGATTGGTGAAGGACCTGCTGCACGTGCTATAAAACTTGACGTGCCAGCGTTCACACTAGTCGGCGCTACCACTCGTGCTGGGCTACTAACTTCACCATTACGTGATCGCTTTGGGATTGTTCAACGACTTGAATTTTATTCTCCGCATGAGCTAACTCAAATTGTTAACCGTTCCTCTGACATTCTTGGTGTTGAAATTGAGAAAAACGGAGCTAATGAAATAGCAGCTCGCTCTCGTGGCACACCACGTATTGCCAATCGTTTACTAAGGCGTGTTCGTGATTACGCTCAGGTAAAAGCAGACGGTAAAATTTCTGGAAAAATATCATCCGAAGCGTTAGATATGTTAAATGTTGATGCTCATGGTTTTGACGTGATGGACAGAAAATTACTTCTCGCTATATTACAAAAATTTGATGGGGGGCCAGTCGGTGTTGACAGTTTAGCTGCTGCAATAGGGGAAGAGCGCGACACCATTGAAGATGTACTAGAACCTTATTTAATACAACAAGGCTTTATGATGCGGACACCAAGAGGAAGAGTTGCTACACGTAATGCTTGGCTTCACTTCGGTTTAGATGTTCCAAAAAAATCTCCTGAAACTAATGACTTATTTAATGAAAAGAAGTAATAAAAACCCACATTAAAATGGGAAAAGAGTTTATATGGCAAGTACGTGCTTATTACGAAGATACTGATGCTGGCGGGGTTATATTTTATGCAAATTATTTACGCTTCATGGAGCGTGCGCGCACAGAATGGCTAAGGAATATAGGTTTTGAACATAAACAACTAATTGATAAATACAAATTATTATTTACTGTGAAAAATTTAACAATAGATTATATTAAACCCGGTTATCTTGATAATTTATTAACTATCACATCGAAGTTATTAGATAGCCGTGGGGCAAGCCTTTCGTTTCAACAGAATATTAAAAATGAGAACGATGAATTGCTTAGTCAAGCAGAAGTTAAACTTGTTTGTATACACGCAAAGACACTAAAAGTATCGCCAATGCCTGAAGAATTACTCATGGAGTTAACTAATGATAGCTGATTATTCATTTATTGATTTAATATTAAACGCAAGTCTAGTAGTTCAATTCGTTATGCTAATACTTGTATTAGCATCGGTGATTTCTTGGACAATGATCTTTAATAAACATGTACTACTCAAACATTCTAAAAATAATGCGGATATTTTCGAAGAAAAATTCTGGTCTTCAGAAGATTTAAGCCCCTTATACAATAGAATTACAGCAGGTCGTTATGTGTCAAGCGGTATGGAGAAAATTTTCGAAGCAGGATATAAAGAATTTTCGCGTCTTCAAAAACAAAAAAATATTGACCCTGAAGTAATACTTGATGGAGCTCAAAGATCAATGCGTATTGCTATGAATAAAGAAGTAGATCATCTTGAAACGAATCTTTCTTTTTTAGCGACTGTTGGTTCAACAAGTCCGTATATAGGATTATTTGGAACAGTTTGGGGCATCATGAATAGTTTCCAAGCTTTAGGTACAGTACAACAAGCAACAATAGCTATGGTTGCTCCTGGTATAAGTGAAGCTTTAGTTGCTACCGCTATGGGTTTATTTGCCGCTATCCCTGCGGTAATTGCCTACAATAGATATTCCAATGATGCCGAACGTTTGATAAATCGTTATGATAATTTTTTGGAAGAGTTTGCTGCGATTTTACATCGCCATGCACATAGCTAATAAATATTTATGAGACAGCGAATACGTAAACGACCAATGTCTGAGATTAATGTTGTACCCTACATTGATGTAATGTTGGTATTATTAATAATCTTTATGATAACTGCGCCATTATTAAGTCAAGGAGTTAAGGTTGATTTGCCTCAGGCTCCTTCTGCGCCTTTACCACCAAATGAAAAAGAACCCGTAATTGTTAATGTTGATAAAAATGGGAATTTCTTTATTAATTACGGAGAAAACCAAGATGATCCTGTGGCGCCTGGTATTTTAGTTAATCGCGTGAGTGCTTTATTGAAATATCAACCTGGTATTCCGGTTCTTGTCGGAGGAGATACAAATGTTCCCTATGGGCAGATTATTCAATTAATGACATTACTTCAGAAAGCAGGCGTACCCTCAGTTGGCATGATTACTGATCCTCCTGAAAAATAATAATATATGCGTACAAACTGGTTTCAAACTTCGAGATCGTTATTTTTTTCTATTCTTCTTCATATTGTTTTTGGTGGAATATTAATATTCAGTTTTAAATTTTCAGCAAAACCAACGCCAGTACATAAACCAGTTACTAATATTATTAAAGCTATATCAGTTGACAAAAAACAAGTCGAATTAGAACTAAAACGGCTAAATGACATAGAAGAAGCCAAAAAGGCAGAGGAAAAGAAGCGGCAAAAAAAACTTGAAAAAAAAGCAGAGAACGCTAAGAAAAAAAGAATTGCAGAAGAAGAAAAACTTAAACAGCTAAAGAAAAAGAAAGATAAAGAAAAAAAACTTAAACAGCTAAAGAAAAAGAAAGATAAAGAAAAAAAGAAAAAAGAGGCCGAACGTAAACGTAAGGAAGAAGAAAAACTTAAAGCTAAAGAGGCCGAACGTAAACGTAAGGAAGAAGAAAAACTTAAAGCTAAAGAGGCCGAACGTAAACGTAAGGAAGAAGAAAAAAAGCTAAAAGAAAAAGCATTGCAAGAAGAACTTGAAACTGAGCAATTAGAATATGATCAATCTGAAATATTAAAATTTACTAGTTTAATTATAAATTCGATTGAAAGTAAATTTAACAAAATTAACCTAAAGGAAGGATTATCTTGTAAAATTCTTATCAGAATGATTGAGGGTGGGGAAGTAATAGAATCAAATATCGTGGAATCTAGTGGTGACGCAACGTTCGATCAAAGAGCAGAAAAAGCTGTGCGTCGTGCATCACCACTACCGGTACCTAATGAAAGCAGATTATTTAATAAAATGCGTACGATACGAATAACTTTTGAGCCATAAAGGTATAATGTAGATTATGAGAATTTTTATAAAATCGTTTTTAATTTATTTTTTATTTGTATCATTCCAAGCGCATGCCGTACTCGACATAAAAATAACCCAGGGTATAGAAGAGCCTATTCCAATCGCAATCGCGATGTTTGGTTGGTCACAAACAGGTAGAGTTGCGCCAATAGATATTGCTGAAATAATTACCAACGATCTTGCGCGTAGCGGAAGATTTAATGTTATGGACGCACAAGATCTGCCACAAAATCCAACACAATTTGATGCTATAAGTTTTAATGATTGGCGAAAACTCGGTATGGAAAATATTGTAATTGGGAATCTTGTTCTTACCGATTCTGGAAACTACGATGTTAGTTTCAGATTAGTTGATATCTATCGTAAAAAACAAATCGCAGGTTTTCGTATTCCGGTAAAACCAGGCCTTTTACGGAGAGTGGCTCATCAAGTTAGTGATATTATCTTCGAAAAATTAACTGGTATAGAAGGAGCATTTAATACTCGAGTTGCATATATTACAGTCAAAAAAAATAAAACAAAAAAAATACACACACTCTATATAGCGGATGCTGATGGCTATAATGCAAAAATGTTACTCGAGTCACCAGAACCTTTGCTATCGCCATCATGGTCTTATGATGGAAAGAAAATTGCTTACGTCTCTTTTGAAGGAAAAAATTCTTCTGTCTTTATCCAAGATATATCAACTGGCGCCCGAGTTCGTGTTTCTAAATTTGAGGGAATTAATAGCTCGCCAAGCTGGTCGCCTGACGGTTCATATCTGGCGCTAACTTTATCAAAAGATGGAAACACTGAGATATATGTCATAAATTTAATCACGAAATCATTAAAACGTATCACTAATCATGGTGGAATTGATACAGAACCAGTATGGTCGCCTGATGGTCAAAAATTAGCGTTTACTTCTAACCGCAGTGGTACCCCTCAGATCTATGAAATAACTGTTAGTGGAGGTAAGCCCAAGAGATTAAGTTTCGAAGGAACCTATAACGCGCGCGCTAGATACTCCCCCGACGGTAAGTCTATTACTTTAGTGCATTCCACTGGTAGCACATATCATATTGCTGTACTTGCCCTTAATAATGGTTATATCAATATATTAACTGATGGGCCTTTGGATGAATCGCCAAGTTTTGCCCCAAATGGGAGTATGGTTATTTACGCAACAACTGGTAGACGGGGGGGTCAATTAGCTGCAATATCTGTTGATGGCCGTATAAAACAACGCCTGGGTTTACACCAAGGTGATGTTCGTGAACCTGCTTGGGGACCATTTTTAAAATAAAACTTTAAAAAGCTTCTACGCACTTATGTATGAATGTTATGCTATATAAAACAGCCTATTAAAATGCTGATAAGGAGAAAAATATGTCTATCCGTTTATTATTTGTAATTGGTTTAGCTTTCCTTCTGTTAGGTTGTAGCAAAGATCAAATTAAGGAAGAAGAGCCTGTTGAAGTTACCGATCTTAGTGCTAATTCTACTGCTTCGGATGAAGATAGTGCACAAACATATGGTGCTGAAGACGACTCTGGTTCGACATTTAGTCAATTAGATGACCCGCAGAGTCCTTTATCAGTGCGTATTATTTATTTTGAATATGACAGTACTCAAATAAGCTCGGATTATAGATCTGCCATTGAAGCGCACTCTATCTATCTACAACAAAATCCAAATACTTTTATTACTCTAGAAGGACACGCCGATGAACGTGGCTCTCGTGAATATAATCTTGCGCTAGGCGAAGGTCGAGCGAAGGCAGTTAAACAACAAATGCTATTACTTGGTGCAACTTCAAACCAAATTAGACTAGTAAGTTATGGTGAAGAACGTCCTGCAAGTGATGGTCATGATGATGTTTCTTGGCAACAGAACAGACGTGTTGAGATTCTGTACTAGTTCGCAATATTGTTTAATGGTTTATTTTGATGCGTATTTTTATTTGTTTGCTTAGTTGTGTTTTTTTTGGTGTTGCTCTAGCCGATGAAAAAGATACTAGTGAAAGTCTAACACCTGTGTATGAGCCGGTAACAAATAACATAAACGAGCGGCTAGATAAGATTGAAAAACAACTCAACAATAACGCATTACTGGAAATGCTTGAATCTTTAGAATCATTAAAAACTGAAATAAACACACTGCGAGGTGAAATTGAAGTACAAGGCTACACTATTGATCAATTAAAGCAGAAACAACGCGACCTCTATACAGACCTAGATAGACGATTAGAGCTTTTTGGAAGCAATAGAACTAGTGATGATCCTTCTAATGATCTACAGGTATTAGATACAAATGCTAATCAAGAAATAATAAACGAGAATGATACAACAAGTGAGCAATCTCTTGTTATTGAGACAACCAGTGACATTGGCCAGAACGGTGACATAAATAGTGAAGAAAAACTAATAGACCCACAAGAAGCCGAAAAATATTATCGAAGTGCTTTTAAATTACTAAAAGAATCTCAATACGATCAAGCTCTACTAGCATTTAAGAGTTTCTTAAAAGATTACCCTGATAGTGCTTTTTCTAGTAATGCTCAATATTGGATAGGTGAAGTTAATTATGTAGTGCAAAATTATGAAATTGCAATTAACGAATATCAGGCCTTACTAAATACTTATCCGAATAGTCAAAAAATATCGCATGCATTATTAAAAATCGGATATAGCTATGCTGAACTAGGCAATATAGCGGATGCGAAAAAAATATTAAAAGAAGTTATTCGGCAATATCCTGATACAACTGTATCCAGACTTGCAAATGAACGTTTAAGAAAAATTAAATAAATTTAAAATAATCTTTAAATAGTTAGATGAGACTCGCTAACAATCTATCATCATTAATAGAAAAAAAGGAAGTCGAATTAATTATTAATGAAATTTTCTATTCTATACAAGGTGAATCCTCTAGAATAGGCTTACCTACTATATTTATCCGACTGACTGGTTGCCCGCTTCGTTGTCAATATTGTGATACTGAATATGCATTTTACGAAGGAAAAAAAATGCGTATGTCTTCGATATTAAATAAAATAAAAAAATATCCTACCAAATATATAACTGTAACGGGTGGAGAGCCTTTAGCACAAAAATCATGCCACAAGCTTTTAACAAAACTATGTAATTTTGGCTATGATGTATCATTAGAAACAAGCGGGGCTATTAATGTCTCTAATGTTGATAAAAGAGTTAAAAAAGTAATTGATATAAAAACACCGGGCTCAGCTGAAGAGAATAAAAATAAATTCGTAAATCTTAGACATTTAACAACAAGGGATGAAATTAAATTTGTTATTTGCAATCGATCAGATTATGTTTGGGCGAAAAAAAATATAATTGAAAAAAATATGGCTAATATTTGTGAAATTATTTTCTCCCCAGCTCATGAATCAATAAAACCTAAAGACCTAGCTAACTGGATACTTGAAGACCAATTAAATGTACGCATGCAAATACAATTACATAAATATTTATGGGGTGACCAACCTGGTAAATGAATAAAGATTTTTTACAAATTTTTTCTAGAACAAACTACTCTTAGTTATGTTACATAAATCCATTTTTTGAAAATACGTGAATAATTTTAATAAAGCAATTGTACTTATATCTGGCGGTCTAGATTCAACTACAACGCTAGCAATTGCTAAAGATCATGGTTTTAATTGTTATGGTTTGAGTTTTGATTATAAGCAACGCCATATCTCAGAATTAGATGCGGCAAAAAATATTGCACATTCAATGCATATTACTGAGCACAAAATTATTAAAATTGACTTGGCTCAAATAGGTGGTTCGGCTTTAACTGACAATGCAATTGCTGTACCTAATTTTCCAACAGATGGTATACCAATTACCTATGTCCCGGCACGTAATACTCTTTTCTTATCATATGCACTAGCATGGGCAGAAGTAATTGGTGCTTGTGACATATTTATTGGTGTAAACGCAATAGATTACTCTGGGTATCCGGATTGCAGACCTGAATATATCAAAGCATATGAAAATCTTGCAATTCTAGCTACAAAAGCTGGTATTGAAGGGACGAAGTTTAAAATACATACCCCTCTAATTGAATGCAGTAAAGCAGAAATTATTAAAAAAGGAATATCTCTAAATATTGACTTCTCATTAACGGTTTCTTGTTATCAAGCTGATGATAACGGTCGAGCCTGTGGTAAATGTGACTCTTGTAGGTTTAGAAAAGACGGATTTAAAAGTGCCGGTAAATTGGATCCTACAGTTTATCAATAACCATTAACATTAAAACTAGTTAACTTGGTGTTTTCGCCAATTAAACTTGGGGCGAATTGCAAGCTGCTGGGTCTCTGTTAAGCGAATATAATTAAAATAACGAGTTCGTATTTCTCGTACATAAACAACCGTTTGACCACAACGACAATTACGTATTTTCTTCCCATTTTTCTTATAGGGTTTCGCCATCATCAACATTGCTAACTCAACATTTTGAAACCACTTATCTTTATCAAGACCCATTTTGACAGCAAGCTTACGTGCTTCTTTTAATCTCGTATAACCTGAATTATATGATGCAACTGCAAACCACATACGGTCATGCAAAAGAATTGAATTATCAAATTTACCCCTCAAATGACTCAAATAACGAACACCAGCATCGATACTTTTCTCAACATTATTTGTGTCGCTCAAGCCCATGAGTTTTGCAGTTGCTTTAGTAAATTGCATTACACCTTTCGCACCAGCATATGAATTTGCATTAGGGTTAAATCGACTTTCCTGAAACATCAGCGCCGTAATTAATCGCCAGTCAAAGCCATATTGCTCAGAATAATGTTTTGTTACTTCATCGTAAGGAGAAAGTGGGTTAACTTTTACTAACCCACTTTCTAATGTATCTTGTGCTTGTTTAAAATATTTTGCATGTAATAAATTGTACTTCGTACCTCGATATTCGCTCTCTATGAATGAATTAAGTGCGTTTCGTAATTGGTCATTTTTAGCTCTAATAACCCAACGATGAGCAAGCGGCTCAGACAAAACAAATTTCCTACTCAAACCCATTCCTTCTATATGATTAAATCTTATCTGATGATTGCCCGTAATAGTAAAATCATATATACCGAATGCAACTTTTAGCATAATTGTTTCAACATTTTCTGTATTTGCTTCTATAAGTTCAAAATTTAATCCTTGCTTTTTAAGTCGTGACATATAGTTCCAATATGGGTTATCACGAGACAAACTAATTCTTTTTCCTGCAAAATCACGAACATCGATTATTAAATCGCCTGTATTACGCCCAATGACAACTGGGCTCGCATAATCATATGGTTTTGTATATTGAACTAAATCATTTTGTTGTAAAAAATTAGTTGGCAAAGATGCAGCTATAACGTCTCCTTTCCCTTCTAATAACAATTCAAACATTTCTTCTTGTGAGTGTGCTATTACAACTTCAACTCGTAATTGATTATTTGCTGCAAATTCACTTAGTAGTTCATATTCAAATCCATTTAGATTGCCGTCATTTAGATAGTAATGCCGAGTGTTTGCATTAGTTATTATGCG
>Ga0315338_1002652_pt1 | contig 17127 bp, 14 predicted proteins | sample ASW8metaG_FD_204518 | JGI IMG/M metagenome (GOLD analysis project Ga0315338, IMG submission 204518) | Ammonia-oxidizing marine archaeal communities from Monterey Bay, California, United States - ASW #8 | ecosystem: Environmental > Aquatic > Marine > Coastal | place: USA: California | collected... | reverse complement strand
TGCTCTTCGCTGGTTCGTTTCGTTCGACCGCTCGACCGACGCGCATATGCATCGGGCCTGACGGAAATTCTGGGCGGATGGTGGCGATCGTTCGGCCCGCTCTCTCGACTGGGACCCGGACCGCCTCGGCCTCCGACCGATGGGCCATTCCGGCCCTAAGCAGGCGCGCAACTTAGGGAAATCGCTCGGCCGGGTCAACGGCCCCGAAATCAGCGCTGGGCCAAGCCGAGCCGCTGCTTCTCCTTGGCCTCGAAGCAGCTGGAACACGAGTACTGCTCCCGATGGGCCTTCTGGAGCCGGTCGTATTCCGCGTCGAGGGCGACCCGGCGCACGCTGCTGACCCGATCACCACAGAAGTCACACACGCGCCCGAGGTCCTCGATGTCCTCACGAAGCGACTGATCGGCCTTCTGCATCATGGTCCTTTCGCGTGAGCCGGTGCTCGGGCGGGGCTGTCGGCGAGGGCGCCCAGACGGACGGGCGTTACCGGTCGCGAGCATAGCCGACCTGGAACCGAAGCTCTCGGGGCGCGTCGGTTCCGAAGCGACGCTCGAGTGCTGCGAGCAGCTCCGGTTTGCGTAGCTGGAGCTGCTGTGACCACACAGGACTGTCGACCTCGACCTCGAGGACGTCGCCTCGCAGTCCGAGCGGTCGACAATGCGCAGCGACCTGCACTCCGACGACGTCCTCCCATTGTGCACCGATTTGATGCGCCTTCGCGACGCCGTCGAGACCGAGATCGCCGAGCACGCGGCCAATCAGGTCAGCGACCGCGGTCGGCGTGCCCTTCCGGCGCCCGGGTCGACGACTCATCGCGCGCTTCCATCGAGATCGCGATGGTCGCGAAAGACCATGCCGGTCGGCACCTTCGGATAGAAGAAGGTCGACTTCTGAGGCATCACCTCGCCTTCCGCCGTCACCCGGAAGACGTCGTCGGGCGTCATCGGATTCAGGTAGAGCGCGACCGTCCCCCCACCTTCCCGGATCTCGCGCGCCGCGCGCAGCGCGCTCTTCGGAAAGGCGACGGCGCCACCCCGAATCGCCTCGCCATCGAGTCCGAAGACATGGCCGAGGATCTCCGCTTCGACGATGCGCACCATCAGCTCGTCAGCCAGCGCTTCTTCTCGATGGATCAAGAGCGTCGTCCCGTCCGACGACTCGGCGACGAAGGAGGCGTGGCCGGCGAGCGGCGCCAGGCGCTCGGCCAACAGGTCTTCGACCGCGTCGGGCGCGACGCTCGGCAGCCGCTCGATGGTCCAGTCCGGAAGCTGCTTCCGCCATTCTTCCTCGCTGGGCGCGGCGACGTCCCGCACGACGCGATGGATCGGAAGGAGCAGGCTTCCCGGCGCATAGGCGTTGGCGAAGTAGGCGACGGTCGATTGGCAGGGCGCATCCGCGTCGGGGCCGTCCGCCGCGAGACACTGGCGTCGATACTCGAGCGCCGTCTCGTAGCGGTGGTGGCCGTCTGCGATCACGCTCGGACGCGCGTCGAGAAACGCCTCGATTCGTGCGACGTCGGTCGGTTCCGTCAGTCGCGCGAGGCGATACTCGACCCCAGCCTGGTCCTCGGCTCGTCCGATCTCGCCCTTCTCGAGCGCGCGCGCAAGGAGCTCGCCGAGTTCGTCGTCCCGATCTTCGTAGAGAAGGAACACGCTCGAGAGATTCGCTTCCGCCGCGCGCAGCAGCTTCAAGCGATCCGCCTTCGGTCCGGCCAGCGTTCGCTCGTGCGGGCGCACGATGCCGGCGTCGTACTCCTCGAGTCCGAGTTCGCCAAAGAAACCGATGCGCTCGAGGCGCACGCCCGAGGCTGTCTCGTATCGCTGGCCCATCACGTAGTACCCGGGCATCTCGTCCTGCACGAGCACGCCGCTCGCGCGCCAGGCGTCGAGGGTCTCGCGAATCGAGCCGTAGTCGGCCGAGGCTTCGTCGGCCGCGTCCCGCGTCAGCTCGAATCGGATGGCGTTGTGCGGATCGCGATCGAAGAACGCACCGCGCTCGTCGGCGGCGATCACGTCGTAGGGCGGCACGATCACGTTCGAAAGGTCGACTCGAGCGGAGTCGTAGCGAACGGCTCGGAAGGGGCGAACGGCGGTCATCGAATCAGCATCTCCTCGGTCGTCTCCGTGATCTCGAAAAGAGCGTCGGACATCTTCGCATGCATCGCGCTCCGCTTCGGGCCCCTAGGCATGAACAGCATCCGCACCGCCCGAGGATCCCGACCAGGCATCCTCGAGCGCCGAAGCGTCGATCGCGCCCTGTCGCAGGATCTCGGGTCGCGCTCCGGTGCAGTCGACGACGCTGCTCGGGGCACCGCCGCCCGCATCCTGCCCGCTCGCGAAGACGATTCCCGGTGATGCCGAGTCGTCGACCGCCTGCTGAGCGTCATGAAGCATCGCCCGCACCGCCTCGAAGTCCCGAGCCGGCTCGTCCCCTGATCGATTGCAGCTCGTCGAAGTCAGCGGCGCGATGCCCGCCACGCGTGCTGCGACGGCGAGGTCATGAGCCACGGGGTGCGGGCTGCATCGCAGACCGAGCGCGCCGTCCGCGCGGGCAACGCCCGGAGCGAAGCGCCGATCACAGGGCACGACGAGGGTCAGCGGCCCGGGCCAGAACGCATCGATGAGACGTCTCGCGGCGGGTTCGAGCCGACAACCGAATTCGGCCGCCTCCTCGGCAGATGTCACGAGGACGGACATCGGTGCATCACCCGCCCTTCCCTTCCAGCCCATGAGCGCGGCGACTGCCGCCGGTCGCTTCGCAGACGCAGCGAGACCCCAGACCGTCTCGGTCGGATAGGCGACAAAACCGTCCTCGGCGAGTCGCGCCACGCCCTCTTCGATCGTCGACGCGGCGACCATGCGACCCGTCCGCCTAACGCCCGAGTGCGCGCGAGGCGATGTCGCGGCGAAGGTGCATGTCTTCGAAGGAAATGCGATCGACGGCTCGATAGGCGCGGTCGCGGGCCTCGGCGACGGTGTCGCCGCTCGCGGTGACTCCGAGGACCCGGCCACCGGCGGTCTCGAAGCCTTCGCCCGACGACTTCCGGCGCGTCCCAGCATGAAAGACGACGACCGACTCGTCGGTCGCGACCGCATCGAGACCGGCGATCGCGCGCCCTGTTTCGTAGTCACGCGGGTAGCCACCCGACGCGAGGACGACGCAGACCGCCGCTTCTCCCCATTCGATCGCCGTCGAATCGTCGAGTTCTCCGCGCGCCGACGCATCGAGGATCGGCAGCAGGTCGGCCTTCATCCGCATCAAGAGCGGCTGCGTCTCCGGATCGCCGAAGCGCACGTTGAACTCGATGACGTAGGGATCGCCGACCGCGTCGATCATCAGGCCGACGAAGAGCACGCCCTGATAGAGGTTGCCCTCCTTCGCCATGCCGCGGATCGTCGGATGCACGACGCGCTCGAGGATCTTCTTCTCGACGGCTTCGTCGACGATCGGGGCCGGTGAATAGGCGCCCATGCCGCCGGTGTTCTCGCCCTCGTCGCCATCGAGTGCGCGCTTGTGGTCCTGGGCGGCAGCGAGGGTGAGAATTCGCTCGCCATCGGTGATCGCGTAGTACGAGGCTTCCTCGCCCTGCAGCCATTCCTCGACGACGACGCGATCCCCCGCGTCGCCGAATCGGCGGTCACTCATCATCTCGTCGATCGCGCGATGCGCCGCATCGGCATCCGCGCACATCGCGACGCCCTTGCCCGCCGCGAGGCCGTCGGCCTTCACGACGCAGGGCCGGGCGAGCTCGTCGACGTAGGCATGCGCCTCGTTCCTGTCCTCGAAGACGGCGTAGGCCGCGGTCGGGATCTCGTGCCGCTGCATGAAATCTTTCGCGAAGGCCTTACTCCCCTCGAGCTGGGCCGCATCGGCCGACGGGCCGAACGTGGCGATCCCCGCTTCGCGCAGACGATCCGCGAGACCCGCCGCGAGGGGATCCTCCGGACCGACGACGACGAGGTCGATCGCTTCCTTTTCCGCCAGGGATACCAGCGCGTCGAGGTCGTTCGCCTTCGTCTCGGGATGACAGCTCGCCAGAGCCGCGATGGCCGCGTTCCCGGGCGCGGCGTGCAGGGAGGTGAGTCGCGGACTCTGCGCGATCTTCCAGACCAGCGCGTGTTCGCGCCCACCGCTGCCGACGACCAGGACCTTCACGCGCTCTCCTCTATTTCTTTCGCCCGGGGTCGGACATTCGCCGAGTGTGGGACGCTCGGTGGCGAACGCTCAGTGCCGGAAATGCCGCATGCCGGTCAGCAGCATCGGCACGCCGAGTCGATTCGCCGCCGCGATGACCTCTTCGTCCCGATTCGAACCACCCGGCTGCACGACAGCCGAAGCCCCGGCGTTCACCGCGGTCTCGAGCCCATCCGCAAAGGGGAAGAACGCGTCGCTCGCCAGTACCGACCCTTCCAGTGAGATCCCGACACGCGCCGCCTTGGCGGCCGCCGCATGCACGGCGTCGACTCGAGAGGTCGCTCCGCCGCCGATCGCGAGGGTGCGGTCCGCGGCGGCGAAGACGATCGCGTTGCTCTTCACGTGCTTGACGACGCGCCACGCGAACTCCATGGCGGTTCTCTGTTCGTCGCTCGGCGCGATCTCGGTCGCCTGCTTCGCGGTCAGCACCTCGTCCGGTGCGGGATCCGACTCCTGCAGCAGAAGCCCACCGAAGACGCGGCGGACTTCGACCTGTTCCGGATCGATCTTGTCGCGATCGAAGGCGAGTAGGCGGCGGTTCTTCTTCTTCTTCAGGAGCGCGAGGGCGTCGTCCGTGAAGCTCGGACCGATCAGGACCTCGGTGAAGATCTCGTCGACGCGCTCCGCCAGGGGCAGATCGAAGGGTCGATTCGAGACGATGATGCCGCCGAAGGGCGAGTCGGGGTCGGTCGCGAAGGCATTCTCGTAGGCCTCGACCGGCGTCTCGCCCGCGCCGACACCACAGGGCGTGTTGTGCTTGAGAATCGCCACCACCGCGCGCTCCGCGGGATCGAAGTCGACGATCAGCGCGAGCGCGGCCTGGGCGTCGATCAGGTTGTTGTAGGAGAGCGCCTTGCCATGCAGAGACTCCGCGATCTCGAGGAAACCTCCGTAGAGCGCGGCCCGCTGATGCGGGTTCTCGCCGTAACGCAGCTCGTCCGCCTTCTCGAGGGAGATCAGCAGCGATTCCGGGAAGACCTCGGCCTCGATCTCCGGATCGTTCTCGGCGAGCCACTGTGAGATTGCCGCGTCGTAGCCCGCCGTATGCTGGAACGCCTTGAGGGCGAGTCGCCGGCGCGTTGCCGCGCCGAGGCCTCCCGCTTCGCGCAGCTCGGACACGACCGTTTCGTAGTCGGCCGGGTCGCAGACGACGCCGACGTAGGCGTGGTTCTTCGCGGCTGATCGGACCATCGAGGGTCCGCCGATGTCGATCTTCTCGACCGCCTCGGCGCGGGTCACGTCCGGCCGCGCGACGGTCGCCTGGAACGGGTAGAGATTGCAGACGACGAGATCGAGTTCGCGAATCGCGTGGGCCTCGAGGTCGGCGCGGTCTTCCGGGAGGTCGCGGCGCGCCAGGATGCCGCCGTGGATCTTCGGGTGGAGCGTCTTCACGCGGCCCCCCAGCATCTCGGGACTCGCCGTCAGCTCGGCGACGTCGATCACGGGCAGGCCTGCATCGCGAATCGCCGATGCGGTCCCGCCGGACGCGATCAGCTCGACGCCGAGACCGTCGAGGTCCTTGGCGAGTTCGACGAGTCCGGCTTTGTTGGAAACCGAGAGCAGCGCTCTCGCGACCTTCCGCGAGTCGCCGTGCGAGTCACTGGGCGATGCCGAGTCTTTGGGGGCCATCGAATCGTTCTCCCTCTTCGTTCTCTTATCTGCTCGTCTCTGGTCGGAGCGCGTCCCGCCGGGTCGCCCGATCATCCGCGGATCGCGAGTGGAATGCAACGGCCGAAACCGGACGAACCGGGGGTCGGCCGCGCACTTCTCGCGCGGATCCTGATCGGGGAAACTGGGGGCAAGGAATGTTGTACAGGGGCGGGGAGCCGGCGTCAAACCGTCGGATCGAGGGATCCCGTTCCGTCCTCGGGCGGGAGTCCATTCCCTGTATAGCGGGGCACCCGATCGCCCACGCTGACGAGGGTTTCGTAGGCGATCGTCCCGCAGGCCGAGGCGAATTCCTCGACGGGAACGCGCTCGCCCTGCGGCGTCCGGCCGAAGAGCGTCGCCACCCGACCGGGCTCGACCGGGGCATCCCCGACGTCGACGCCGATGTAGTCCATCGAGACCCGGCCCACGATCGGCCGCATCTCGCCCCCGAGATGGACGGCACCTCGACCGAGAATCGAGCGCGGAACCCCGTCGGCATAGCCGAGCGGCAGGGTCGCGATCCACGTATCCCGCGCGGCTCGCCATTCGCCCCCGTACCCGACGCTCTCCCCCTTGCGAACGCGCCGAATCGCGACGACCCGGGCGGCCAGGCTCATGACGGGTTCGAGGTCGAGAGACTCAGCCGAGCGATCCGCGAATGGAGAGACGCCGTAGAGCATCAGACCAGGCCGCACCGCCGTCGTCTCGAAACCCGCCCGGGCCTCTTCGATCTCGGTCCGGCGCAGCAGACCCGCCGAATTCGCCACATGGACCTCGAGGGATTCGACCTCGGCCGGATCGAGATCCTCGAGACAGCGACCGAGCGCGGCGAGCTGATCGCGACTCGGACTCGTGTCCGCCTCGTCAGCGCGGGCCAGATGGGTGAACACGCCGGAAAGCCTGAGTTGGGGGGCATCTGCGATTCGGGCCAGCAGGGGGCGGGCGAGATCCGGCTCGATGCCCATGCGCCGCATGCCAGTGTCGATCTCGGCTTCGACCGCGAGGGGAGAATCTGGGCGCCCGAAGCTGCGCGCCAGCTCGAATCCACGCTGATCGTGGATCACGGGCGTGAGGCTCCACTTCACGGCGCGTTCCGCCATCGCCGCGTCGTCGAGCCCGCCGAGCAGGAGGATCGGCGCGACGATTCCGGCGCGACGCAAGAGCGCTCCCTCCGTCACGCTGACGACCGCCAGGCGGGAAATGCCTTCTGCGAGCAGGCTCCGCGCGACGTCGGCCGCTCCATGCCCGTACGCGTCCGCCTTCACGACCCCGATCACGCGCCGACCGGCGGCGCATTCTGTCGCGCGTCGCACGTTGTGACGAAGCGCATCCTGATCGATCCAGGCCCAGACGGGCCGCGCCTCGGCGGGTTCGCTCATTTCCGGTCTCCCTTCGGCCCCGCGAAGACTACCGAAAGCCAAGGCTCGCCGAAGCGGAGGCGGTCCATGAGTGCGTCGGGTATGTTGACCCCAATCACCACGAGAAGAAGAGGCCCGAAGGCCGAGACACGGAAGATCGACGCATGTCCGCTTCGCAATCCCAGTCCGGATCCGATTCCGAATCGTCGGCGCGAGCGGCGATCGAGGTCGAGGTCAACGGAGAGGCGCAGACGCTGACCTGCCCCGCGACCGTGGCGACGCTGATCGAACGGCTCGAGATGAGCGGTCGACGCGTGGCTGTCGCGGTGAACCGGAACGTCGTCGTGCGAGGGGCCTACGCCGAGACGAACCTCGGAGAGGGTGACCGGGTCGAGATTCTCGAAGCAGTCGGAGGGGGCTAGAGGCATGGGCAAGGACAGCACGACGAACGAAGAGCACGCGACCGACACCTGGCGCGTCGGCCCGCACGAATTCCGCTCGCGACTGATTACGGGCACCGGCAAGTACGAGAGCTTCGAGCAGAATCTCGCCTGCGCCCAGGCCGCGGGCGCCGAGATGGTGACGGTCGCCCTGCGCCGCGTGAACTTCGACGCTGCAAAGGGTCCCCGCCTGCTCGACGTGATCTCGCCCAAGGAGTTCGTGATCCTGCCGAACACGGCGGGCTGCTACAGCGCGGACGACGCGGTCACGACGGCGAAGATGGGACGCGAGCTGCTCGAGACCGACCTCGTCAAGCTCGAAGTGATCGGCGACGAACGCACGCTCTTTCCCGACGTGCCGGCCACGCTCGAAGCGGCGAAGACGTTGATCGACGACGGGTTCACCGTCCTGCCCTACATCACCGACGATCCGGTTGCCTGCCAGCGCCTCGAAGCCATGGGATGTCCTGCAGTGATGCCGCTGGCCGCACCGATCGGATCGGGCATGGGCATTCGCAACGCCGCCAACCTGCGCATCATCCTCGAAACGGTCGAGGTGCCGGTGATCGTGGATGCCGGGGTCGGAACGGCGAGCGACGCGGCGCTCGCGATGGAACTCGGTGCGACCGCCCTGCTGATGAACACGGCGATCGCCCACGCCAAGGATCCCCTCAAGATGGCGACGGCGATGCGACTGGGCGTCCAGGCGGGACGCGCGGCCTACGAGGCGGGACGCATGCCGAAGCGACTCTACGCGTCCGCTTCGAGCCCCCTCGATGGCACCGCGATCTTCTGACCCACGCCCGATCCTCTGCGCCGTCCTCGACGCCGGATCCCTTGGACCGGATGCCGGGGCCGCAGCGCGGGAACTCTTCGCCGCCGGCGTCGATTGGATCCAGCTGCGCGACCGCACGCTCGAAGCCGATGCCCTCTTCGCTCTCGCCCGCGCGCTCGTCTCCGCCCGCGACGACGCGCGCGCGCAATCGAACGCGAGACCGGTCACGCGATCGGAAGCGCATTCGGACGCGGGACCGGACACGCGATCGGGTGCGCGACTGGACCACCGGACATGCGTAATCCTCAATCGCCGCGTCGACGTGGCGTGCGCCGCCGATGCGGACGGCGTGCATCTCGGCTTCGACGCGCTCGGTCCGCAGAACGCCGCGCGACTCTTGCCCTCGAGCGCCCACGTCGGTGCCTCGCTCCATTCGGTCGACGAGATCCGCACGTTTGGTGACTCGACGACCTCGATCGCCGGACGTTATGTGCATCTCGCGCCCATCTGGGATCCACTGTCGAAGCCAGCGTCACGCCCGGCACTCGGCGCCGAGCGCCTGGCCGAGGCCTGCGAGCTCGGCGTGCCCGTCCTGGCGCAGGGCGGGATCGATGCCACGACGGCGGCCGAAGCCGTTCGAGCGGGCGCGGCAGGCGTCGCCGTCACCGGAATCCTCCAGTCGCGGAAGACACGCATCGAACACGCGAGGCAGCTGCGAGCGGCACTCGACGGAAAAAATCCGCCCAGGGGGTAGACTCTCGCGCGATCGGATCGAGGATCGAATTTCGGTATCGACGTGAACCACGCAGGCCCCGGCGGCTTCTGAGCTTCGGGGCTGGCAGTGCTCGCCTTTTCTTTGGGGGCGATCCGATTGGCTACTTCTTCATTGTTGCCTGTTCTCCCCAGTCAGCTTGCCCGGAACGCGCCCGCGGAACGAAACGACGACGAAATGGCCATGAACGCTGCAATGTCTCGCCTCGCGAACGGGGCCCTCTTCGCGCTCGGGATCGCGGCCCTCGCGCTCGGGATCCCGACGGGCGAGGTTCGCGCGGACGACCCCTTCCTGCGCAGGACGGCGGCCGTCGACGTGGTCGAGCGGGTCGGACCGAGCGTCGTCAACATCACGACCGAGCGCATCACGAAGAACACGAGCCCTTTCGGCCAGCGTCGACGCCTCGACCCCGTCTTCGACGATTTCTTTCGCAACTTCTTCGAGGAGCGCTCGCGCACGACGCAGAGCCTGGGCTCGGGCGTCATCTTCGACAAGCAGGGTCATGTGCTCACGAACGAGCACGTCGTTTCCCGCGCGGATCGCGTACGGGTAACGATCGCGGACGGCCGCGAATTCGATACGGAGCTGATCGGCGCCGACCCGAACAATGATCTCGCCGTGCTCAAGATCCTGACCGACGAAGATCTTCCCTTCTCACCGCCCGGAACATCGAGCGACCTGATGGTCGGCGAGCCGGTCATCGCGATCGGCAATCCCTTCGGATTCTCGAACAGCGTGACGACCGGCGTGATCTCGGCGACCAATCGATCGGTCAACGCGCAGGGCAACGGCTTCGCCTTTCATGGGCTGCTCCAGACCGATGCCCTCATCAATCCCGGGAACTCCGGCGGGCCCCTGCTGAACGCCAAGGGCGAGTTGATCGGCATCAACGCCGCGATCTACGCCGGCGCGCAGGGCATCGGATTCGCGATCCCCATCGACGTCGCGATCCGCGTGATTCACGAGCTGCTCCTCTACGGCGAGGTCCATCCCGTCTGGCTCGGCCTCGAGTTCCAGGACATCGACCCGCCCCTGCGCAACGTGCTCGACCTGCCGAACGGCCTCGGTGGCGTGCTCGTCAATCGATTGCATCCCGAAAGCCCATCGTCTCGCGCAGGCGTCCTCCGAGGCGACATCGTCTCGAAGCTCGACGGGCGCGCGGTGAAGAACGCCCAGCAACTCTTCGAGATGCTGGAAGGCATGACCGCCAAGCAGGACCTTCGCCTCGAACTCTATCGGGACGGTGGATTCCGAGAGATCACCGCGACGGCCGAAGAGCTGCCGCAGAGCATGGTTCGAAACATCGCGAGCCGGATGCTCGGCCTCGGGCTGAAGCTCTCGGACGCCCACTCGACCTTCGAGATCACGCGCGTCGATTCCGGCTCCGCGGCCGAGGCGATCGGACTGCGTGCGGGCGACTCCCTGCTCGGCATCAACGGCGTGGCTCTCGCTTCTCCGGAGGACCTGCGTCGCGCGGTCTCGCGGCTCCGAGGTCGGACCCGGGCGCTCGTCGTGGTTCAGCGTGGACGCGGCCGATACCATCTGACCCTGCCGCTGTACTGAGCCCACTGACCGAGATCGAGTCGACCTGCCCGAATCGACACCGCCATCAGAGGCCGCCCGGAAGAGGCCTTCGCGAAATTCGCCCCGTTTCCCCCGAGCGAGCTCGGAAGAGGAGAAACCAGAGATGAGAAAACCCCTGATCCCCGTACTCGCGATCGCCGCGATCCTGATGGGCGTCTTCGGAGGCCTCGAATTCGGCCCCGACACAGCGCGCGCCCTCGACTTCTTCGGCGGCGACTCGGAGGACACGCCGGTGGCGTCGCCCGAGCGTGAAGCGTTCTGGCGAACCGACAGCGGCATCCAGGAAGCCCAGCCGATTGGGATTCCGACGAGCTTCGCGGATCTCGCCGAGCGCGTCGCGCCGGCCGTGGTCAGCATCCAGACTCGTGGCACGGTCACGAGTCGACAGCCGATGCTGCCGCCCGGCTTCGAAGAGTTCTTCGGCGGTAGCCCCTTCCACGAGCGATCCCCCGCGCCCCGCAAGAGCAGCGGCGAAGGCAGCGGCTTCGTCATCTCGAAGGACGGCTACGTCGTCACGAACAATCACGTCGTCGAGGACATGGACGAGATCACGGTGCATTTCCTGAACGGCGACGAGTTCGACGCCGAGATCGTGGGCCGCGACCCCAAGACCGACATCGCGCTCCTCAAGATCGAGCCGGGAAAGAAGAACCTCGTGACGATCGCCCTCGGCGACTCGGACGTCGTGCGACCGGGCGATTGGGTCGTCGCGATCGGGAATCCCTTCGGACTCGCGCATACCGTGACGGCCGGAATCGTCTCGGCGAAGAATCGGCGAGACGTGATGAGCGGCCAGTTCTACGAAGACTTCATCCAGACCGACGCGGCGATCAACCCGGGCAACTCGGGTGGACCGCTGATCGATCTCGAGGGCCGCGTGATCGGAATCAACACGGCGATCCGCAGCAACGCCAACACGATCGGATTCTCCGTTCCGATCAACCAGGCCAAGCAGATCCTTCCGCAGCTGAAGACGGAAGGGCATGTCACGCGCGGCTGGCTCGGCGTGCAGATTCAGGGCGTCACGAAGGAGATCGCGGAACAGTTCGAGCTCGAGGAAGCGCGTGGCGCGCTCGTCTCGCAGGTGCTGCCCGGCACGCCCGCCGCCGAGGGGGGCATCGAGCGCGGTGACGTCATCACCGAGTTCAACGGAGAGCCGATCGACGAATGGCGCGACCTGCCGATCGTCGTGGCCAACACGCCGGTCGATGCCGACGTCAAGGTCATCGTCGTCCGCGGAGGCAAGAACGAGACGATTCGCATCCGCATCGGCATGCTCGACGATCCCGACCAGATCGCCGCGACACCGAAGGAGGACAAGGGCGCCGAAGCCTTCGGCCTTCGCGCGCAGGATCTCACGCCGGCACTCGCGGAGGAGCTCGGCCTCGACGATCCGAACGGCGTGATCGTGACCGACGTCGCGCCCGACGGACCCGCGCACGAAGCGGGCATCCGCCGCGGCGACGTGATCATCGAGCTCGGCCGCAAACCGATCAAGAACGTGAAGGACCTGACGCGTCAGCTCGAGAAAGCGGACGACAGCATTCTCGTGCTCGTGCGGCGCGGCGAGAACACGCTCTTCGTACCCCTCAAGAAGGCGGGGTGAGGCGCCGCCCGGGATGCGAGTCGAGGGGTCGGTGCTGATATAGATCGCCGTCGCCGAAGCCCTGTTGGCGGTAGTAGTCGCGGGTCCCGATCGCGGAGATGACGGAGAGGACGTCGTGTCCAGCGTCGGCGGCAATCTCGCCCGCGGCCTCGAGCAGGCGGGCACCGAGGCCACGATGCTGTGCACGGCCCGCCGACGCGGCACCGATCTGCACGGATCCACCGTAGACGTGTAGTTCGCGCACGAGCGCGCTCTGCCCGAGCTCCTCGACGAACGACGCTTCGCCCGGCAGGCAGAGTCGAAGGAATCCGACGATCCGATCGGCAGGTGCCACCAGTTCGAGGAAGACTTCCCTTCCGGCGCCCGCGTCGTAGTCGGTCCGGACGAGTTCCAGGGCGTCGGTCTCGAAGGACGCATCGCGAATCTCGCGATGACGGATCTCGACGAGCTTCCCCCCGCGACGCTCGATTTCGGCCTCGGCGATCTGTCGGAAGTTCGTGCGTTTGTTGCCGACCACGATGTCGTCCGAGGAGATGTCGCGGATCACGCGCGTCACCCGACACCAGCGCGGGACCTGCGGCAGCGACTCTGCGACGACCTCGAGGAGTTCGTCGTCCGTGTAGGGTCGCCATTCTCCGCGCTTCCATGGACCCATCAGCTCCGCGGTCTCGACGAGGCTGCAGGGATAGAGCTTGAGTTCGTCGGGGCGATAGGCATCGTCGTCGAAGAGACGCCGGAAGTCGTCGCGATCACTCTCCGGGGTCGCGCCGAGTAGGTTCGCCATCCAATGCGCATGCAGCTTGAAACCCGCGCGGCGCAACAGGTCGAACGCACGACGTGTGGCGTCCGTGCGATGACCGCGGTGATTGGCGTCGAGGATCTCGTCGTCGAGACTTTGGACACCGAGCTGGATCTTGGTCGCGCCGAGTCGGCGCAGACGCCGCACCTCTTCTTCGTCCACGTGGTCCGGCCGCGTCTCGAGGACGAGCCCAACACATCGCGCGCCTGCGGACTCGTTGCGCCGCTGGGCCTCGCGGAGTGCGGGCCAGTCCGACTCTTCCTCGGGCAGCACGAGGCGGCCCGACTGGCGCTGCTGCAGGAAATCCGAGACCCGATGGTTGTACGGATTCTTCGAGAAGAGTTCTCCCCGAACGTCCGCGTCGATCGCCTCGAAATCCGGCGTGGTCGAGCGCGACGCCTCCTCGCGAAGATCGCGCCCCGCTCCGAAATCGTTCATTGCGTCGAGGCAGCGCTTCACGAACTGGATCTGATAGGCCTCGGGATAGAAAGACCAGGTCCCGCCGAGCACGATCAATTCGACCTTGTCGACCGAATGCCCGATCGCATCGAAGGCCGCCAGCCGATTCCACGTCTGCAGGTACGGATCGAAGTGATTGTTCGCGGCCCTCTGCGCGCCGGGTTCGTCCGACAGGTAGCTCTTGGGCATGCGCACGTCGTTCGGACAGAAGATGCATTTCCCCGGGCAGGGAAAGGGCTTCGTCAGGACCGTGAGCGGGGCGACACCGCTCTGCGTGCGGACCGGGCGACGCTGGACCCGATGCCGAAAGCGCGCCTCGTCGAAACGGAAGGCCGCGTCCGCCGAGAAAGCACGAAAACCAGCGATCAGCTGGCTGCGCGAGAAGAAGCCGCCATCCGGTTTCGGATGACGACGCAGCAGCGGCTCCATCACCTCCGACGAGAGCGGGTCCGGCGTCGCATCCGGGACCGCTTCGATCGCGCGCAGCAGGGGGAGCAGGACCTCGCGCACGGGCCCCGGATCGAAGCTCCGATCGGGCGCCTTGCCGCGAAAGCGCCCGGGCGTACGGGAATTGGCCGCCGCGCGCGGAAATTCTGTCTCTTCGGGTTCGCTCAAATCGGGTCCTCGGCCGCGAGTTTAGGGCGCCCCGCTCGCTTTGCCCGACGCGCCGGGTTCGAGCGCGCGGCGGCCAGGCCACCACACGCCGCCTAGACTCCATCGCTCATGGACGCCTTCACCCGGAGCCAGCTGCTCGCCCTCTCCGAGGGCTTCTATCGCGCGCAGGCCGAGGCCTTCGACGCCAGCCGTGGACATCACGCCTGGCCCGGATGGGAGCGGCTCGCCGAATGTCTCCGCGACACCGCGGCGGAGTATCGAGCGTCTCGCACGAATGATCTGGGGTCTGGGAAACGAGCGCTTCGGGTACTCGACGTTGGCTGTGGCAATGCCCGGCTCGCGCGCTTCCTGGCGGACGCCGCATTCGATGTCGACTATGTCGGCGTCGATGCAAATGCGGCGCTCCTGGATGCCGCGAGAGACCGGTTGCCAGCCGATCTCCGCGAGCAGTGCCGACTCATCCAGCACGACTTCCTCGCGTCCGGGACGCCGGGCGCGGACCTGCCGGAAGGACCCTTCGATCTCGTCGTGCTGATGGGCGTGATGCATCACGTCCCGGGAAGCGACTGGCGCCTCGCCCTGCTCCGCGCGGCGAGCGCACGTCTGGCGAGCGACGGGATCCTGGCCCTGGCGACCTGGCAGTTCGCCCTTCGCGATCGCTTCGAGAAGCGTCGCGTCGAATGGTCTTCACTCGCCCCGGTGCTCGACCGCCCGATCGACGAAAGTCGTCTCGAGGGGGGCGATCGGCTCCTGCGCTTCGGTGATGATCCGAGCGCCCCGCCCCGCTATTGCCATCAGGTGGCCGACCCCGAATTCGAATCCTGGCCGGATGCACTCGGCATGGAAGCCCTCGCGGAGTTTCGCGCCGACGGCGCCGAAGGCGATCTCAATCGCTACCTCGTGCTGAGGCGCCCCCCGGATGCGCCCGGCCCCGACTGATCGACGTCTTCGAGGCGTTTTAGCCATACCCCTTTATTTCATGCGCAACTCGGCCGATGCAAACAACGGGTATGAGCATTCGTCGACGGGCAATCTTCGCCGCAGTTCTCTGTGGGTTCTGGCTTTTCTCCGCCACCGCGTTCGCGGCGGGATCTCCAGACGCGTGGCTGCGCGACCTCGCCGAATCCGAGGCGTTCGACGCTCTGCAGGAACCCGTCCTCGGCGCCTACCAGACCCTCCTCGATCGCTCGCCCACGCTTCGCCGAATCAACGAATGGGTCGTCACCGGAAGGGGCACGCTCGTCCTCGCCGGCGTCGGCCTCGCGGTCGTCGCGCTGCTCGTCTTCGCGAGTCGACGGCTCCGCGGCCGCGGACAGCTCACGATCGCACTCCGCTTCCCCGAGGCCATCGAAGGCGAGTTCGATGTCCGCCTCTACCCGCGACATCGCCGACGCGGTCGCGCGCAAGGATCACTCGGCTCCCCTTCGTTCTCGCGCTCCGGCGTGAAACGTGAAACCCAATTCGACCGGGTGCCGGCCGGCGCGTGGATCGTCGGCATCGACGGAACGCTTCGCGCGCCCGTCTCGAAGTCTCCCCTCGCGCAGATCTCCGACGAGATCGAGGTCGACATCGAGGCGACGGAATGTTCTTCGATCGAGCATGCGCTGGCGTCCGTCCGCGCCCCGATCGAGTTCCGGATCCAATGGGATCGCCAGCCCGCGCGCGACGTCGGACTCTGTCTCCGTGGCCGGCCCGAATCCCTTCGTTATGCGGCGCACGGAAAGAGTCGAACGAGCCTCGCGCTCGGTGAACACATGATGCTCGTCGGGGCGGGAGATCGCGTTGTCGAATGCCCGATCCAGATCGAGGACTACGAGCCGAGCGCGGTCCAGGTCGACCTCGCCGCTTCCGATGGACTCGTCTTCAAGGGCTGCCCGCCCGCGGTGACGCCATTTCTACAGGGCAATCTCGGCGAAGCCGCGCGGGCGCTCGAACGCGATGGCCAGGCGGACGTCGCCGCCCTTCTCCTCGCGCGGTTGCATCAGGAACAGGGCCAGACCGAACGCGCCGCGGAACAGCTCGAAAACGCTGGCAGAGCGCGCGAGGCGGCGGAACTCCGGCGCTCGATGTCCGACTTCGATCGCGCCGCGACGCTCTTCGAGAATGCGGGCGAACTCCGCGAGGCAGCGGAGATGTACGCAGCGGCGGAGTCCTGGACCGAGGCGGCGCGAGCCTATGCCGCGCTCGAGGAGTGGGCCGAGGCGGCACGCTGCTACGAGCAGGCCGGGGATCACGAAGCGCTCGTCGGCGCGCTCGAAGCGAACGGGGAACTCTTTCGCGCGGCGGCCCTGGCGTCCGAACACGACGACCGCGCCCGCGCGATCCGACTCCTACAGCAAGTCGGCCCGAAGGATCCCGAGTACGGGCGCGCGGCGGAACAGCTCGCCCTCGCCTACGAGACCGAAGGCCATCTCGACCTAGCAGCAAACCAACTCGAACGTCGACTCCAGAGCCTCGCGCCGGGCGAGACCGCGCCCCAGCTCGAGATCCATCTCGCGGAGCTCTTCGACGAGACCGGCGAATGGGGTCGTGCGCTCGAAGTCCTGGAACGACTTCGCGATCGCGAACCGACCTTCCCGCGGATTGCCTCGCGGATCGAAAGTCTGCGCAAGAAGCTCACGGGACCGGCGCCCGGTTCGATGGCGCCCGGTCCGTTCGGGACCGGGTCGTCGGTGTCGGGGACCGCGATGTCGGCGGGATCGACCGCGGGATTCACGCCCCCGGCCGGCGCGACGGCCTTCGTCGCCGAGGCCCGTTACGAGATCCTCGAAGAGATCGGCCGCGGCGGCATGGGACTCGTCTACAAGGCGCGCGACCGCCGACTCGGACGCGTCATCGCGCTGAAGCGCATGCCCGAGAACCTGCGCGATCATCC